>ENA-OPVK01000077-OPVK01000077.1-human-gut-metagenome-genome-assembly--contig:-NODE-77-length-77900-cov-9.952675_pt1 | contig 77900 bp, 62 predicted proteins | sample MGYA00241495_ERZ501982 | MGnify/ENA primary metagenome ERZ501982 (study PRJEB25962, sample SAMEA2042002) | human gut metagenome | biome: human gut; feature: human-associated habitat; material: faeces...
GAGCATTAGCCTTCCAAGCTGAGGGTCGCGGGTTTGAGTCCCGTCTTCCGCTCTCCGAGAGATGTCTGAACAGACATCTTTTTTTTATATCCAATATCTACCTTTTCCCTCCCATCATGCCCCGTTTAAGTATCCGAAAACTTAGACATACGCTACGATTCTCCTTAAAAAGGCATGAAAAAAAAGGATGCACCGCACAAACGATGCACCCTTCAAACAATTACTACACCTTCACAGGCTCCATCAAAACAGTTTAGTTGTTTTGCGAAAAAAGACTAGCTTAGTTGTTGTTTTCATTCAGTGTTGCGATACTCACACGATTCCATGCCGGTTCTGAGAACATATCTGTAATACCCTCACCTTTAGCCGTGATGCGGTCGGCAGAGATATTGTACTTCTTCATCAACATAGCCTTGACAGATTCAGCACGTGCCTGAGCTAATTTCTGATTGAATTCCAAATTACCGTCCGGAGACGCATATCCTTTAATGACCACTGTGCTGGCCGGATGATTCTTCATGTAGATGCCGATGCGTTCCACATTAGGAATCTGTGAATTCGGGATGACAGAGCTTCCCAGGTTGAATGTCACCATTGATTCCAATGAGCGTACCTGTGTCTGTTCTACCACCATAGCCACTTCCTCAGGCTGGTTGTTCTGACAATTCTGAAGCTGTGTCTGCAACTGCTGGATAACAGCCGCACCTTCGGCCAAAGCCTGGTCACGTACCTGAATTTCTCCGCGCAACTGGTTTACCTTGTCGTTCACCGCCTCTATCGCCAGCGGATCCATCGGTTCAACCAATGTCATGTAGTGTTCACCGTTACTGTTGCCGAAGTGATAAGTCACTCCCGCCAACAATTCAATCTTAGAGCGGTTCACATTCAACGCCTGCGGACGGTCTCCATCCAGACGGTAAACGATAGCCGGTTTCAAACTGAGGGTTACAGCCTTTGATTCACCCAAATTAAAGTTCAAGCTGGAACCGAAACGGGTAGTGATATAATTCCGTTCATCGCCCACTGCCTGACTCTGGAAGTTATGTCCATAACCTACACCTGCCACGGCTTCTACTTCGAACAGACGCGGAACACCGTTATAGCCTCCAAACAGGTTATTCAAGTTCATCTTACCGTTGAACGAGATATTCAGGTCATCGAAAGCTGTTTTACTCTTCGTTGTATTAATACCCGTAAGTCCCTGCAACGAGAACCCCAACACCGGAGACACCTGCTTACCAATTTCCAGACCGGTAATACCACGCATACTCTTCCAAAAAGGGGCGTGAGTTGTCGGTGTAATACCACCACCATTCAAGCCAACATACCAGTTGTCGAAGAAATTAGTTCCCATAAGGGCCTGTGCATTTACATGCAGGGATGCAGCCGTCAGGAGCAACCCCAGAAAAAAACCTTTTTTCATACTCAATTATTATTTAAGAATAGTTTAGTCAAGTCACTATATAAAACAATCCGAGTTCTAAAAGGTTTTGGATTCCATCAAAAAAGAAAAGGAGAACCCCGTTTAGACAGAGTTCTCCTTCATTTCCTAATAATATGGTCTGATTATTCAGCCGATTCTACGAAATCGGTTTCACCGGCATTTACCAGAATGTTATACCACTGAATCAGTTTCTTGATATCACTTGTATGTACACGGTCGCGATCGAAGTTAGGCAACACTGCTGCCATAAAATCCACCAGCTCCTGCTGAGAAGCTTTCTTGTAATCCAACGAAGCCACAGCACCGTTCTCTTTCTTTTTCACAGCTTCCAACACCTCAGCCAAGGGAACTTCTTCCGCATCAGTATACATGGCGATATCGCCCAAAGAAATCACCTTATCGCTAGCATACACAGGAACACGTTTCTTTTCAGCCGAAACGGTCTCTACAATCAACATATTTTTAGCCTGTGAAATCAGCTTATACAAACCCGGTTTTCCCGAGATTGCCAAAATTGTCTTCAACATAATATTTTCAGTTACTAAATTTTGAAAATTAACTAATTGCCAACAAAAATACAACTCCGTTATGACATACACAAACTATCAGGCATTTTTTCTTGCCTTGAGTGCTTGAAGCATCTTTTCCAATTGCGGTAACAGCGGACAAATGCCATCGTTCACAATCACATAATCGGCCCGTTCCTCCCGCTCCCGTTCATCCATCTGTGCCTGGATACGGGCTTCAACGGCAGCACGGTCACGTCCGTCACGCTCCATTGTACGCTGAATTCTCAGCTCCAGCGGTGCCGAAACGACACATACATAGTCCGTATGCCTATCGAATCCTGACTCGAAAAGGATGGCGCTCTCCAATCCCACCAGTTCAGTCCCCGCCTGTTCACACCAACGGTCGAAATCCCGAAAAACCACCGGGTGAATCACCGCATTCACCCGATCAGCGTTTTCGCGGCTCGCAAACAAATAAGAAGCCAACAAGTCCTTATTGAGCTTACCGTGCCGGTAAACCTGTTCGCCCAACAAAGCCATCAAACCTTGCCGGATACCCGCATCGGCCACCGTCAACTGTTTGGCACGTGAATCGGAGTCATAAACGGGTACTCCCAAACTCTGAAGCAGATGGGAAACATACGTCTTTCCGCTGCCTATACCACCTGTAATCCCTATCCTAATCATGAGCCAACGAATCCTTTGGTAAAACGGTCTGTTCCTCTATCAGGTAATCGATGGTAGCCGGCGAAATACGGATATGGCTGACATGTTCAGGTGTAGCCCGCAAGATGACAGTCGCCTTGTCGCCCGATTCCTTCTGCAGGTCCGGATAAGCAACCCCCACCAGAAAATCATTCGCCGTAATCGACTTAAAATTGGCAAGACCTACCTGAAAAGTAACCTGCACCTTCGAAGGGAAAGTACGGAGGACTTTGCCTTTCGGGAAATCGAACCCTACCACCGGCACTTCAACCGTCTTTTCAGAATACATATCCACGCAAACGGCAACCTCTACCGAGGATGGCACATACTTGATACCCCGTATCGTCTGCAACGGTACATGCTTCACTACCGTATCAGTAATATCCTTCAGGTCGATAGGTTGCGTATAAGCAGTCAGGACATTCTTCAGGACTTCTTCTGGCGCATAGACCGTCACCGAATCCGGCTGACATTTCACATCGGACACGTAATACTGTCTGCCGGTCGTCACTTCCTTATTCACCGCAACAGGCACTTTCATGGCCGTACCGCGCGTATAGATAAAATCCACCGTATCCGGGCGGATGGCCAGGATGCGTGTAGTTCCATTCAGCTGAGTAGCAATTTTCTTGGAGAGTTCCGAAGCAGGTATCACCACACGGGTACCTTTGTTTTCATAATCAGCGAAATCAAAGGTTGCCGGGAAGAAAGTTCTTCCCAACATATAGTTGAGCAGAATTGTTCCACGGTCCTCTACCTTCACCCGGATTTCCGACGGGATATCGGAAGTCAGTACAACCTCTTTGGGAACATTCTTCAGACGCAACGGAATCTTGAATTCGGTCTGATAGGTTTCATTCAGTATCTGCAACAGCCAGAAACAGAAAGAAATGAATACGAAAAACAAAAAAAACAGAAACTCCCGGCACTTGTCACTGAGCAGGAAGTTTCTGATTTTCCGTAGAAGAGGGATATAATATTTCTTAATGTTCTTCACATCGAACAGTCTTTTTAAATCGTTGTTATTTAGCCTGAGATTGGGCCTGGGCCTGAGCATCGGCATAGATAGAGTTCTTATCTACCTTGATCTTTACGCCCGAAGCAATTTCAACAATCACTGTACTATCTTCTATTTCCTTGATTTTTCCATAGATACCACCAGCTGTTACGACAGACTGACCTACTTCCAGTCCTTTACGGAAGTTCTCGATTTCTTTACGCTTTTTGTTCTGAGGACGAATCATAAAGAAGTACATGATAGCAAAGATGGCTACCATCATAATCAGGAAGGAGTAGTCAGCTCCGGCTCCCGCTTGCTGTAACACAATAGTTAATAAATTCATACGTTATCTTGATTATTATTTTAATAGCTGGACAAAGATATTAATTTTTGGTCAGCTTGTTTTCCTTTTTTAATTGATTAACAATTCCATCCAATGTACCGTTGATAAATCCACCGCTTTTCGGTGTACTGTACAACTTGGCTATCTCTACATATTCGTTCAATGAAACATTGACCGGTATATTCGGGAAGCTCAGGATTTCAGCCAAAGCTATCTGCATGATGATGACATCCATCAGGGCTACGCGGTCCAAATCCCAGTTTCTGGAGTTTTCACTGATCAGATGACGGTAATAATCCGCATTCAGAATAGAACGGCGGAACAGACGACGTGCGAAATCCTGGTCCTCCTCGTCCTTGAATTCCGGAAGAAGTTCCTGATTCTCTCCGTTTGCCGGATCGAAACGCTTGATGGTCTTCAAGACAAAAGTGTCGACAATTTCCTTGTCATCGTTCCAATACAGACTCTGGTCTTCCAAGACTTCATCCAAAGCCGGGTTATTGAAAATAATCTTCTTGTAGATTTTACGCCATACTTCACGGTCTTCTTCATAAGAAGAGGTTTCACTCGCCATATATTCCTTATATATATCGCTCTGCATGATCTGTTCACACAGATTCTTGATGAAATCGCCTTCGTTCTCCCACGTTTTTTTCTGGGAGTTCGAGAAATCATTCAATTGCTTATTCACTTCCAGCTGGGCAATGAACCGGTTATCAACAAATTTAGTATTTGGAGACAAATCTTCTTTGGTAGGAACCAGCTTGTGTTTACCTGCATCCAGGCGCTTGTGTGCATAACGTGTAACTTCCACCATCAAGAGCAAGAGATAGTTGTACAAATCGTATGCCTTGGAAAGGCTGAAGAACAACTCCTTTTCTGCAGTATCCAAGTTTTTACCACCGTTCTGATAATAAGCATAGATTATCTGAACTATCTTCAGACGAATGAGAACTCTGTTAATCATACTTTTTTAAATATAACTTTTAGGCTGCAAAAATATATATTTTCATTCAAATACCCTATACCACAACACTTTTTTTTCTTTTTTTTTATGGAAAAGCGTTTTTTAAAGCCTCATTTTTTTGTTCATATAAAAAAAATAGTCAATTTTGAAGCGCGATTAAAGAACTCAAGGCTAAGGTTATGGAAAATTTAAAGAAGAAAAACACTACAGAGAACAGCGACAAAGAGATCCTTTTCTCGAAAGCCGTGAAAGCCGGAAAACGCATCTATTACCTGGATGTCAAGAAAAGCCGGAAAGACGAAATGTATGTAGCTATCACAGAGAGTAAAAAGGTAGTTGCCGGAGAAGGAGAAAATCCACAAGTCAGTTTCGAGAAACACAAGATTTTCTTGTACAAAGAAGATTTCGACAAGTTCATACACGGACTACAACAAGTAATCAACTACATAGAAGACAAACAAGGGTTATCCGCAGACGACCCGACAGACGACGGACATCCCGAACCGCAGGAGTTGAATACCGGAGAAATTAAAATAGACATTGACTTCTAACCCCACCCCAAGCGACAGGACTGCCTGATGGGCCGTCAAGCCTGTGCAGTGCCGACAGGAAGCGCCGGAGCGAAAACCTTTCACCCAAAGGAAGATATGCCTCTGATGGAGAATCGGACCTACCGGACAAGCATTCAATCAGATATTGATTACCCCATGAATAAAAATTCGGCACAAATTTGCACAATTCCCGCAAAAGCCTTACCTTTGCACCGCTTTTTTAAGCTCATCGTGTGATATACCACATCGTGTGATGGCGAATTAAGCACAAGAAAATACTTAATTTAGAGTAACACAAAAAAAATCAAAAACATGAAATCAATCGAAATCAAAGGTTCTTTAAGAACTGAAACTGGTAAGAAAGCTACCCGTGAACTGCGTAACAACGACATCGTACCTTGCGTATTGTATGGTGTACAGAAAGATGAAAACGGAAATCCGGTTGCTACTCACTTCACTGTAACAACAGATGGTCTGCGTAACCTGGTATACACACCGCACATCTATGTAGTAGACTTGAACATCGATGGCAAAATCGTGAACGCTATCATGAAAGATATCCAGTTCCACCCTGTAACAGACAAGATTCTTCACGTAGACTTCTACCAGATTGACGAAGCTAAGCCTATCGTAATGGAAGTTCCTGTTCAGTTGGAAGGTCTGGCTGAAGGTGTGAAAGCCGGTGGTAAATTGGCTCTTCAGATCCGTAAGCTGAAAGTGAAAGCTTTGTACAATGTTATTCCGGAACGTCTGGTTGTCAATGTAACTAACCTGGGTCTGGGTAAGACTATCAAGGTAGGCGAACTGAACTACGAAGGTCTGGAACTGCTGAACGCAAAAGAAGCTGTGGTATGTGCCGTTAAATTGACTCGTGCCGCTCGTGGTGCTCAGGCTGCTGCAGGTAAATAATCTGAATCTAACCTGAGTTTTCAAAATCCTTTCAATGAAATATTTGATAGTAGGACTGGGGAATATCGGCGACGAGTACCGTGAAACCCGTCATAATATAGGATTTATGGTATTGGACGCCCTAGCTAAGGCGTCCAATATTGTTTTTAAGGATGGCCGTTACGGAGCCACCACTACCCTTTCGGTAAAAGGCAGACAGCTCATCCTGCTTAAGCCTTCCACCTACATGAACCTGAGCGGAAATGCAGTCAGATACTGGATGCAGCAGGAAAAGATTCCGTTGGAGAATGTACTGGTAGTCGTGGACGATCTGGCATTGCCGTTCGGAAGCCTCCGTCTGAAAGGGAAAGGCAGTGACGCCGGACACAACGGACTGAAGCACATCGCGGCCACGTTAGGCACTCAGAACTACGCCCGCCTGCGTTTCGGAATCGGCAACGACTTTCCCAAGGGTGCCCAAGTGGATTACGTGCTGGGGAACTTCGATGAAGAAGACCGGAAACAGATGCCCGAACGGCTGGAACTGGCAGGCGAAATCATCAAGAGTTTCTGTCTGGCAGGCCTGAACCTCACCATGAACCAATACAACAACAAATAAGTATGGCTGAAGCTAGAATAGACAAGTGGTTATGGGCTGCACGTATCTTCAAGACTCGTACCATTGCAGCCGAAGCCTGTAAGAAAGGCCGTATCAGCATCAACGGCGCACAGGCTAAACCGGCCCGCATGATCAAGGCGGGCGACACCATCCAGGTACGGAAACCGCCTGTCACCTACTCTTTCAAGGTATTGCAGGCTATCGAAAAGCGTGTGGGAGCCAAACTGGTGCCCGAGGTCATGGAGAACGTGACCACCCCCGACCAATATGAACTGTTGGAAATGAACCGGATCAGCGGTTTCATCGACCGTGCCCGCGGTACCGGACGTCCGACCAAGAAAGACCGGCGTGACCTGGACGATTTCTTCACACCGGAATACCTGGACGATCTGGAATTCGATTTCGACGATGAGGACGAAGATGTCTGAAAATCCAACTACTTTTATTATTTTTGCAACCGACAATCGGAAACATTTAAAATAAGATATACACCATGGAATTAGCAAGTAAGTACAATCCCGCTGACGTGGAGGGAAAATGGTACCAGTATTGGCTGGACAACAAACTTTTCAGTTCTAAACCCGACGGACGTGAACCTTACACCGTCGTCATCCCGCCGCCAAACGTGACCGGAGTTCTCCACATGGGACACATGCTTAACAATACCATCCAAGATATTCTGGTACGCCGTGCCCGCATGATGGGCAAGAACGCCTGCTGGGTACCGGGAACCGACCACGCCTCCATCGCTACCGAAGCAAAGGTGGTGAACAAACTGGCACAGCAAGGTATCAAGAAGACAGACCTGACCCGCGAAGAATTCCTGAAACATGCCTGGGCCTGGACAGAAGAACACGGTGGAATCATTCTGAAGCAGCTGCGCCGTCTGGGAGCATCCTGCGACTGGGACCGCACCGCTTTCACCATGGACGAGAAACGTAGCGCCAGTGTCATCAAGGTATTCGTCGACCTGTACAACAAGGGGCTCATCTACCGCGGCGTTCGTATGGTCAACTGGGACCCGAAAGCCCTGACAGCCCTTTCTGACGAGGAAGTGATCTATAAGGAAGAACACAGTAAACTGTATTACCTGCGCTATTACGTTGCCAACGACGATATGAGCGGTGAAACCGGAGCAGAAGGCGAAGTGGTACACCGTGATGAACAGGGACGCCGCTATGCCGTAGTAGCTACCACACGTCCGGAAACCATCATGGGCGATACCGCCATGTGTATCAACCCGAACGACCCGAAGAACCATTGGCTGAAAGGCAAACAGGTCATTGTACCGTTGGTAAACCGCGTAATTCCGGTCATCGAAGACGATTATGTTGACATCGAATTCGGTACAGGATGTCTGAAAGTCACTCCGGCCCACGACGTAAACGACTACATGCTGGGTGAAAAATACAACCTGAAGTCCATCGATATCTTCAACGACAACGGTACTTTGAGCGAAGCTGCCGGCATGTATGTAGGTATGGACCGTTTCGATGTACGTGCCCAGATAGAAAAAGACCTCGATGCCGCAGGACTGTTGGAAAAGGTGGAAGCCTATACCAATAAGGTAGGCTTCTCTGAACGTACCAACGTAGCCATCGAACCGAAGCTTTCCATGCAGTGGTTCCTGAAGATGAAACATTTTGCCGACATGGCTTTACCACCGGTCATGGAAGATGCCCTGAAGTTCTACCCGGCCAAATACAAGAACACCTACAAGTACTGGATGGAGAACATCAAGGACTGGTGTATCAGCCGCCAGTTGTGGTGGGGACACCGTATTCCGGCCTACTTCCTGCCGCAAGGTGGTTTCGTAGTAGCCGAAACAGCTGAAAAGGCGCTTGAACTGGCTAAGGAAAAGACCGGAAATCCGGATTTGAAACCGGAAGACCTCCGTCAGGACGATGACTGTCTGGATACCTGGTTCTCTTCTTGGCTGTGGCCGATTTCTCTGTTCGACGGTATCAACAACCCAGGCAACGAAGAAATCAAGTACTACTACCCGACTTCCGACCTGGTAACCGGTCCGGATATCATCTTCTTCTGGGTAGCCCGTATGATTATGGCAGGATACGAATACATGGGTGATATGCCGTTCAAGAATGTCTACTTCACCGGTATCGTACGCGATAAACTGGGACGCAAGATGTCTAAATCGCTCGGTAACTCTCCTGACCCGCTGGAACTGATTGACCGCTTCGGTGCCGACGGTGTACGTATGGGTATGATGTTGTCTGCTCCGGCAGGAAACGACATCCTCTTCGACGATGCATTGTGCGAACAGGGACGTAACTTCAACAACAAGATATGGAATGCTTTCCGTCTGGTAAAAGGTTGGGAAGTAGCCGACATCGAACAGCCGGAATATGCCAAACTGGCTACCGAATGGTTCGAAGCCATGCTGTCTAAGACAGCAGCCGAGGTAAACGACCTCTTCGGTAAATACCGTCTGAGCGAAGCGCTGATGGCAGTATACAAACTGTTCTGGGACGAATTCTCAAGCTGGTACCTGGAAATGGTGAAACCGGCTTACGGTCAGCCTATCGATAAGATGACTTATGAAAAGACCCTGAATTTCTTCGACACCCTGCTGAAACTGCTGCATCCGTTCATGCCGTTTATCACCGAAGAACTGTGGCAGCATATTTACGACCGCAAGGAAGGCGAAAGCATCATGGTTCAGGTACTGCAGGTTTCAGAGACATACAACGAAGATATCATCGCACGTTTCGAAGCTGTGAAGGAAGTCATCGGTGGTATCCGTACAATCCGTCTGCAGAAGAACATTGCACAGAAAGAAGCGTTGTCACTGGAAGTAATAGGTGAAAACCCGGTAGAAGCGTTCAACGCCGTTATTGCCAAGTTGTGTAACCTGTCGGCTATCCAGACCGTTGCAACCAAAGCAGACGGTGCTGCAGCCTTCATGGTAGGTACGACCGAATATGCAGTACCTCTGGGTAACCTCATCAACGTGGAAGAAGAACTGAAGAAACTGGAAGCCGACCTGAAATACCAGGAAGGATTCCTGCAGAGCGTACTGAAGAAACTGAGCAACGAAAAATTCGTCAGCAAGGCTCCGGCAAATGTCATTGAAATGGAACGTAAGAAACAGGCCGATGCCGAAACCAAGATTGCCGCACTGAAAGAAAGCATCGCAGCGCTGAAGAAATAAACAGAAGAGGAAGAATCCTCAACTAATACAACAAACGGATTATATAGAGAATCTCTGAAGAAAACATTCTTCTGGAATCATCCATATAATCCGTTTTTCTTTTTAACTGCTATCCTTTTTTCATCCTCTTATAAGCTATCGGCGACATTCCCATCACCTTACGAAAAAGACGAGAGAAATAATAAACCTTATTTTCGGGGGAATATCTAAAGATACAAAAAAGCCAACTAATTCGCAATACTTTGTGTATGAATTAGTTGGCTAATTTTGTTATATTTACTGAATATCCCTACTTAGTATTTATCAGATACCCAAAAACAAACACAAATTATTACCTCAAAGTATAATTTTAACCTAAATCAGTTAAAAATAATAGAATTCATGATTTGCCACTCATGACGCGCATCAAGCACGAGTTCATTAGCAATGCTTAAATCGATAGGCTCATCCTCACCGTAATTCTGCGAGTGGCTTTTTTCACCCATAGTATACAGTCTGTTGCGCACAATACTGAAACACGTTTCCGTATCAATATTCTCCAGTTCCATAATCTCTGTACGTCCATCAACTCCTTCGGGTAGTGACACCAATGTACGATTCTCACCTGCTGTTTCGTAATTACGCAGAACAACATCCCAATACTTTATCACCTTTCCGCCCGCATCAAGCATCTGCATCTGGAATGTGGGAATACCCTCATCCACATCATCCTGAAACATTGCGATAGAAACCATGAAACTGTCGCCGAACACTGCTCCACGCGGCAGAGAAATCGTACCTTTCGGATAATTTTCCTCGTCCGTCTGCCAGTTGGTGTCAGCGCTGTCCAGATAACCGTCGCCATTGGCATCCAAAGGCAACAAAGCATTCTCCGTATTTCCGGGAAACCACTTGCACAAGTCTATTTCATATACCGAAAAGGCATCCTTTTTCAACGAGCCTGCCAACACACAGTCATAGTCCGTAGCCGGATTCATGCCGTTTATCACATTATCCTTATGGAAATTCAGATTATCGTCCACACTGCGGAAACCTCCGAAAATCACCGTACGGTTCTCTTTGGTAGAAACCAGACGCAATTTAGCCACCTTTTTGCCGCCCGCCGTTACCGGAATACGGGTGAAATAACCGAACGTACCTGCCACCTGACGTCGAGCCACCATCAAGCCATGTTCCACCTCTGCCTCAGAACTACGCTGCGACAGAATAATCCCGTCCTTTACCCGAAAGACTTCCGCTCCGGCAAAGACTTCATCCACACTTCCGTTTTCCGGCACCGTAACCACCTCTGTATGATTGTAGTAGTCTCCCACCTCTATATCCTTGAACGGCTCATATCCTCCGTACGTACCCGCATGATAGCCTATCACGTACGCCATATAGTTTTTTCCTTCCTCCAGACATTCGTCACCCGTCAGAGTGACAGTGGCATAACGTCCCTGTCCTTCTTCCGTACTCCAAGGATAGCTTGCCTTATTGTCCGGGTTACTCCAGTTGTCGATAGTCCGTTTATACACCACCTTTGCGGGCGAAGCATATTCTATAATCAACAAAGCCAACTTGTCGAACGTCTGTGTAGGAGTGACGCTTGAGATAGGACGACGTGAAGCCAAAGTACCTGGATTCACTCCCTCTCCCCCTTCGAAAAGCTCGCCCACACTCTCCACCACTACGGTGAAGGTCTGCTGCTGAGGCTTTTCAGTATTAATGTCCGAGACCGAAGAGGTGTCGGAGCTGCATGATGAAAGAAGAAGTGCTGCAACCGCAATCAGATTATATTTAAGTTTATACCGTATCTGCATGATATATAAAGATTAATTCCGAAAAATCATATTTACAGTTTTCAGTTTCCAGAAGCTGTTGAGCTATCAGTAGCAGGCTTCCATGCTGCTTCATCATCACGCTCGCCAATCTGTGAAACGGCTATAGTACCGTCAGATACCTCAGTCGGTCCCCATCGTCCCTCCAGGGTAATGTTACCCAAGGCAATATTCGGCAGCTTGATGCCGATACCCGTACCTAACAGACTACCGTTTGGAGACAATAAAGCATCAACAACCGGTTGCACAATCTTATCTATAGTTATACCCACAAGGTTACCAAGTATCCCATGTCCCAAAAGAGCATCGGTTAGTCCATCCACATTCACTATTGTTGCCAAATCAGACGCATTAACAGCTATATTTTCTTTCTCACTATAGGTATCATCAACCAGTTTCAGACGCAGAAGGTCATAATTTGTAGTGTATTGCTTGTTATTGTCTGTTCCATAGGATATCGGAGTACACAGATTAACAAACAACCCAGCGAGTGCGCTGTTGTCCAAAGCCCCTAAAGTCGATTTAAGAAGAGTCTGGTCTTCATCCCTCACTCTTGCACTGTTCAGCGTAAATGCGCCATTGAGCAGAGTTACCGTAAAATAAGGAGAAGACTCTGTGGATTTCTTCAAAGGAACATCATTTATTGTCATTTGCTCTACATTACGTGCAACGCGATTCAAGTCAATACTTGTAACGACATCCATATATGCATCCACCTTTTCAAGCCCTGACCAAGGGTTAAGCAGGACATTCAGAGGACTCTTGGGGTCATTTGCGTGAAGACTCGTATTCACCAAATCCGTTACTTGCTGTAACAGTGCTTCATTGACCAGTGTGAGGATATCACCCAATAATACATTGACCAGAGCATCTACGATATCGCCAAGCAGGATATCTGTTACACCAACCAATTTACCAGTCAATGCACCGGTAAGTTCATTTCTAAGTACTCCTTCAACAAGATCTTCAAGCAACTGTTCGTTGTTCACCTGATCCACCACACTCTGAACCAGCTGTCCCACCGCATCATTTGTATCAATAAGGTCTCTTGAGAAAGTACTCTGTGTGACAAGGCGTTGCAGAAGAACTGTCGGGTTCGGATTTACCTGGTTAAAATCAGCTGTAGCCAGATAGAACAGGTTCTGATATTGTCCAGCACCTCCGCTTAGTGTCGGCAAGAATGCAAGAGGACCTTCCACCGGCATATTGATTTGTACATCTTCAAATCTACCGGAATTCAGCTGTATAATTTCTTCTGAGCCTTGACCATCAAACTGCTGTATGTCCATATTACCAAAGAATACTACCTTGTAATCGCCTACAGGTAAGCTTAATTGCACCGATTTAGTCAAAGGCCATTCGTACATTTGATTAGCATTTGATGTATATTTAATGACATTCTCAATGTCTCCGTTATTATATTCCTGATAATCTGTAAAACGAGTATATACTCCATCATCTCCCTTCTTGAACAGCATAAAACGGAGAGTCTGGATTCTATCAGAAGTACCATCTATTGCAGCCCTCGACTGCATATCGTTACATATACCCGGTATAAGTGTAGCCGTGAAATAACCATCCTTCACTGTATCTGAAGAGTTTTCATTTACAGTTTCACTCCTGTTGGCATCCAATGCATCGTCCTTCTCACATCCGCAGAAAACCAATAAAGCCATCGCCAGGCAAGCAGCCCATTTATATTTGTTTATATTCATAACTTAAACTATTAACGATTTATCAAAAGTACAATTATTCCCAACCGTCCCAAGACTCATCATCCAGATTGATATCACCATCCGAGAAACTTACCATAAACGAATCATCTCCGTCATCTCCATTAAGGGTGAGCCATGTTATCTGATTAGGATATATAGGTATAGCTCCCTGATTAGATTTTATATCATACTCTATTGTTTTATTATTAGCATCAGTAATAGTCAGTTTATTCTCTGAAGTACTTATATTTGGGTCATTCGCTGTATTACCGGTCGTTATATCCTCTTGAGGAAGCAGATTGATTCGTATTCTTATATCGTTCTTTCCTGACAGATCTTCCATAGTATTCGTCAGTGTTATTTTATCTTTTGATAATACCTGACCGCCTGTTCCATCGTTAAAATACATGGTCTGCGTACCGTTCAGTTGAAGGGTGGCAGATTTTATATTCATATTTTTAATTCTGATTTCAAGCGCACCGTTCTGGCGGGTCAGCACTGCATTTACTTCATTGATACCGATTGCAGGCTTTATCTTGATTATATCACGATATACATCCTTTGTGATGTTTGTACTGTTATTTCCTTCACCCTGTTGATAAACCAATGTAGCATTATTATAAGCCTCATTTACTTCAGTAGGAAGAACCACCTGATTACCATTTGGTGAAGCCAACAGTACCAAAGTAGATTCCTCTTCCGCTGGCAAATTAGTTAAAGTAAAATTACTGCTCTCCAAAACTCCGGAAGCAATAAAAGCACCACTTGCTTTATAAAGGTAATAACGTCCGGGAAAAGCCTCTGAATTATAATCTTGCACAGCTCTTGACACACCATCAGGTTCTTCCATCGAAAGGTTCACCCTCACCGTACACTCTTCAGTCCCAACCGTTGCCACCTCATTGTTGCAGGCTGTGAAAGAACAACATGCCACGAGTGCAACTAAAAGATTATGATATAAATGTCTTGTTTTCATATTTAGCACTTTTATAATAAAACAGTTTTGTTATTCAATTATAATCACTCAGATGAAGTTCCTATTTCACCAGCCGGATGGTCACCCCATTCGGTATCAATGCCTATGCCATCTTGTGCATTTCCATTCATGCTTCCACCATAATACTCATCCCAGGCCTCGTCTATCTGTACTTTGACGTATGACACCGATCCATCCAGACTTATTGGATTATCCTTCGTTCCGATACGATAAATTTCATTGGCACGTATCGGATACTGATACCTGACATCTCTATCACCTTCATCTTCAATGATACCTGTTCCGGCACGTGAACCCTCACCTGGATAAACAGAACTTTCCAAAAGGACTTTGACGCTTTTAATCAGAGGATATTTTGAATCCGTATCTTTTTCTCCATATAAATTAAGCATCAAGGTAGAAGTATTTTCTCCATAATCTGCAACACCTATAGTCATTGGAGGCATAAATCCCATAATTTTGGTTGTTTTTCCTTTTACTACCAGCTCAGAGTCAGGATTTTTTCCACCAGCAGGAACAATTCCGGAACCACTATTTCGTGCCTTTAATTGCTGTTCAGACTGGCTCTCATCATATACAGAAACAAAAATCATATCATCTGCAAAAGGGATGGTAGTTTCTGGATCAAAATGTACATACCCTTCTTTTGCCCCTGGCCAATATCTTGATAAAATTGATTCATCAGTAATCCCCAGCTGTTCATTCGAAAGTATCGGCAAACAAGTTTGAAATAATTTTTCTATGTGTCCGGAGCCAATTCCAATATATTTTACCTCCCCCGGAATATTTTTAAAATATCCTACAAATCCGGCTACCCTTCTAGTTAAAATCACATCTATATCAGACTTGTCGCCTATGCCAATTACGTCAGAAGAAAATGATTCACTACAACCCGCATAGAATTCCGAACGAGGAATCGGATTTATTGAAGCCTTACTTGTTTCATCACCAAATGAACTTGTACCGACTGCAATATTATAGAAATAATCAACCGGATCATACGAATAGGCATCAGCAGAATTTCCAGAAGGGCTATCAAGATTAGTGACATCAGTTGCATCCAGCCCAATAGCAATTATTCTAAGCTTTTGTAAACTGGCATATTGACTTAAATCAATCTCCACAGTCATAGTGTGTGTATCATATCCGGCCTGTTGAGTATCCGAATCATACTGATCCCATACAAATGGCTTTGTAAACAAAACCTTCCGATAATCACTACTATTATTAGTGTCATCATTAATCACATACAGCTTCACATAGCTTACATGATGCTTTGCCCCGAGCATATCATCATCAGGTTCCACCACAGGAGTTCTGGAACTGTTCTGCTGCGAAGACTGTACGGTAATATTAAGGCGCAACATATTGCTGATGTCCTCATCAGCAGAAGTGACTACCTTGTCTTTCGAGCAGGCAGCCATTCCCATCAGCAGTAAAAGCAAATACAAATTTCTCAATAGATATCTCATATTCTACGTTTTTTACATTACTTTTTAATGAGCGACAGTCTGTTATTTCCCGAAGTTGCATTTTCAAGCACCACTTCCACAGCCTCATTCAGGAAATACACTCTCGAAGTCTGTCTATCCAGCAGATACCATTCGTCCCAGCTTCCGTCATGTTTGAATTTCAGCCTTACAGTTCCACTATGGCGGAGTATCAGTCCCAAATCAATCTGTTCTGAGTCGCTGAACTGCTGAATGTCGGCAGCCTTACCGTCCACCAGACTATACACAGCCACAACCGGAGTTTCGAATGCATCTACCATTGTCCGAACATCCTCTCCCTCCTTCAGACCGTCTGAAGCATCAGCCGAACGATACAGAACGCATGAAGAAACCCTTTCATCCTTCTCTGCAACCACCCTCAACACTCCATGTGGTTCTGAAATGGCTGTAGCAGATGTTCTTGAATTTCTGGCTGCCGCAGGTGCCAAACCTTTTTCCGGTTTGGCACACTGCATATCAGGAGACACTTTAAAACTTAAATGTGAACTATTATTAGTAGTTTCCACCACAATACCACTCATAGGAGGAATGTAACACAAAGAACCCAATATTATTATATCATCACCTGTAGAAATCTTACTGCCTCCTACATTTCCAATAGTATAATACGTACCATCCGAATAAGATCTTACTGTAGCACCTTCAGGAATTTCTACCATTATGTAAGACATATAAGGATTCGGAATAAATGCCGTATGATATTTACTAACTGTACTAAAATCTTCTGTAAACAATTGACCAACAGTTCCAGTCCTTGTAATAGTTTCTTTCAAATTCTTTGAAACTCCATTAGGAGAAAAATAATCGTATTCATTATAATCCTTAGGCAGTCTGAAGCAATAAGACGCCCCGGTATCATCACCAGGTTTAACCTTATACAATGCTGCTTCGCTATACTGATGATTCACACCATTAAAATCCTGAGTAAATTCATCATCTATAACATCAGACACAGGTTTGTTCCCGTTTCCGTCAAAATCATAAGCCTTAACAGATGCCTGCTGATACACCACCGGCGATGTACGCATCTGCGGATAATTGCCTGCATCAGGCATTGTGAAATATTTATCCTTGGTCCATGAAACGGTAGGATTTATAAACATATCACCGGTTACAGTAGCCTGCAATGGAGAAACAAAGTAGTTATATTCTCCACCTTTCAGCTGCACATCCACAAAAGCCCTATCATAAGTCAGAAGATCACTTCTCACAAGCATAGCCCCGGCTTCAAAATGGATACGGTCGCAACAGTTAGTGACACCTGACTTGAGTTCCGGATATTTCATGGCATCCTTTCTTATGATTACATCCGTACAAGTCCAGGGAGCACCCTTTGTCCAGTTGCCCCAGTTGTTCCAGTCCGTATCATCTGTTCCCATCCATTCCGTAAGCTGAGCATGGACATAAGCTTTAGCATTTCTTACCAAAACATCTCCTGATCCCAGCGACACCACATCAACATCATATTTTCCGTATGGCAATCCATCTACAGAGAATGCCTTTGCTCCATCTGATTCAGAAACAGCAACAACTTTATCATATTTTCCTCCTGAAGTAAGATTTTCAAAACTCAGCAAATATTCGGAGCCAACTACCGCATCTGTTTCTATAGGTATAACAAGAGGTTCACCCTCGCAAGTATGTGCATCATCGGTTATAGTAATATTTGCCTCCTCTCCTTCCGTATCCACGCAATCAGGAATTCCGTCACCATCACTATCGACACGGGTATATATACCGGTCACTTTTATTTCATTCAAACTTAAATCCAGAAGTCCTCCACCTAATGATATTACTATGCCATCATAATAATCAGCAGAAACTCCATCCTCTAAATTATATTCAGGTATAAGTTCGAAATAGATTCTCTTTTCCGACTCCAGAAGATTCAAATCCAGTACAGAAGCTTTCTGAGCTTTACAGATCTCCTGCCCATCTGACAATATAGACACAGACACATTATTGCCCAAAGCCGTCAAATTCGAGCCCAGTAAACCTCCATCAGCCTCCAGAACTACACCTATAGGTCTTGAAACAGGCATTTCCTTGAACTTCAATGCCACCTGCAAATCACCGTTCAACAACTCAAGTTTCAACAAAGATGACACGCTCATACCTGTATTCAAATCATTATCAAGCAGATTACTCAGACCATAAGTAGTTCCTCCAAGAAGATTTACATTACCCAGACCTCCACTCTCGCCCGTACGGTCATAATCAATCTCCAGTCTATGATTAAGGTTATTCATCACCTCCATACATACTTCGTTGGCACTGGTTTGCTTCTCATCGGCATCTTCATAGAACACTCCATACATTCTGAAGTTATTGAACAATGACAAGCCTACTCCTTGCTTCGCCCACAATTCTATACGGTCAAACTGCTGATCAGTATTTACATATACACGAAACTTGTCGTTACCTCCGCTTATCAAGTCCACTCCCAATACATCAGTACCTGTAGAAGCAGCATTTCCTGTTTCTATAAGTTCGCCATTGTTATACAGCCTGATTTCAAGATTATTGAGTAATGACACATCAAGCAGTCCGGAATTAGCCTGGACTACAAATCCTGTTCTTATATCCTCCAATACCGAATTTACAGGCTTTGTAAGTTCTATTGCAGCAAGCGGAGTGTTCTCCGCTAAACCCAGAACCTGAGTATATACAGCATAGTTATCAAGATTATTGTCAACAATCGCATTCAGACTGTTTACGTTGTTAAACAGACACAAAAGGCACCCTCCATCATTATTCAAAGGTTCAGAAGGATAAGCCCCATGCGATGCATTGGTGATGTATTTGCTTTCACTTCCGGCAGCTTTATTTATTTTCCGATACACAGTAAATACATGGCTCACACCCTTGCCGGTTGACGAAGTATAAATAGCCTGAATAATATATGCACCTTCCTTTGTAGCACCAGTAAGGGTATTGTCAAACACAGTAGCACTCGCTCCATATGGCTGTGATATCATGTTGTAAATTACCGAACCATCCGAAGAAGCAGGAAGTTCATAGTCACTTTTATAAATTTCCGTATCGTCGATAGAGAAATAGCTTGAAACATCTACTGTTACCGGTTCGCGGACGTAGGCGTAATAAATATTAAACTTTTTTCCAGCTAATCCACCCAATAAATCACTTAATCCGCCATCCAATATATTTCCGGACAATCTTATCTGTAATTGTTTTGTATTTTCTTTTTCAACCAGCATACTGGCATAGGCAGGTGACTCACCTCCAACAACTCCCAAATTAAGCAAAGACATCGGTGGGGTAACAGACTGTAAAGCTTCCTCATTTTTTACTCCATTAGTGTACGTATATAGTTCTGGTCCAGATTTTCCTAAAAGACCAAGATCCAACAAAGTGTTGGAATATGAGTATTTAAAACCTACTTCGGTTCCTACAGGAATTTCACGATTGAAATTTACTGTAGCACGAACATCTGTTTTAAGTAAACTACCTATTATACCACCTAATGAGCCTCCAAAATCATGATAAGCGCAATCAGTTGTAATATAATTAGTTATATATTCAATTTCATCTATTCCCTGAGAATATTTACTTAATGAAGTTTCTAAAAGTCCTGTTGTCTGGGTAGCTTCATTTATCTCTGGTGCTCCACCCGTCGTCCAATAATCATCAAGCGGATCTCCTTCACAAGCAATAATCTCCGGATTTTCTCCGACAAAAGCATATTTCACACAAAATTCCAAATCTTTTAGTACAGAAAGATTTGTACCTCCAAAATTAAGAGCCACTTCATCAAAATAAACATCAGCAATAACAGATATACTTCTTTCTGCCCATTTGTCACCAGACAAAGCTCCCAAAGACAGCAGATTCACTCCTAAAGCATTGTCTGAACCGGCAACAGGAGTAGACTGTACTTCATTACCATCTTTTAGAAGGACAATTCTCATCTTTTTCAGTAAATCGACACTCAATACAGAAGTACCCTCTTTTTCAATATATGTAAACCCCACCTGTTGACCTTTGGTATAAGTACGATAAATATCACGTACCGAAACAAGTGTAGTAGACGTCAATTCAGCTTCTATTCCATCAGTTGAAAAAGCTGTATAATTGGTAATATCCGTATCTACAATGTTGCCAAAATTATCCGAACCTGTATCCAAAACCTCAAGTAATGGACTTCCGAAAGAGTTCACCACACGTCCTACTCCAACAAGAGGCACACGCTTGCCCACAGCCTTCCATGTCCTGTCCGTCTGCTGAATCAAGCCGTCAGGATTATCTACCTTCTGCAATTCCGCACGAGTATTCTCTGTTTCCGGTGCAGGTACAGGAATGTCAAGTTCTGTAGCGTCCCTACATGAATCCATAAACATCAATGTGCCTATAAGCAGGCAGAATGCGAATAAACGCGATGTTATGTTCTGTTTATCAGTAGAAGTAAACTTTCTCATGTTTATCTGTTGTTTTTATTATTTCTTGATTGTCCTATTCATAATTTTTTCCTTCGGCATATTGCTGTAGCGGCAATTATTGAAAGATGCTTTCAGAGAGTTATTCTTGATTTATTCTGAAAAGCTGCTTGCAGAGCTGATAAAACCTTCTTCTTCGTTTTCACTGATAAGGCTATGCAGGCAGTCTCCCATTATTCATTCTTTGTTGCATCTTGCATTTTCCGCCGTTCCAGTCTTTTTACGCCAATCGGAAAAATTAATGTTGTAATGTTTATTATCACCGTGCATAATATTTATGCACGGTGATAATTTTCAGAGAGTATATTTTTATTATTCTTCTACACCCATGTTATGAAGCACTTCCCATGCGTCGTTGATTATTACTACGATATTGGTATTTGAACTCAAGTCGATTGGTTCGTCTGGATCTGGATTTTCGGGAGTTGGATCTGGATCTGGGTCACCACCGGTATTGTCTGTATATAGTTTCTTACCGATAGAGTAGAAGTTGTTGCAACGGATGTCGTAAGCGTATTTACCTGTTAAACTACCACCTGAAATAGAAGGAATGTTTTCTGTAGTTACTTTTAATGTTTTCAATGCGTTTCCACTTGCATCCTGCAATTCTACAGTCAAAGTCTGTGAGTCAACATGAGCTTTGTAAGGAATAATATAGCGACCGCCAAAGATAGAGTTTGCTACAAGTTTCAAACCGGCTGGAGCTGTATATCCTGTTGCAAGAGGGGCTTTAGAACCAACTGTAGAACCTATTTGGTTGCCTGCAGTTTCAGTTCCTGTAGCACCAGCATCTCCAAATGAACTGAAAGTATAAGCATCTTCATTAGGATTGCCACTATTCCAGTTTGTAGCAATAGTTTCCATATTAAATTCCATAAGGAGATACTTATTTGATCCTTCTCCATTAGAAGAACCAGCAGCAGCCTGGGAATCACCATTGAAAGGAGATCCTGTTCCCAACAGCTGTGCAGGCCATTTAAACTGAGTATACTCATCATTTGCATACACTCTTACATACTGTACAACTTTACCATCAATCTTAGTAGGTACATTATCGAAATATCCCAACATACCTGCTACCTGGCGAGTTAAAGTAACTGAAGCAGGAGTATTGAAAGCAGCTTTATCAGCCTGTGTAGCATTTTCAGCAGATACACCGGCGAAAAGTTCCTCTATAGCATAATCTGTTTTTCCAGAGGCTAATGCATCCGTTGTGAAATATTCCAAAGTAGTAGTTTTATCAGTCAAGCTTGGTTCTCCATAAGGATTTGTAGTATTACTTGACGGATTATCTACATTATAACCTACAGCCACAAACTTATATTTAGAATCTTTAGCCAAACCAGTAAGCTTTATAGTTTTTGTCTGGTCGGTATGATCTTCCCAATTTTCTGTTGGATTAGGATGTTCATCCTTAGCTATAAAATCATTAATAACAATGATACCGTCCGCTGATTCTTCAGTTGAAACATCTACAGAAGCATCAAATTTATAATCTCCATTTCCAGAAGCTGTATTTGCCCCCTTAAACACATAAATCTTAACCACATTCACATTATTAGCCGCTGCCGAACTACCAACAGGACGTACAGCACGTGAGTCAGCACTTGTGTTTGACAAGTTAATTTTCAACAAGCCTTCACCTTCCTTTAGTTCTACATTCTCAATAGGATTTCCATTCTCGTCAACGTAAATAATTGTCTCATTCTGACATGCTGTGAAAGCCAATGTTCCGGCAAACAACAGCGCACCTAAAAATTGTCTTCTCATAATCATTATTAATTGTTCGTTGTAATTTAATCGCTATTTAAACATCGTTTAAACAGTGTTTAAACACTGTTTAAACGATACATATTTTTTATTCAAGCTCCATATCGTGGATAATCTCCCAGTTATCGTTCACCTTGACTGTCAGATACTGCTTGTTATCCAACGATTCTGGGTCATCTACATCCGGGTTCGGATTTGGATTGTCCGGGTCTGTAGGATTTGTTGGGTCTGGATCCGGATCTGTTGGTTTATCCGGATCAGGGTCTGACGGATCTGTTGGGTCAATCGGATCAACAGGTGGTTCAGGGTCTGTTCCCGGTTTTTCAGGATCAGGATTCCATCCCGGATTGTCCATCGTACGGTCGCCAATTCCATACACATGGTTACGTACAAGGCTGTAACTGTTCTTATCATCTTTGCTTGTGAAAGATCCCCAACTGCTGTTATTCCAATAAGTAACTGTCTTTCCTACCTGCTGGTCAGAATTTGAAAGATTGATATTCCATGAAAGCAATTCTTGACTACTAGAGTCAAGCAACTGAAGTTTCAAAGTCTGTTCTCCAGCCACTTTTGCAAACGGAATAATAAATTCTCCTCCAAAGACAGAACCTCTACGGAATGTAGGATAGTCCGTTGAAGTATTACCTGCCTTAATTTTATATGGATTCTTCCAATTATTTCCCTGTTTGCCAGGATACTGACAACCAGAAGGGTCGGATTCTACTGTAGCATCTATCAATCCGTCATTGTTTTCATCAGAGATACTGTAGAACCAATTTTGTAAATCAATCTTGCAAATCTCATACTCACCCTCATCAGTATTCGTACCGTTTACCACAAACTTGGCAGCTGTACCGGCTCCTCCATTCGAAGCAATATCAATATTTGCAAAATTACCAAAGACAAGTTCGTTGTTCTTTGCCGATGCTACCAGACGTATATATCGGGAATTTCCATTCATAAATGGAATATCTTTTACATAGATATATGCACCTGCCACCTGACGATTCAGAACCACATCTTTCTTAAATCCTTTGCTATCACTAAGTGTAAAATCAAGCGAACCGGCAAAGAATTCTTCTCCATGTACAGTTTCACCTCCATCACTTGTCTTTGAGATTATTGTATTAGGTGAATATGTTGATTCTTTAGCCAATCTTGTAAACACAGACAAATCATAATCCGAATTTGAATCATAACCTATGGCATAAACGGTATAAGTACCTGCCGTAAGACGGTTCTCAAGTACGAAATTTGTCATCCGTCCGTTGTCGTATGATTCCGAATCACTCAGCCAGTCTGAATAATCCTTGATATAAACCACTTTACCACCTGAGTCACAAATCCACAACCTTACCTTATCAATAGTCTGTTTAGCCTCAGTACCGTACATAGGTCTGCCGGCACGGCTTGTAAGTCCCTCACCAGAATTGAGAATAGTCAGGGATAAAACCTGCTCATTATTACCGACTTCCTGTCCCGTTTCACTGTCAATAACAGTTTCGTTTGAACAGGAATAGAAAGACAAAGCTCCAAGCAATGTAATTCCCAAAATAAACTTCTTGTTCATAATTTTATAGTTAATAGCGTTATTAATAATTCAAATATTTTTAATCAAGCTCCATACCATGTATCAGTTCCCAATTATCGTTCACACGGACGTAAATCTTAAACTCACCTTGTACAGGCGGTGTAGGATCGTCCGGATCGGGGGTATCCGGTTCATCCGGGTCAGGATTATCAGGGTTGTCCGGCTCGTCCGGGTCAGGGTTATCAGGATTGTCCGGGTCGGGATCAGGGTCCGGGTCGGGATCAGGGTCCGGATCTGGGTCGGGGTCCGGATTCGGGTCGGGATCAGGGTCTACTGTTCCTCCTCCGCCATCCTCCACATAGACATATCGCAGAATGGTTATCTCGTTACGTCCCATCGTGATGTTTATATCCTGAGGGACCAGTGTAGGATAGTAGGTAGCCCTTCCGGTATTTTCTGCTGCCGACTTGTCGATGAACATCACGCTCAGCGTAGAGCCTTCGTAAGTAGGCGAAGGACACATCAGCGTTTCGCTCTGCAGCTCCACCCTTCTCTCCCAATCAAGCTCCGTATGAAGGTTGGTCAGCCTTGAATAGTTGAAATCATTGTCCACACGTCCGAAGATGTCTTCTATATCCTTGGTAGAGAAGTCGATATTCTCCGGTATTCCCTCCACCTTTATCAGAAGGTCGCCCTTGGTACGTTCCATCCCGAGAGTATATTCCTCGCTTCCGTATCTGTAGTCGAAAGTGCCGCTTGCCAGATAAATGTCATTGAGCGATGCTCCGGCAGCTTCCATTTCCGCCTCAGTGGGATTATCGCCAAGCGGTGCCTCGCTCTTCATGTTTCCCCATACGGTAACAGTATATTTTCCGTATGGAAGCGAAACGGGAAGGACGATAAGCTGTGTCTGCCCGTCATTGTCGACAGCTGTATTCTTCTGCTCGGCCACCACATTGCCTTCCTCATCGTGCACTATATAGTAGATAGAACTTACATATTCGCGGAAAGGCAGGTCCTCGGCTTTTCTTTCCTTCAGGCCCAGCTTCACCGCATCGTCGATATTGAAATAGTTCTTGTCCTTCACCGTGAGTGTTATCTGCAGCGGCGGACAGTCCTGCAATTCTGTACGGATACACCCTCCCAGCATTATCAACAGCACCAACGCCATTGCAGAATATTTCAGTATGTGTTGAAGTTTATTCATGGTTCTTTCCTCCATTATTTATCAGGATAATGAATTTATCCAACTGTGAGTATGGCATGAAGTCGGCTTCCGTACGGGCTCGGTTTCTGTATGTCTCCTCCACCACGGCTTTCTCAAGATGCGACAACATATTGTCAGCCTCGTTACGGCGTGCGAAAACCAAAGACCGTACATACTCGGCACGTGACGTGGTGTCCTCGTTGGCAGACATTATATCGTATGCCTCGGTGTTGCGGTTCACACTGAGCGCCACCACAGCGGCATTCGTATCGCGATAGTCCTTAAGCAGCTCGTATGCCTCGTCCAGCTGTCTGGCACTTGCCTTTATGATGCCGAGGTTATACTTTGCCTCAGGCAGTGTGACATCGGTCTGAAGCAGTTCTATCGCTCTTTCGTAGTCGTTCTTATATACATAAACCGCTGCCTTGGTATTTATAATTTCCGGGGTGTATCCTTCCACAGAATTGATTACCTGCTCTGCTTCGTCCACCTTGTCCTCCCTGAGCAGAAGGACTGCCAAATTATTGGCTGCCACCTTCGACTGGGGGAAATAACGAAGTATTGTGCGATAGACCTCCTTCTTCTCTTCCGGTGTCTGCTTCAGCACAGATACACGGAGCAGTTCCTCCTCGTTGAATGCGTCGGGACGTTTGCTGTACATACTGAGCAGTTCCTCGTCGGAAGTAAAACTCTTGATGGTATATGTATATTCGTATTCCACCTTACGGTCCTTCTGCAGATATCTGTTTTTAATATCGTTCCAGCAGGCCAGACGGCGGATGTAGCGTTCTGCCACATCATCGTTCTCGGCATTGTACTTGTCAAGGATTTCCTTCACCTTAAGCGTATCCTTATGCCCGTCGGCACGCATAGCCTCAAGCACAGGCAACCATCCTTCGGGACGCGAACCGATACTGAATTCATCCGCCTGCTTCTGCGAAATACCCAACTGTGAAACCAGCCATTTCTTGGCAGAATTTGCTCGGTTTCTTGACAGGGTAGTATTAAACGCAAACGAACCGTCAGCCGACGCCATACCGTATATATTTACACTGTTGAGTGTGGCAAGGCTGTCGTTCACAATCTTTTCAAGTACAGAAAGCATTGTGTTCATCTCCTTTTCGTTATTTCCCAATGAAAGATTGATGTCATGCCTGTTTATCACAAACTGCAGTAGCGCCTCGCCCTTGCCCTGCATCACCTTTGGCTTGACTACAAACTCAGGCTCTATCCAGTTAAGCTGCAATGATTTCTTCGGTTCTATGAGGGTAGGCAGGTTTGCTATGTAGGCCATATCCACAGTGTCTGTCACCTCGCATTCACCGCACCCGTCGGTAGAAAGTACGGCAATGATACGTCCTCCGTCGATATTTTCCGGAACAGACACACGTTCGATATAGGGTATCGACTGATTCTCACGGTTGTTCACTCTTCCTGAATTTTCGGCAAGGGTATCGACATAACCTTCCAGCTTGACGCGCCGTTTCATCTTCTTAGAATATATAGGAGCATCAAGCACCATTGCCCTGCATTCCGACACCATAGTATCATTGCTGATAAGCTGTGGCACTATAATCAGACGGCTACGGCTTGAAAACGCATGCGCAGGAACATTTATCATTACATCTACATTTACGGCTGAAGTACTGTCGGGAGTAAGTGTCTTTACAGGATTGACAGTAACCTTTTTCGACTTATCGGGAAGCACACCGGCCACAACAGTCATCGGAATCAGTCCTAATAATATATAATAAGCATATCTTGATTTCATACAGGAAAACTCTTTAATTAAAACAGATAAGATACCGAAAGGGCTATCTTGGTAGGACCCACATAATTTTTCGTCTTGTTCTCATAACATTTCATACACGGCATGTCCGGATATTCCTTATACCACAGGCGCGCGTAACCCACTCCGATAAGCGCTTCAAGATTCCAGTGGGGAGACAAAATCCAGTTATAACCGTAAGTAAACCCTCCACCTGCAAGATATCCGTCGTAAACCTTGTCTTTGGGGACCGCATAGAACTGTGCCCCATGAAGATGAACTCCAACAAAATGACCTTCGAAGGCCTCACAAAACCAGTATCGCAATTCGGGCTGGGCAAGCCAGAATTTAATTTTCTTCCCGTTATTAAACTCCCAAGGATTATACACTGCCTGAAGGTCGGTAGTAAACTGTCTGTCCAATTTAATTTCCAAACCGACATTGGGCGATAATGTTGCCCAGTAAAGTGCATTTGTCTTTACAGCTATATTCTGCGCATTAGCAATACATGCTAAAAATAAAAAACAGCATAAAAACAATATTCTTCTGTTCTTAAATCTCATGTACTCAAAAATTCTATAAATATTCGATGCAAAAATAGGTAGTTTGGAGAAATGACAAATTGCAAAAAAGCGTCAATAAATTACGATTTTTAATCAAATACCCTCTCTACGAAGCTCTGCTGCGGTCTTTCCATAATGCTTTTTACAGAAAGTCACAAAATAAGAAGGAGAAGAGAAACGGTATTTTTCCGAGATTTCGGCAAATGTCAAATCGCTCTTTACAATATCATTCAGAATACTTTCCGACTTACGGGCAAGAAGCCATTGCAGGGCTGTATCATTGAACGATTCCTTGAAACGCCGGTTGAACGTGCTCTGGCTCATATTGGCTTTTTGGGCAAACTCCTTGACATCGAATATTTGTTTATAATGTGTAAGAACAAAATCCTTAAAATCAAGATCCTTTCCAAGGACAGGAGAAAAAAACATTGCAAGTTCTTCCTTCGTATAACCGGCACGAAGATACATGAACAGCTCCTCACGCTTTATCTGATGATAATGTATACAGCTCAAACCTGCCGACAACGCCAGGACAGTAAGATCTACAAACGACTTGATTCTGTCATCAAAAGGCAAACTAAACAACCGGTTATCAAGATTGTCCGGCAAGTTTTTTTCCAATTGCTTGAGCGAATACATGGAACACATTTTAATATCGCTCGTGAATTTACATAAAAGTACACGTGCTACGTCCCCTGACGATGTAACTTTTATTTCAAAATTTTTAGGTAAGAGAAATACATTTCCTGCTTTTAAATGTAATTTACTGTCAATTCCATAATCAATTTCAACATCTCCACTATACAAAAAAACAAGCAAAGTGAGATCAAGATAATTCCTCATGATTGTTTCACCCGGCTTAACATCGCGCAAAAAGAACAATGATGTTTCATCTGTAGCATAGTTGTTACAACCAAAATGTTCGTTAACAGAGTGCAAAGTCATAGAAAATAGTTTTTTAGACAGTTAATTCTAATCAAAAAACAATTCCTATGGTTTTACGAAATGCCTACAATAAACTAAGGCAACCCCAATGTTAATAAATTTAACATCAAAACCATAAAAATCAATGATTGGGCAAGCCTCTTTTCATAATAATACAGGTTACCCCCCCGTTAACATTAGATAACAATGTTAAGAAATGTTTTAAAGTAATTTCACCAACGAGAGGGTTTCGATATGCAAATATAAATATTTTTTCATATATACCCTAGTATTCAACAAGGCAACTTAATCAAAATTCCAGTAGTTTTTTCAGATAGTTTATGTCTAAAGCTGCATTGTAGAGTCTTCGATTTATATTCACTTTGTCTTTCTGTCCCGAAACAATATGCAGGACAATCTCTCTCGAATGTCTGACAGACAGATGCAGACAACAATCGGTTACACGAGGGTCAGTAACTTTATTAAAGTAAAATTCAGGTATATCATAATCCAAAGGTACCAGTTCTAGTTGAACCTACAATTTGAACTGACTATTACTATGAATATTTTTTAACAGTTTCTAATATACGAACAGACTAATTTTGTCCATAACAGATTTTGTGCAAAAACAAACTCGCATTTCAATGAACATACGAGTTTGTTTTGTATAAAACGAACGTTTGTCTGAAGTAAAACGTCCAGACGTTTTTCCGAATACGTTCATCGTTGCGGTTTTAATTTAATGATTTCCCCCAGCTCAGGTACTATAATCTCCTTGTTACGGAGCTTAGCTTCTGCCCGGAATACGTGAGGCGGGTCGAACAACGGTTCGTCAGAAAGGTCGAAAGTACCGTAATGCATCGGTATTGTTACATAGGCCTCCATGTCTGACGAGGCTGTCAAGGCATCGTATGGAGAAATATGATTGGGTTTCATAAACCATCGGGGCTTATAGGCACCGATGCCGATCATGCAGTAGTCAATGTGTGGAAAGAGGTCGGGCAATTCACGGAAATGCTGGGCATACCCCGTATCACCACTGTTATAAATGGTAATCCCATCGGCCTGAATCATGAAAGCCCCCCATAACCGTTCGCCTCCATCTCCTACCCCCCGTTTACTCCAATGCTGGGCCGGAAGGAAGGTCAACGTCAGTCCGTCATCGGTATACTGCTGATACCAGGCAGCTTCTATCACTTTCATCTCCGGAAACCAGGAACCGATCAAGGCACCGGTACCCAGTCCACAGAAAAGTTTCATCTGCGGATTCTGGGCAAACAGCTGTGCTACACTCGGCTTGTCCAGATGGTCGAAATGATCATGGCTGATAAGCAGATAGTCGATATTCCGGAAGATGGAAGCATTGGCCGGCAATTTGGAGCGCCGCTTTACAAAAGGAATATTCCCGAAAACCGGATCGATCATGAACCGCTTTCCTCCCAGTTGCAGGAAGAACGAATTATGTCCCAGCCATATCAGGGAATTCCCCACCACCTGGTCCAGGGAATGCAGAAAATGCACAGACGGATTCCAAGGAATGGTCCGCTTCTCCCTCCGCTGTGGATTGGGCGAGAAACGCCATTTCAAGACACTCCCCATCCCCGGTCGCCAACGGTGCTGCCTGTTGAAAAACTTTCCGTTGACGGAAGGATTCCCCCGCCAGCGTGGATTTATAGAAGCAAGCTGATTATTCCGACGAAAAACGATACGTTCACCCATAGCAATAGATTCTAGTATACTAAAAAGCCGGAAAAAGGACATGCGGTCCCTCTTCCGGCGAACTTATTCCGATAGTTTATTTTTCTTCCAGCAGTTTCTTCAGGAAGTCATCCAACTCCTCATCCAACCCTTTCAGCAGTTCGTCACTCAGCAACAAAGTGTCTTCGTCATCAATCAGCAACAATTCGGCCACTGTTTCTTTCTCATCATCCACCAGTACGAACGAGAAGGGTTTCATCAACGATAACTTATCCAGCATCCCTGCATCCTTCAGTCCGGCAAGTATAGACCGCAACACAGGTTCTACCTCCTTGTAAAAGTCGTCACTTTCATATTCTACCCATTCATCCACAATCACCCGAGACAACTCCTCGTCATCATCGTTGAATATCAGCAGTTCCCCACTGTCAGGATTAGGCTGTAAATGAATATCTGTAACCACCGCATTATCCGTACCGGTTACATATCTGCAAAGGGCCTCCTTCAAGGAATCCGTAATTGCAGCGCGTGACTTATCACTAATTTTCATAGGCTCTTACTTTTATATACCCAAAAGTACAAAAAAAATCAAACGTACAAACAAAAACCTCAGAATTTGTTTTGAAAACGACTCATCTGCAATTCCAGTTTAGGCAGCTCCTCCTTCCGTTTTTCAAGCTGGGAAGCATAGAAAGCGATGGCCTGCTCTTCTTCCGTAGCCGGTTTAGCCAAAGCCTTAGCTTTCACCAACCAAGCGAATGCCTGGTTGATATCTCCCTGCATCTCGCAAGCCAAAGCCGCATTGAAAGCCGCCTTCAGCTTCAGATTCCCTTTCTTCCGGCTTTCGTATACAGACTCCCACAAACTCTGCGCGCCGGCCCAATCGTTCTCGCGCAGATAAACTACCGCATCGCGCATTTCCGGCGAGCCTCCACTGAAATAAATGCGGGCAGTATTCTCCCAGTGAGGGGTCAGGTGAGGAACCAGTAAAGAAGAGGCACGTTCCGAAATCTCTTTGATTACAGCCTTGTCAGATACAGACGGGTCAATATCCCAGTAGACACTGTCACGTACGGTCAAGACCCGCATCGGCTTGTCACGTCCTGGTACATACACACTCAACGTAGGTGCCAATTGAACCTGCAAGGCCTCGAAAGGAACAGAGAACTGCGGATAGACCACCTGTTTCCGTTCTGTATGGATAGCTATACGGTCTAAGGAAAACAACATGTCGACTCCCAATTCGGATGCCAACTTATCCACTTCCTGCGAAGTAAGCATACGATGTCCTGTGAAAGGATGCACTTCTTTTCCCTGCAATGCCGAGTCACAAATGATTATCTGACGGAAATAACGGCTGTCCGCCAAACCGCCGGCCAACATTTCTGAAGCAACCTTTCCATCTCCCTCCAAGGAACCCAGCGTAAGCAGGGATGGCTTGGGAGCAGGAATAGCCACCATATTATTCACTACAGCTACAGTAGCCAATTGTTCCGGAAAACTCGTCTCGGCAGGAATCAGTTCATCGAAAGTAAACGACTGGATAGAACTGCACGAAGCCAGAAAACAAGCGATGAATACATATAACCAACTAGTCTTTTTCATAAGAATGAGTCTTTCTATTGTCTGGAAGCAAAAATAATATATTCTGACGGATGACTGAGTTAAAAGGTAATAAAAAAAGCCGACCCGATGAGAGATAGGGTCGGCTTCTGTAAATTATCAGTGCAATGACTTATTCTTTGTCCTTACCACAACAGTTCTTATATTTCAAACCGCTACCGCATGGGCAAGGATCATTCCGGCCTACAGTCTTTTCTGCACGGTAAGGTTCCGTCTTCTGTTGTGCACGGGTATCCTGTGCAGCTGCAGCCTGCTGGTCCGGATCATTCAAATCCACTTTTTCTTCCTTGTACTGGTTGCGTTTAGGAGCCTGTTCAGGAGCGGCTTCACGCACCTGCTGCGGTTCCTGTACCGGTATCTGACCACGCATCAGGACAGAAATCGTATTGTTGTTGATCTTGCTGACCATGCTGTCGAACAAGTTCACAGATTCCAGTTTGAAAATCAACAGCGGGTCTTTCTGTTCGTAACTTGCATTCTGGACTGAATGTTTCAGTTCATCCAGTTCACGCAGGTTTTCCTTCCAAGCATCGTCGATGGTATGCAACAGGATGACTTTCTCGAACGATTTCACCACTTCACGGCATTCGGTTTCGTAAGCAGCTTTCAGGTTTACCGGAATGTTGTACATCCGTTTACCGTCTGTAATCGGAATCAGGATATTTTCATACATCTGACCCTGATTTTCGTATACCTGCTTGATAACCGGGTAAGCAATCTGAGCCATACGTTCAGTCTTACGCTTGAAGTTGACCATAGCCTGCTCGAAAGTCTGATTAGCCAGGTCCTCCTTACGCTTGGTACGGAAATCTTCTTCCGAGAACGGAGTCTCCATTGCCAGTGTCTGAAGGATTTCCATGCGTACATCTTCGTATGTCGGCTGGTCAACCGCATTTGCGCAACGGTCCCAAATCATATCGACAATATCCATACCGATACGTTCACCCATCAAGGCATGACGACGTTTCGTATAGACTACCGTACGCTGCTTGTTCATTACGTCATCGTATTCCAGCAAACGTTTACGGATACCGAAGTTGTTTTCTTCCACCTTCTTCTGGGCACGTTCAATAGAATTGGAAATCATCTTATGTTCAATCATTTCGCCTTCCTTGAAGCCCAGTCTATCCATTACACGGGCAATACGGTCGGATGAGAACAGACGCATCAAATCGTCTTCCAGCGAAACGAAGAATACAGATGAACCCGGGTCTCCCTGACGTCCGGCACGACCACGCAACTGACGGTCTACACGACGGGACTCGTGACGTTCTGTACCGATGATGGCCAGACCGCCTGCAGCCTTCACTTCCGGACTCAGCTTGATATCGGTACCACGACCGGCCATGTTGGTAGCAATGGTTACCGTACTTCCCTGACCGGCTTTCGCTACGATATCGGCTTCCTTCTGATGCAACTTGGCATTCAACACATTGTGAGGTATCTTACGCAGTGTCAGCATCTTGCTCAGCATTTCAGAAATTTCTACGGAAGTAGTACCCACCAGTACCGGACGTCCAGCCTGTACCATCTTCTCGATTTCTTCGATAACAGCCTTGTATTTTTCACGCTTGGTCTTGTAGACACGGTCGTTCATATCGATACGGGCAATCGGACGGTTAGTCGGGATTACCACTACATCCAGCTTATAGATGTCCCAGAACTCACCGGCTTCTGTTTCGGCTGTACCGGTCATACCAGACAGCTTATGATACATACGGAAGTAGTTCTGCAAGGTAATGGTAGCGAATGTCTGAGTAGCTGCCTCTACCTTCACACCTTCCTTCGCTTCTACGGCCTGGTGCAGACCGTCGCTCCAGCGACGTCCGTCCATGATACGTCCGGTCTGTTCGTCTACAATCTTCACCTGTCCGTCCATCACCACGTAATCGGTATCCTTTTCGAACATGGTGTAAGCCTTCAGCAACTGGTTGATGGTATGTACACGTTCTGACTTGATGGCATAATTGGTGAGCAGTTCGTCTTTCTTCGCCAATTTCTCTTCATCGCTCAATCCGGTTTCATTTTCCAGTTCAGACAGCTGACCGGCAATATCCGGAAGCACGAACAATGTCGGGTCCTGAGACTTACCTGTAATCAAATCGATACCTTTATCGGTCAAATCCACACTCTTCAGTTTCTCGTCGATAACGAAATACAACGGCTCTACCGCTTCAGGCATACGTTTGTTGTTCTGCTCCATGTAGATTTCCTCGGTCTTCAGCATACCAGCCTTGATACCCGGTTCACTCAAGAACTTGATCAACGGCTTGTTCTTCGGCAGTGCCTTGTGGCTACGGAACAAAGCCAGGAAACCTGCCTCGACGTCTTCCTTCTTGTCGGAAGCAATCAGACGCTTGGCATCGGCCAGGTATTGGGTGGCCAGTCTACGCTGAGCTTCCACCAGACGTTCTACCAACGGACGAAGCACTTCGAACAGCTGCTGGTCGCCTTTAGGCACCGGACCGGAAATGATCAACGGAGTACGGGCATCATCAATCAATACAGAGTCCACCTCATCGACGATGGCATAATTATGTTTACGCTGTACCAGGTCCTTCGGACTGGTAGCCATGTTATCACGCAGGTAGTCGAAACCGAACTCATTGTTGGTACCGAAGGTGATGTCGGCCATGTATGCACGACGACGTGCAGCCGAGTTAGGCTGATGCTTGTCGATACAGTCTACACTCAGGCCATGGAACATATAGAGCGGACCCATCCATTCAGAGTCACGTTTAGCCAAATAATCGTTCACGGTTACTACATGCACACCGTTACCGGTCAAGGCATTCAGGAATACCGGCAGGGTAGCCACCAATGTCTTACCTTCACCGGTTGCCATTTCGGCAATCTTACCCTGATGCAATACTACACCACCGAACAACTGTACATCGTAGTGAATCATGCTCCAGTTCATTTCATTACCACCGGCCTTCCAATGATTCTTCCAGATAGCCTTATCGCCTTCGATTGAAACGAAATCACGTCCCTGGCCGGCCAACTGACGGTCGAATTCACTGGCAGTCACTTCGATTTCTTCATTTTCAGAGAAACGGCGGGCTGTATCTTTTACAATGGCAAATACAGTAGGAAGAATTTCATTCAATACTTCTTCATACTTATCAAGCACCTCTTTTTCCAGTTTATCGATTTCTGCAAAAATCGGTTCACGCTTTTCGATATCAGTAGTTTCAATCGACGCTTTCAATTCTTCGATACGCTGACTCTTGTCGGCGGCCGACTCCTTGATCATCTTCTTCAACTCCAAGGTTTTTGCACGGAGTTCATCGTTACTAAGCTTCTGGATTTCCGGATAGACAGCTTTTACCTTATTCACCCACGGCTGGATTTCCTTCATATCGCGGGTAGCCTTGTTTCCGAATAACTTGCTTATAAATTCATTAAATCCCATTGTATATCAGTGTTTATTATTTCAAAAAATAGATTGTCCGGAAAAGACATGCAAAAATACAAAAAATCTTACAGACAGGAAGCATGTATCTTCCGGTTATTTACGAATTCCTGTCAAAGGCGAAGTACTGGCCGCATTGGGCGCACGGATACGCATGAAATGTGTGACAGTAGGTGCCACCGTTGCAACCTTGACAGGTGTATAAATGATTTCGGGCTTGATATTACATCCGATGAAAGCCAGAGGTACTGACGCATAAGTCTCCCGTACCACTTTGACAGTCTTTGAATACGGATTGACGACCGACCATCCTGGCATCACTTCCACATAGATGTCGCCTGAGCAGGTAGGAGTGAAACTGTTCCGGATTTTATCAATACGGGGAGTCCATGAACCCAGCAACAAACGCTGCGAAGAATATGCCGAACGGACTCCGCTCATCTGTACGATGAAATCGGAAGCCCGGTTCATCACTTCGGTCAGGTCCATCTTCTTCTCTTCTATCAGCTTATGGTTGAAATAAAGCTGTTGGTCGTAATAGGTCTCCACATACTGTCCCGGCCCATAGATGGCCATCAGATACATGTTCAGCAAAGCCGCACAGCGGTCTATGTGGAATTCGCCTCCCGGGATACGGTACTGAGGCGCATCGACAGGATCTGAATCGGAATAACCGGTTGAAGTGATGAAGAACAAGGTATTCGAGAGACCGATTTTCCGGTCAATCAGCTCCAGCAAGTCGCCGATACTGTTATCCAGCCGCACATACATGTCCTGAATTTCCAGGGGGAGTTCCGTGTTAGGACGATGATCGTAATTGCCGGCATAATAAGAAAGCGTCAGCAAGTCGGGAACCCCATCTTTGCCGATGGAAGTATTCTCCAGGCAGGCATTCACCAAACGGTTCACCTCATCATTGACATACGGACTGGTCTTGAACTTCCGGTATTTATCCGACCGTTCATCCGTAAAATCATGCTTGAAAGTAAGCTGTTTGGCATCGGAAGTGATGTATTGATACGAATTGACAGGCAAATAAGGCTGCCATACCAGGTTATCGATTCTGAAATCGATGGCTTCACGGTCATTATACGTAGTCACCCACTGAGGGAAATTTCCATAATAAGTACTACCACACCATTTACCCGTCGTTTCATTCAGCCAAAAAGCTCCTTTAGCCGCATGTCCGGCGGCAAGAACAGCCATTTCACGTGTCGGAGCAATGGAATAGACTTCAGCAGTACCCTGGGTAGCTACCATCAGCTCATCAGAAACCGTAGATACCAGCAGGTTCTTGGGCGACGTCGATTCAGACGTATAGATACCCATGAAATCCTTGTCGTCGACACTCTTGACTACACACAGCGAACTTCGATCCATCCAACGGTTCCCTACCACACCATTCTGATACGGTGTAGTCCCGGTATAGATGGCAGCCATGGCAGAAGAACGGTCAACATTGATAAAGTCGTATTCAGCATTGAAATAGACACGCCCTTCTTTCATCAACCGCTTGAATCCACGCTCTCCATACATGGCCGAGAAAGCCTCGATATAATCGGTCCGCAACTGATCGATGGTAAGACCGACAACCAGCTTCGGAACCGGCGATACGGACTGAGCCTGTAAACCGGTAATGACGAAAACGGTCAATAAAGATGTAAGTATGCGTTCTTTCATTCTGTTCTTTTCCTACTAACTAAAACATGACTGGCAGCATTCACCAGTAAACTGAGCGCCAAAGGTAATACTGTTAAATTAAATTTTTGGCCACAAAGCGGAAATAAGACTATAAAAATTGTTAAATACACCAAATTCATCCCGTGATAGAGGTCTTTTTTACGCCGGATGGCACGATAGACCATGATTGGTAGATAAATCAACGGAACCGGATTGAACAGCATCAGCATCCAATTGGAATCCACCGTAGGATGGACCGAGAAAAAGAACAAGAAGGCTATGACACACCCGGCAATTCCCTGTATACCATATAATACGATATCCCATCCCCAATAGATACGCCTGTTCCTGTACTGCAACCAGGCGATGCAGACATTCAATGCCAGAAACAAGGAAGCGCATGCAAACGGAGACAAAGGAAAAGAAGATTCGACAGGCTCCGGTTCTACGTCAACAATCTTGGTTTCCGAAGCCACCAACGGACGGCGACTGCCATCGGCCGATACAATATAAGCCTGCGACGCAAATTCCTTCATGTAGAACGGAGCAAACATCTGCTGCCGAATACCGATCGGAGCATCGGCCTCCGCTCCCAGGCATAAATCAATGCCGAACTCATCCCACGGAAAGCCATCGGTATAATGATGAACAATTTCACGGAAAGAAGAGGCAGGAACCTGTTCTGGATATACGACAGTACCGGCGACAGCTTTTTCAATCTGGTCACGGGCCCGTGTCGTACAGTTGTCGTAAAAATAATTATACCGGTATATCCGGTTCTGGGGAAGATAATTTTCACGCAAGAGGTCATACAACTTTTGCTTTTCAGCCTCTGTCAGATTCAGTACCTGCTGGTAGACTGACGACCCCCGCATGGCATATTCTGCCTGAAAATATATATAAGGTGTAATCCCCAACTGGTAATCTGTCTCACCTTTCACAAAACGATATACAAAATTAGGTGTCCGGAAACTGAACATACCATAATTGAATACATAATCCTCATTCCGGGTAAAATTCTGGTAACGGATAGCCGTGTGACCGAACAATTCATAGATTTCCTGACCCGGAGCGCAAGTCAACAGACTGAACTGAATGCTATCCGCCTGCTGCGCACGAAGCGGAGACAGCCCGATCAGAAAACATAGCAACAACAAAAACCTCATTTTCTCAACTATTATTACTTCTACGCTATATTTTGTTGCAAAAATACGCCGAATAATTCATACCAAACCAAAATAAATCATTATTTTTATGGGCAATCTGTTTATTTTTACGTTACTTTGCAGACAAATCAAACGAATGTAACGTGAATTTAGTAATAGATATAGGAAACACGGTTGCAAAACTCGCTGTGTTCGACGGCAATCAGATCATTGAAGTATTGAGAGGGTCCAATCACAGTCTGGATTGTCTGCAGTTGCTGTATCATAAGTATCCTATAGAAAAAGGAATCATCGCATCGGTCATTACCCTCAGTAAGACCATACGCAGACAACTGAAGGAGACACCGTTTCCAATGATTGAAATGAATTACCAGACACCTGTACCTGTCCGGAACCTGTACCGTAGTCCACAAACATTAGGGATGGACCGGCTGGCAGCCGTGGTAGGAGCTTCCGACCAGCAACCGGGGAAAGACTTGCTGGTCATTGATGCAGGAACCGCGCTGACCTACGAATTCGTAGACGCGGAGGGGAACTACCACGGAGGAAATATTTCTCCGGGAATCTACACCCGCTTCAAGGCATTAAGCGCCTATTGCGACAAGCTGCCTTTGATAGAAAAGGATGGAGATCGGCCAGAATTCGGTTACAATACAGAAACGGCCATCCGTTCAGGAGTCATCAAAGGAATGGAACTGGAAATAGAAGGATACATCACCTATATGCGAAAGAAATATCCCGGTCTTTTGGTTTTTTTAACTGGAGGAGATAAATTTTCTTTTGATACAAACTTAAAAAGTATCATATTTGCAGATAGATTTTTAGTCTTGAAAGGTTTAAACAGAATACTGAATTATAATGTCAAGTAATAAAGCACTTTTTAGCGCATTGTTCATTATGGGAGCGGTTGCAGCAAATGCACAATCGAGCACAAACTCCCCCTACACACGATATGGTTTGGGAGAATTGTCCGACCAGGCATTTGCACACAATGCAGCCATGGGTGGAATAGGATATGCGTTGAGATCCAGTGAACAGATAAACGTAATGAACCCGGCTTCTTACAGTGCAGTAGATTCCCTGTCGTTCATGTTTGATATCGGTATGGGGCTAAAAAGTTCAAACTATCAGGAGAACGGTTATAAGACCAATGCCAAAAACGCCAGCTTTGATTATTTGGCCATGCAGTTCAGATTACACCCGAGAGTCGGCTTTGCCGTAGGGTTTACTCCTTACTCGAATGTAGGTTATAAATTCAGTAGAACTTCAGATATTGAAAACAGCGACGATGTGACGCTGACCAATACATTCTACGGTGACGGAGGATTACAGCAGATTTTTGGAGGTATAGGCTTCAAGATTCTGGACAACTTGTCGATAGGAGCAAACGTAGGATACCTCTACGGAGAAATCGACTACCAGACCCTGGCAACGCTCAGTAACGGAGGAGACCAGACCACGACATACAACAACATCAGTATCAACAGCTATATCGCAAACTTCGGTCTGCAGTATACGCAGAAACTGAGTAAAACCGATAAGGTAACCTTAGGACTTGTATACGGTCTGGGACATGATTTGAAGTCAACAGAAACAAAAGGTATCCAAGTGACTGACGGTTCCAGCTATTCGGAACTGACCGAAGAAACCATCAAAGATTCGTATGGAATTCCAAGTACCTTTGGAGCCGGATTGACTTGGCAACATAAACAAAACCTGACCGTAGGAGCAGATTATACATTGCAACAGTTCGAGAATGTGAAATACGACAACTCGACGGATTTCTACAAGAACAGAACTCGGATTGGAGCAGGAATTGAATACATGCCCAGCCTGTATGGACGGAACTATCTGTCACGTATCAGATATCGGGCAGGAGCCTATTATTCCTCCTCTTACATGAAACTGCCAGAATACGACGGGCCGAAGGAATGGGGAGTAAGTGCGGGATTTGGATTACCGTTGCATCTGTTCCAACGCAACACGGTGCTCAGTATTACCGGACAGTATGTACGGGTGCTACCCTCTGTAAAAGGAATGTTGTCAGAAAACCGCTTTGTACTGAAGTTGGGCCTGACCTTCAATGAACACTGGTTCATGAAGTGGAGAGTTAATTAACCTTTGACGACGAAATGAAGAACAACTAAATTTATATACGATGAAGATGAAGATGTTTACAATGCTGTGTGCGCTTACATTAGGAGCAACAGCGACTTTTGCTCAGAAAGGAGTAGAAGACGGTTCTAGATTTGGACACGGAGAAGACAGTGTTCGTTGTTTGAAGAATATCAGTATCTATACTGAGTATGTCAAGACAGACAACTTTAAAGATGCATATCAGCCATGGAAAGCTGTATTTACCGAAGCTCCTACAGCGCAGGTAAGTACATATACCAATGGTACAAAAATCTTGCGTGCCTTGATTGCCGCTTCAAAAGATGCAGCTCAGCAGAAAGTATATATGGACGAGCTGATGGCTGTTTATGACCAGCGTATCAAATACTTGGATCAGCTGAATACTTTGGTTAAGAAACCTACTACCAAAGGTTCTATCCTGGGTCTGCAGGTGCATGATTACTTGAACTATTGTGGCAAGATTGACGTGAACAAAGCATACGCCATGAGTAAGGAAGCTATCGATAGCGAAAAAGAAAATTCAGAATACTATGCATTGCAGGAATTCATGGATATCTCTTCTCGTAAGCTGAAAGCTGACGAAACTCACAAGGAACAGTTCATTCAGGATTACCTGACTGCAGCCAATTATGCTGATGCAGCCTACAAAGCAGCTACCTCAGAAAAAGACAAACAGCTGTTGAAACTGGCTAAAGACAATGTAGACGCTTACTTCATCAACAGTGGTGCAGCAAGCTGCGAAAACCTGCAGGCTATCTACGGTCCGAAAGTTGAACAGAACAAGACTAACCTGGACTATCTGAAACAGGTAATCAATGTCATGCAGTTATTGAAATGTACAGAAGAAGAAGCTTACTTCGTAGCTTCTGAAGCTGCTCATGCCATCGAACCGACTGCCGCTACAGCTGTAGGTTGCGGTTACATGTACTTCAAGAAAGGCGATATAGACAAGAGTATCAGCTATTTTGACCAGGCAATCGAACTGGAACAGGATCCTGAAAAGAAGGCAGACAACTGCTACAGTGCAGCTGTAATCCTCTTCAGCAAGAAACAGTTGAGCCGTGCAAAACAATACGCAAACAAAGCGTTGTCTTACAACCCGAACTACGGTGAAGCTTACATCCTGATTGCCCAGATGTATGCATCAAGCCCGAACTGGAACAACGAACCTGCACTGAACAAATGTACATACTTTGCCGTTATCGACAAGTTGCAGCGTGCTAAAAGTGTAGACCCAAGCGTAGCTGAAAAAGCAAATGAGTTGATCAGAACCTATGCTACCCACACTCCGAAAGATGAAGACTTGTTCTTCTTAGGTTTGAAGAAAGGTACTTCTGTAACAATCGGTGGATGGATTGGCGAAACTACAACCATCAGATAATTATGTCCGATAAACGAAAACGAACTATATATCAATCAATCATAAGCATAACAGTTGCCGTCTGGGCAACTGTTATGTTTCTTTTTTTACCTGCCTGCGGAAGCAAGGAAAAACCGATGGCAGCAGCCGTCGACAAAAAAGATTCATTACCCGATATGAAAACGACAGGAGTAACGACGTTGATTTCAGACTCGGGAACCATCCGATACAAGATTATCACAGAAGAGTGGCTGATTTATAATCAAAGAAATCCACCATTCTGGGCCTTCGAAAAAGGAATCTATCTGGAAAAATTCGACAGTGTCTTCCACGTAGACGCCAGTATCAAAGCGGATACTGCATATTATTACGAACCTAAGAAGTTATGGGAACTGAGAGGCAACGTACATATCCAGAATCAGCAAGGCGACAAATTCGACACAGAACTCTTGTTTTGGGACCAAACCAAAGAGAAAATTTATTCAGACAAATATATACGTATCGAACAGATTGATAAGATCCTGACCGGTTACGGCTTTGAGTCGAACCAGCAACTGACAGCTTATCAGATATTCAATAACACCGGAATCTTCACCGTAGAAGATCAAACGGCGGCAGATTCCACTAAAACACAGAATTAGCGTAGAAAATTCAGTACCAACATGGGACTCATCATACCATTACTTATTTCAATGGCGTTTTCCGCTTTCTTCTCAGGAATGGAAATCGCCTTTGTCTCGTCCAGCAAGTTACGGTTCGAAATGGAAAAGGGGAACGATATGACTACCCGGATTTTATCCGTTTTCTATCATAACCCCAATAATTTCATCTCCACCATGCTGGTAGGAAACAACATTGCACTGGTTATTTACGGTATCTTCATGGCACAGATTATCCAGGACCATCTCCTGGCAGGAATCATCTCCAACGAAGCAAGCCTGGTCATTATCCAGACAATCATCTCCACACTCATCATCTTGGTGACAGGAGAATTCCTCCCGAAGATGCTGTTTAAAATCAATCCGAACGTAACACTCCGTCTGTTTGCCATACCGACTTACATCTGCTACGTAGTACTTTACCCCATCAGCCGGTTTGCCTCCACACTTTCGGCAGGCCTCCTTTATCTGACAGGGACACGCATCAATAAAGAAGATACCGACAAGGCATTTACTAAAGTAGATTTAGACTATTTCATCCAAAGCAGCATCGAAGAGTCCGGCAACCAAAAAGAAATCGACACCGAAGTAAAGATATTCCAGAATGCGTTGGATTTTTCTACCATCAAAATCAGGGACTGCATGATTCCACGTACAGAAATTATCGCAGTAGACCAGGAAGCCAGTCTGGAGGAACTGAAAGAAACTTTTATAGAAAACGGAGTCAGCAAAATCATCGTATACAAAGATGACATTGACAATATCATCGGGTATATCCATTCTTCTGAAATGTTTAAGGGTATCAACGATTGGAGAAAAAATATCCGGACGATTCCTATCGTACCGGAAACAATGAGCGCACATAAACTGATGAAACTTTTCATGCAGCAAAAACGCTCTTTGGCCATCGTGGTAGATGAATTCGGAGGAACTGCCGGTATTGTAGCCTTAGAGGACCTTGTCGAAGAAATCCTGGGTGACATAGAAGACGAACATGACACCAACTCTACCATTGCCAAAGCCATCGGAGAAAATGAATATATTCTATCAGGCCGACTGGAAATTGAAAAAGCCAACGAGGAATTCGGTCTGAATCTACCTGAAAAAGACGACTATCAGACTATCGGAGGATTGATTCTTCATGAATACCAAAGCTTCCCGAAAGTTCATGAAATTATTACAGTGGGGAACTTCCAATTCAAAATAATTAAGGTTACTGCCACTAAAATTGAACTTGTGAAGCTGAAAGTACAGAAATAATCGTTTTTTTTAACCCAAAAATAGCGACGAAAAAGCATTTTTTGTATCTTCGTGCGCTAATTATGAAGAGATAAAAAAACAATAAACAAAAAATAATCACATCTAAATGGCAACTTTACAAACAATTCGAAGCAAAGGACCTTTATTGGTCATTGTAATCGGTCTTGCCCTTTTTGCCTTTATTGCAGGTGATGCCTGGAAAATCCTCCAGCCTCATCAGGGAAAACAAGACGTTGGAGAGGTGAATGGAAAAGAACTTTCCGCACAGGATTTTCAGAAAATGGTAGATGAATACAGCGAAGTCATCAAAATGACTAACGGACTGAATTCGTTGACAGATGAACAACTTACCAACATCAAAGACCAGGTATGGCAGTCTTACGTCAACAACCAGTTGATTGCTGCAGAAGCAGAAAAACTGGGTCTGACTGTAACAGACGCAGAAATCAAGGCTATCATCGACCAAGGTACACACCCGTTGCTGATGCAGACTCCTTTCCGCAACCCGCAAACAGGTGCTTTCGACAAGGATATGCTGAAAAAGTTCCTGGTAGACTATGCTAACCTGAACAACTCTCAAATGCCGGCACAGTATGTAGAATACTATCAGAAAATGGGTAATCTGTGGAATTTCATCGAAAAGACACTGAGAGAATCTACTTTGGCAGAAAAATATCAGAATCTGATTTCCAAATCTCTGATTTCGAATCCTGTATCTGCAGAAGATGCATTTAAGGGACGTACCGAGCAAAGCGATTTGTTAGTAGCTGGCGTACCTTATACAGCTATCAGCGACTCTACAATTCAGGTCAGCGATGCAGAAGTCAAGGATTTGTACAACCAGAAAAAAGAACAGTTCAAACAGCTGGTAGAAACTCGTGATATCCGTTACATCGACATTAAAGTCGTACCTTCAGACGCCGATAGAAAAGCCGTTCAGGAAGAGGTAACAGAATACAGCAACCAGTTAGCAAACACTACTGCTGATTATGCCGCTTTCGTACGCACCACTGGTTCAGCTGTATCATATTCAGATGTTCCGGTCAGCAAAAACGTATTACCGAGCGACGTAGCAGCCCGTCTGGATTCTACAGCCATCAATGAAATTTATGGTCCGTATTACAATCAGGCAGACGACTCTTACAATGCGTTCAAGATTATCGCTAAAGTAACTGCCCCAGATTCTATCCAGTTCCGTCAGATTCAGGTCTATGCTGAAGACGAAGCCAAGACCAAGACTTTGGCTGACAGTATCTACACTGCGCTGAAAGACGGAGCCGATTTCGCGGAACTGGCCAAGAAGTACGGTCAGACTGGTGAAGCAACCTGGGTAAGTGCCAGAAGCTGGGAAGGAGCAGAACTGGATGCTGAAAACAGTAAGTTCATCAATGCCTTGATTGACCAACCGGTTAAGGACATTACCAACCTGCAGATTGGACAGGCAAACCTGATTCTGCAAGTAATGGACAAGAAGGCTAACCAGAACAAATACAAAGTAGCTATCGTGAAACGTCCGGTAGAGTTCAGCAAGGAAACTTACAACGATGCCTACAACAAGTTCAGCCAGTTTGTTGCACAGAACACTACCATCGCAGATATGGAAAAGAACGCTGAAGAAAATGGATACTCCTTGATTCCGCGTACCGATTTCTCCAGTGCAGAACATTATGTAGGTGGTGTAAAATCTACCCGCGAAGCTTTAAAATGGGTATTCGCCGCTAAACCAGGAGAAGTTTCTCCGTTGTACGAATGCGGTGAAAACGACCACCTGATGGTTGTAGCACTCGACAAGATTCATCAGGCAGGATATCGTGACATCAATTCTGTAGCAGACATGCTCCGTACAGAAATCCGTCGCGACAAGAAAGCTGAACAGCTGATGACACAGATGAAGGGATTCAACTCTCTGGCACAGGTGAAAGCAATGAACGGTGCTGTCAGTGATACCGTAAAACATGTAACTTTCTCTGCACCTGCTTACATTTCTGTAGCTAGAGCCAGCGAACCGGTTATCGGTGCCTACGCTGCCAAGACTGCAGTCAATCAGGTAAGTGCTCCGATTAAGGGTAATGCAGGAGTTTACATGATTCAGGTTCTTCAAAAAGACAAGACCGCTGAAACATACGATGCTAAAAAAGAAGAAACAACATTATCGAATATGGCCGCACGCATGAGCAGCCAGTTCATCAATGATTTGTATCAGAGAGCCAATGTCGTAGACGAACGCTATCTGTTCTTCTAATCATTAAGCGACACCTGTTTATCTGAACAGATTATATAGCAATGTTTAGTTAGGCCGTCTTGAAAGCTTATGCCATCAAGACGGCCTAACTTCATTCATAACAGATACTATCTTATACCTGAAGACACCAGATATCCACAAAAACATACAACATGAGAAAGAAATTTAACCTTAAGCTATTTGCCATAACCTGCTGTTTGGGGCTATTCAGCAGTTGTACAGAAGAAAAGATTAATACGGACCAGCCAGAAGACGAACGGATAACTACCGAAGAGCAATACAACGCCAATATTTTTGCCGGAACATCTTTGGAAATTTTCTATTACTGGAACAAGGAGATATCAAACGACCTGTCTAAATTAAATCCGGAAACAAATACAGACCCTATTACTACCGTCAATGAAATCCGTTACCACGAAGGAGATACGGAAGTAGACAAATGGACCATGCTGACTGACGATTTCGAAAGTTTCAACAGCAGTCTGGAAGGTGTTACTACCACATACGGCTATCAACCTATAACGTACCTACTGGATGAAAGCACCGGACAATGCGTTTCGGCAGTAGCCTATGTATATCAAGACAGCCCGGCAGAAAAAGCAGGACTGAAACGAGGTGACATCATCTATGCCATCGACGGCAAGCCACTGACCGTAAACAACTATACAGATTTGTTTTATTCTTCTCAAATTACACTATCACTGGCTACCTACGATGCGACAATCAATATGATTGTACCGACAGAACAGACCGTTACAATGCAAGCCGTTGAAATGTATGAAAATCCTATCTTATGCCACAAGACCATCGATTTAGGTAACGGAAATAAAATCGGCTATCTGGCCTACAGCAGTTTCGACTTGAATTCGATACCCGAACTGATTGAAATCTGCAAAGGATTCAAGGCAGAAGGTATCAAGAAACTTGTATTGGATTTACGGTATAATGGCGGAGGTTATGTCATTACAGAAAATGTACTGGCTTCCATGTTTGCTCCGCAAGAAGCAGTCGATGCCAAAGCTATATTTGAAAAAGAAGACTACAATGAACTACTGACTGCATCCGGATGGAGTAGTGTCACCCGCTTCACCACGACCTTCGATTATGAATCAGTAGGATTGAATGTCAGCACCGAAGGTGCAAACATCGGCCTGGAACACATTTATGCCCTCATAAGTGGCAATACAGCTTCAGCTTCCGAAGCGCTCATCGGCGGTCTGATGCCTTATATGCCTATTACCGTGATAGGTGAACAATCGCATGGCAAATATTGTACGGGTATCCCTCTTTCCAGTACAGAACTGTATGAGATGATGGAAGAAAGAGTTCCCAATGCCATCAAGAACTGGGGAATTTATGTCATGATAAGCATCTACATGAACAGCGAAAATGAAACCCCTTGTATGCCTAACGGACTGACACCAGATATTAAAGCCACTGACGACCCCATGCAGCCCGTACAACTGGGAGATGAAAATGAGGCATTGCTCCGTGTCGCATTGGAAAAAGAAGGGAAACAATATCCCGAAACAAATGCACTTTCACGAAGCATAATACCTTGGCAAAAGGTGAAAGGACAGCCGCAAAAAGCGAACTTCGGCAAACGCATTCTTTTACCTGCTGCCGACAGACCTATAACTTTCAAGATATAAAGCTGAAATAGCCGAAAAAGCCTGTACGTACACCTCATCCTTCATACGTACAGGCTTTTCCTATCTCCCTTCCCCATTTTCCACTTCGACATAAGCCTGATAACGGGTTTCAGATACTACTGGGGTAAGCGAAAGGTATCCCTGAAGAATACGGCCCTCATCAGAAACCGACAAGGGAGATTCGGCCATAAGCCTGTGATGTTTCTCGATAGCTTCCCCATCAGCCTGAAAATGTTCGACCACGTATTTTCCTGAAGAAGAAGGAGCCACATAACGGTCGAAAAACAACCGCGATACGACTCCCATATTCATCCGGAGATTGATTTCTACACAAGGATGTATCACATATTTTCCAGCTTCATGACAAATCATCATATCTACCCCCAGATAACCGGTATAATCCCCTCCCAATAAAGCACGAAGACAAGAAAGCAAGCGTCCCTTCACCGCGTGCAATGTCTCCCAAGGAACATACTCGGACAAACGCTTTTCTATCGCTGAATCCGGCAATAGCAGATTCAATTTATAATTTCCATGGGAATCCGTTTCAAACAGGGAATATCCCGCAAAAGAGACACCGGCAATCCCGTCAGCATAAAATTCCATGGCGAAATCGCAGACCTTCTGATACAAGGGTTCTCCCATGATTCCTCCTTGCGTCCGGATGATACGGGCCACCCAACCTTCTACATTCTCACTCCAGCTGTCCGGAGATATGCGGAGAAGTCCTCTCCCACTCCCCGACCAGGGCGATTTCAAGATCGTCTCGCCGGCATCTTCCATGAAATTCCTGACGTCGTCTATCGTCAGGCATTCTACAGCCTTCCCGCAAATGCCATCCATGTCACCGAATTGTTTCAGGACTTCTACACAACGCTGTCTTCCGGAAAGAAAACGTATCCGCCTCAGTTCCGCCTCATCCGGACAACGCTCTGCAGGCACCCCTTCGCTCCGCAAGCGATTCACCAAAGCAGGGTCCCATCCCCACGGGGAAATAGACGTTCCTTCCCAGGTCGTCGCGGTCACACCCTCAGGATGTACCCCCATCGAGATACATTCCGCCAGAAAAGAAGCAGAAAGACACTCGTCGGCCACCTTCACCCCACTCCCCTTCTCGGCATACCACAAGGGCAGGTAAGACAAATCCTGTCCCATTCGGATTATTTCGCGGGGAGGACGATAATAAGGTGTAAAATTAGCCAAAGCCATGTCATGCTCCGGGTTAAACAAATAAAGCCAGCCATTCATACAGATTGAACTTTCAGATGAGACACAAAGTTACATGAAAAATTTAAATTTTGACAACTCCAGTTTGCAATATCATGAAGTATTCTTATCTTTGCAGGGTAGAAACAGAAATTCATGGAAGCCTTTTATAGAACACACAGCTACTTGGTAGAGCATACCAGCGCCCCGGTACGCCGCGATTTGATGGACGAAATAGACTGGAATGCCAGACTAATCGGAATCAAAGGGACACGTGGAGTGGGAAAAACCACATTCCTGCTACAATATGCCAAAGAAAAATTCGGATTAGACCGTTCCTGCCTGTTCATCAACATGAATAATTTCTATTTCTCAGAAGTCAGCCTGGTAGAATTTGCCGGAGAATTCGTAAAACGAGGAGGAAAGGTACTTCTCATCGACCAGGTATTCAAGTTACAAGACTGGAGCAAGGCGCTCCGTACCTGCTACGAGAAATACCCGAATCTGAAAATCATCTTTTCCGGGTCTTCCGTCATGCGTCTGAAAGAAGAAAACCCAGAGCTGAACGGCATCGTACAGTCCTACAACCTGCGAGGCTTCTCTTTCCGCGAGTTTCTGAACCTACAGACCGGCAACCATTTCACCCCTTATACCCTGGAAGATATCCTGCAGAACCACGAACACATCGCAAAGACGATTCTTCCACACATCAACCCGCTCAACTACCTGCAAGACTATATTCACCATGGTTTCTACCCGTTTTTCCTCGAAAAGCGGAACTTCTCAGAGAACCTGCTGAAAACCATGAACATGATGATCGAGGTTGATATCCTTTTAATCAAACAAATTGAGCTGAAATATCTTTCAAAGATAAAAAAATTACTATATTTGTTGGCGGTTGACGGCCCCGGAGCTCCTAACGTAAGTCAGCTGGCGACCGAGATACAGACATCACGTGCCACCGTAATGAACTACATCAAATACCTGGCAGATGCAAGGCTTATCAATATGGTATATCCCAAGGGAGAAATGTTCCCGAAGAAACCGGCCAAGATAATGATGCACAACACCAACCTGATGTACAGTATCTATCCGGTCAAGGTCGAAGAGCAGGACGTGCTGGAGACCTTTTTCGTCAATACCTTGTGGAAAGACCACAAAGTGAACAAAGGCGACAAAGGGACCTCTTTCCTGGTGGACGAGAAACTGCACTTCCGGATTTGCAGTGAACACAGCAAGGTGAAAAGCAATCCGAATGTATATTATGCCATGCACAAAATGGAAATGGGACACGGAAACCAGATACCTTTATGGCTGTTCGGTTTCCTGTATTGATACGAAAAAGATAACAGATTCTAATTTTATATTACCTAACATAATTGAGTAATTGTATGACTAAACAAAAAAAATTCATCACTTGTGATGGTAACCAAGCTGCAGCACATATTTCTTATATGTTCTCGGAAGTTGCAGCTATCTACCCCATCACCCCGTCATCTACTATGGCTGAATATGTAGACGAATGGGCTGCCGCAGGTCGTAAGAACATCTTCGGCGAAACAGTTCTGGTTCAGGAAATGCAGTCTGAAGGTGGTGCTGCCGGTGCAGTACACGGTTCTCTTCAGGCTGGTGCTTTGACAACTACTTACACTGCTTCTCAGGGTCTTCTGCTGATGATTCCTAACATGTATAAGATTGCCGGTGAATTCTTGCCTTGCGTATTCCACGTATCAGCACGTACATTGGCTTCTCATGCTTTGTGTATCTTCGGCGACCACCAGGATGTCATGTCTACCCGTCAGACTGGTTTCGCGATGTTGTGCGAAGGTTCTGTACAGGAAGTTATGGATTTGGCCGGTGTGGCTCACTTGTCAACAATCAAGTCTCGTGTTCCGTTCGTAAACTTCTTCGACGGTTTCCGTACTTCTCACGAAATCCAGAAGATCGAAATGCTGGAAAACGAAGACCTCGCTCCGCTGGTAGACCAGAAAGCTTTGGCTGAATTCCGCGAACGTGCATTAAGCCCGAACAAACCGGTTGCACGCGGTATGGCTGAAAACCCTGACCACTTCTTCCAGCACAGAGAATCTTGCAATCCGTTCTATGAAGCAGTTCCTGCTATCGTAGAAGATTATATGAATGAAATCAACAAAATCACCGGACGTCACTACGGTCTGTTCAACTACTACGGTGCCGAAGATGCAGAACGCGTCATCATCGCAATGGGTTCAGTAACAGAAGCTGCCCGCGAAGCTATCGACCACCTGGTTGCTAACGGCGAAAAGGTAGGTTTGGTTTCTGTACACCTGTACCGTCCGTTCTCTGCTAAGCACTTCCTGGCTGCCGTGCCTAAGACTGCTAAGCGTATCGCCGTACTCGACCGTACCAAAGAACCGGGCGCTAACGGCGAACCGTTGTACTTGGATGTAAAAGACTGCTTCTACGGAACAGAAAACGCTCCGTTGATTGTAGGTGGACGTTACGGTCTGGGTTCTAAGGATACTACTCCGGCTCAGATTCTGGCCGTATATGAAAACCTGGCATTGCCGACTCCGAAAGACCACTTCACTATCGGTATCGTAGACGATGTAACATTCACTTCTCTGCCTCAGAAAGAAGAAATCGCTTTGGGCGGCGAAGGCATGTTCGAAGCTAAATTCTACGGTCTGGGTGCCGACGGTACTGTAGGTGCCAACAAGAATTCAGTGAAGATTATCGGTGACAACACCAACAAATATTGCCAGGCTTACTTCTCTTACGACTCTAAGAAATCAGGTGGTTTCACTTGTTCTCACCTGCGTTTCGGTGATCATCCGATCCGCTCTACTTACCTGGTAACTACTCCAAACTTCGTAGCTTGCCACGTACAGGCTTACCTGCACATGTACGATGTAACCCGTGGTCTGCGTAAGAACGGTACATTCTTGCTGAACACTATCTGGGAAGGCGAAGAACTGGCTAAGAACCTGCCGAACAAGGTTAAGAAATATTTCGCAGAAAACAACATCACTGTATACTACATCAACGCTACTAAGATTGCTCAGGAAATCGGTTTGGGCAACCGTACCAACACCATCCTCCAGTCTGCATTCTTCCGTATCACAGGCGTTATCCCTGTTGACCTGGCTGTAGAACAGATGAAGAAGTTCATCGTGAAGTCTTACGGTAAGAAGGGTGAAGACGTAGTTAACAAGAACTATGCTGCCGTTGACCGTGGTGGTGAATACAAACAGCTGACTGTTGACCCGGCTTGGGCTAACCTGGAAGTGGAAGGCGCTGCTGCCAACAACGATCCTGCATTCATCAACGAAGTAGTTCGTCCGATCAATGCCCAGGACGGCGACTTGCTGCCGGTATCAGCATTCAAGGGTATCGAAGACGGTACATGGCATCAGGGAACAGCTAAATACGAAAAACGTGGTGTAGCTGCTTTCGTTCCGGAATGGAATCCTGAAACTTGTATCCAGTGTAACAAGTGTGCTTACGTTTGTCCTCACGCTGCTATCCGTCCGTTCGTACTGGATGCCAACGAACAGGCTGGTGCTAACTTCCCGACATTGAAGGCTGTAGGTAAGCAGTTCGACGGCATGACATTCCGTGTACAGGTAGACGTTCTCGACTGTCTGGGTTGCGGTAACTGTGCTGATGTATGTCCGGGCAACCCGAAGAAGGGTGGCAAGGCTCTGACTATGAAGCCGCTTGAAACTCAGATGAGCGAAGCTGCCAACTGGGCTTACTGCGCTGAAAACGTGAAGACAAAACAACACCTGGTAGATACCAAGGCTAACGTGAAGAACTCTCAGTTCGCTACTCCGTTGTTCGAGTTCTCTGGAGCTTGCTCTGGTTGTGGTGAAACTCCGTACGTAAAACTGATTTCTCAGTTGTTCGGTGACCGTGAAATGATTGCCAACGCTACCGGATGTTCTTCTATCTACTCTGGTTCTGTTCCTTCAACTCCGTACACAACCAACGAAAAGGGTCAGGGTCCGGCTTGGGCTAACTCATTGTTCGAAGACTTCTGCGAATTCGGTCTGGGTATGGAATTGGCCAACAAGAAATTGCGTAACCGTCTGGAAGACGCCATGAAGACAGCTATCGCTGCCGAAGGTACTCCGGCTGAATACAAGGAAGCATTCCAGGAATGGATTGACGGCCGCAACGATGCAGACAAGAGCAAAGCTGCCGCTGAAAAGATTATTCCGTTGGTAGAAGCTGCAAAAGACAAGTGTGCCGCTTGCGCTACTATCGCCGAATTCAAAGACTACCTGGTAAAACGCTCTCAGTGGATTATCGGTGGTGACGGTGCTTCTTACGATATCGGTTACGGAGGTCTTGACCATGTAATCGCTTCTGGCGAAGATGTAAACATCCTGGTATTGGATACTGAAGTTTACTCTAACACCGGTGGTCAGTCTTCTAAGGCTACTCCGCTGGGTGCCATCGCTAAATTTGCCGCTTCAGGTAAACGTGTACGTAAGAAAGACCTGGGTATGATTGCTACTACTTACGGTTATGTATACGTTGCTCAGATTGCTATGGGTGCCGACCAGGCTCAGACACTGAAGGCTATCCGCGAAGCTGAAGCTTATCCTGGACCGTCATTGGTTATCGCTTACGCTCCGTGTATCAACCACGGTCTGAAAGCCGGTATGGGTAAATCTCAGGCTGAAGAAGCGAAGGCTGTTGAATGTGGTTACTGGCACTTGTGGCGCTTCAACCCGGCTCTGGAAGAAGAAGGTAAGAATCCGTTCTCACTCGATTCTAAAGAACCGAACTGGGAAGGCTTCCAGGATTATCTGAAGGGTGAAGTTCGTTTCGCATCTGTAATGAAACAGTATCCGGCAGAAGCTGCCGACCTGTTCGCTGCTTGCGAAGACATGGCTAAGAAACGTTACGCTTCTTACAAGCGTATGGCTGCCATGGACTGGTCTAACGAAGAATAATCCATTCCTCGCATAAACTTAGAAGAGGACATTCCAAACGGGGTGTCCTCTTTTTTATTTGCCCGGGAATCCCTATCTTTGGCCCGAAAAAACGAAACATAACCCTTAATCCCTACCACATGAAATACTTGATTGTATCTGATATACACGGAGTGCTTTCTACCCTGGAACAAGTGTTGGATTTTTATCAGAAAAACCAATGTGACATGCTTTGCATTCTGGGAGACATCCTTAATTACGGTCCCCGCCACGAAGTACCTGAAGGAATCAACGCGAAAGGGGTCGCACAACGTCTGAACAGCATGGCCGACCAGATAGTGGCCGTCCGCGGAAATTGCGACTCGGAAGTAGACCAGATGATGCTGGATTTCCCGGTCCTGTCCGATTATCTGCAACTGGTAGACAACGGAAAACGTCTCTTTCTGACACATGGACACATCTACAATGAACAGAATTTCCCCAAAGGCCATCATGATTTCTTCTTTTACGGGCACACTCATCTCTGGAAGTTGGAGCAACCGGAACAGACCGTTATCTGCAACACGGGCTCCATTACCTTACCCAAAGGAGGAAATGTACCGACTTTTGCTGTATACGAAGCCGGAAGCGTAACTATACACCGACTGGACGGAACTCCTATCCGACAGCTGACCCAATCTTTATGATTCTCCAGCATACGAAAAAATCCCTTCAGCTACTCTACGCAGCTGGAGGGATTTCCATTCATAACCGCTTCCTGCAAATAATACAGAATTTACAACTGATAGAACTTTTCCATCATCTCTTTCTTGTATTTCTTTGAAATCAACAATTCTTCACCGATATTGAAAGGCGGATACATGATACACTGGTTCTCTTTTACCATCACCAGATAATTCATATTGATGATATAAGACTGATGAATCTGAACAAAAGAGTTATCGAAACCGCAAAGCTGTTCAGCGGTAGTATTCCGCTTAAGCGGTAAAAATGCTCCGTTAGATAAAGCCACTTCCCAGATTTTCCGGGAAGAAACATATCGGAAATATCCGATTTCCGACGGACGTACAAAACGTAAATCTCCGGTCGGAGTAAATAACATAAAAGGTTTATCTTCATCCAATGTCATCCGTGGAGCAGACACTTCGTTACCGTTCTCTTCCTCCTGCAGCAAACGTTTCATCACAACTTCCATCTCATTGACATCAATCGGTTTCAACAAAAAATCGAAAGCCCTACTACGCAACGCATCTATCAGGTATTTATTGTAAGCCGTATAGAATACAATCTTCATCTGCCAGTCAACGGTTCCCCTCAAACGGGTGGCCACATCCATCCCCATCATATCGGGAAGTTCCACATCCAGGAACAACAGCTCCGGTTTTGCCTTCTGAACCAGCTTGAGACCGGCAGCACCTGTTCGGGCCACTCCCACGACCGACACCCCCTCGTATTTCTTGAGCAGAAAACAAAGGTTGTCTATTGCACTTTCTTCGTCATCGATGATGACAACTTTCATCTTGGTTTCCATAGCTGTTATCTAAGTTGATAAGAATAATTCAACGGAATTGTAAAGCGGATTCTACATCCTTGTTCCCCATTCTCCAGCGATACATTCTCCACGGTCAGCACAATAGGCTGTTTGTTGCAGGCATTCAGCATCTGGATTGTTTGTGTTATCACCTTCAATCCGGTGCCTGTCCCTTTGAAAGCGCTGTTCCGCCGGTAACCTCCTCCATTGTCACAGACAATCACTTCCAGCTCATTGTTCTTCATCGCCTTCACTTCCACCCATAGTTTCTTTGCCCCTTCCTTGGCCCGCAAGGCATGCTTGATGGCGTTCTCCACCGGAATCTGAATCAGCATGGAAGGAATCCGGACATGAGGCAGGGAAAGGGCATCGTCTATCCGCCGGATGTACTCGAACTGCTCCATCCCCTCGCTCTCAAGGGCTACATAGGTATCGACAAAATCAAGTTCTTCGGCCAACGAGACCGCTTCCTTATCGGTCAGTTCCAGGTTCCAACGAATCAGTTTGGCCAGGTTCATCAGCTTGTTATGCTGGGCAACACCTTGTGTACTTGCCAGTTCCCGGTTCAGCACATTGAAGATGAAATGAGGGGAAATCCGGTTACGGGCGTTCTCCAGACGAAGCGCCGCTATCGCACGTTGCAGGTTCCACTGCTCACGGTCGCTCTTCCGCTTCCTGTAAATCACCACCAGGGCAGATACGGCCAATACCAGCAACAGCCCCGAAGCCAAGCCATAGGTTACCTGATGCAGGCGGAGCACTTCATTCTCCTGTTGTTGTATCAGCAGCTCCTTCTTCATCAAGGTACTGTCCTGCTTATACTTCAAAGCGATTTCTTCGGCCCGCATCCGGATACGTTCACTCCGGATGGAGTCATCTATCTTCTCGTTCTCTGCCTGATACCGGTAAGCGGTCCGGAAATCTCCCTTTTCGGCAAAATAATGTTCCAGGTAGCGGTTCCGGATGTGCAGCATGTTAGGTTCGATGTATTCCGGAACAACGGCTTGCTTCAGGTATCGGGTAGCCAAGTCCACCTTTCCCTGCTTCAGGGCCAGTTCAATCAGTTGGGTATCGATATAATAAAGAGCCGATACATTTCCGGTGCGATGGAAATAATCGTAACAGAGTTTCAGATAATAGGTAGCCGAATCTGTCTGATTCATCAGCATGAACACCTCACCCAGATTGACCATGGTCAGGTTCCGTTCGAACTCCAACTCCGGATATTGTGACACCAACGCCAGCGAACGTCTGAAGTAAGTGAGAGCGGTCTGATAATCATCACGGAAATAATAAGAATTTCCGCGGTTATTTAGGTAGATATGCTTTTCGTAAGGACGCATCCGGTCAAAATACTGGTACGCCAGGTCGTAATAGTAATCACAATCCTTGAAATTCCGGAGTTCCATCTCCACCTGGGCCAACCCATAATAAGCCGGGAAGCGGGTATAGTCGGGCAACCGGAGTGAATCCATCACCGACAAGCTGCGCCTGTACCAGAAAGCCCCCCAGTCGTAACGGCCGTCACGCACATACGCGTCGGCCAGGTTCAGGCAGATATCCGGCATAATCCGGGCATTCCCCGATTTCTGCACGTAATAGTAGGATTTCTCGAAAGCCCAAATCATGGAATCTATCTGCGCTTTCCGCCCGTAGATGTTTCCCCGCATGTTAAAGAAGTCCGCCCAGATAGAGAAGACCCGCTTATCCTCCGCAAACCGGTTTCCGAAACGCTCCACCTGCTTCAGCATCACGATGGAAGTGTCAAAGCGGCCTTCATAAAAGGCTATCTTCGATTTCAACAACAAGCAGCGGTAATACCAGAAGCTGTCGGTAGTAACCTGCAGCATGCTGTCTACCTTCCGTACAACGTCCCTGGAAGTATCGCCCATCGACGCGGACAAATCGAACAGAAAGGAATCCATGTCTTCTTCCGGCCTGTTCGTCTGAATCCGGTTGCAGGAAAAGATGCCACCCAAACACCCTCCCATCACACACATCGCAACAATATATAGTAATGCCTTTAGCTTCATTCTTCATTTGATTATCCTACAAAAGTAAACAAGTAGAAAATAGAAACAAAAAATATTTAATCTTTTGTTAACCAACTAGAAAAAAGTTTTACCTTTGGACTAATGAAATTTTAAACAACAACTATCATGAAAACATTGTCGAATGATAAAATCACGCTACAGATTTCTGAATCAGGAGCTGAATTGACCAGCATTGTAGCCAATGGAAACGAATACTTGTGGCAGGCCGACCCGAAATTCTGGCAACGCCACTCGCCGGTATTATTCCCTATCGTAGGAAGAGTCTGGAACAACCATTATACCCACAAAGGAAAAACCTACGAACTGGGACAACACGGATTTGCCCGCGACATGGATTTCCAGCTGAGCTATGAAGAAGAAAACGCCGTAGTCTACTCCCTGGAAAGCAACGAAGAGACACTGGCCAAATATCCTTTCCCGTTCGTTCTGGAAATCGGCTATCGGTTAAAGGAGAACCACATTGAAGTCATCTGGAACGTACAGAATACAGGGGAAAAGGAAATGCATTTCCAGATTGGTGCCCATCCGGCATTCTATTACAGAGACTTCAATGTATTGGACGAAGTACATGCCTATGTCGGCATAGGTCCCGACGCGAAAGGACTGCAATACATCAGCCCGGTGGAAAAAGGATGCGTATCTCCGGCCCGGCATACCCTCAGCACCCAGGACGGCCTGATGGAGATAGGACGTGAGACCTTCGCCTGCGACACTTACATCTTCGATAACAGCCAGGTGAACCATCTGGTACTCTGCGACAAGGATAAGAAACCTTACCTGAGCATGCAGTTCTCCACACCGCTGGTGGCTATCTGGTCGCCCAGCGCCGTGCACCCGGATGTTCCGTTCATCTGCCTGGAGCCCTGGTACGGACGATGCGACCAGGTAGGCTATGACGGCGAATTCAAAGACCGGGAATGGATGCAACACCTGAAACCGGGCAAGAGCTTTACCGGCGGATATACCATCACCCTGGAAGATATCTGATGATAGAGAACCATTCCGAAAAATACAGTGGACGAAGATTCCGGAAGTTTCAAATCTACCGGGTCTTCGTCCGCGCTTTTTGGAAAGCAAGAAGAAAGGCATGGCAGTTTCACAACTACCATGCCTGAAATGAGAAAGTTTATGTTTGTAAAAATGAGTGCTTCTTCTGATTCGTTAGAAAATCACACCCAAGCGGAAACCCAAGTTATGTAAACCTTTTATCTCGCCTGTAAGTGTCTGTACATGATTGGTGGCATAGCTGTAGTAACCGGCTATGTGAAGTCCCCAATGCTGTCCGGTAGGATGGATGCGTACACCGAATTCCGGAGAAACGTAATAGCCCCAGCTGTCATGCTGTACACCGCCCGTACCGAAATAAGTGGTATACTGGGCATACATGGCACCTGTCTTCACGCCCAGGTAAGGTTTGGCTATCGAATTGTTCACCAACGGAAAAGCGGCAGAAAGACCGAAAGGAAGCTGGAAAGCCGAACGCTGCTGGTCGGTAGTCAGGGCCTCGGTCGAAGAGAGCGACAGAGTTTCGCGGCCTACGTATTTATGGTTGGTATGATAGGACATGAAGCCGCCCAGCCCTACGTTCGGATGTACATCGTACAGCACCTCGAAGTTCATACCCCAACCGCTCATCTTTTCGGTGAAATCGTTTGACAACGGAGAGTTCACCTGCCAGTCTACTATCGCATGGAATTTATTCATATCCACCTGAGCCGAGCTCTGTGTTACACCGGCAACCAACAAGCCTACCGCTACAGCAGCTTGTCTGAATAATCTATTCAATTTTTTCATGACTGTTACTTCTTATTAGTTATTTGCACTGATATAAGATGACTGCTCGAAAGCCTGGTCTACCGCATCGAGCAACAAATCGAGGTTATAATCGCTGTTTCCGTACTTGTATCCGGAAGCATTGGCGTACCAGATTACCGGTAGCTTGTTGGACGATTGAAGGCTGCTGGTCGGGTTAGTCAGGTTTAGCAGCTCCATCACCAGAGCATTCGTGTTGTACGAATACGTCAACGGGTACGGATAATACCAGCCACCCCAGTAGCTACCCCAGTAGGCACAGTTCCACCAGTTGCCCGGATAGTTTCCGGTAATCACTTCGGTCTGTTGCGCCAGGTAAGAAACCTGTACACCCAAGTCGGCATCCGACTTGAACTGAGGGTCTGTGATACGTACGTATCCACGCTCGTTCAGGCTGTTGGCCACTTCCTGGATGATAGCCTGGGCATTTTCGTCACTCCAGTACGTCTTGTTTTTCGAAGAGTTCAGCAGCAGGATACTGTCCGGCAGGTAATAAGTCTGGAACGAATCGAATGCGGCATTCTTGTCATAGTCCGTATAGACCACGAGTTGGGAACTCAAGTCATCCAGATTGGGGTCCTTTTCACAAGACACCATACCCAGTGCCAAGCATAGAAGAAAAAACAGTTTTTTCATAATCGAATTACTTTTAAGATATAGTTTAGAATGTTGAACCTTGGAAAACCGTACTCTGAGAAGAAGGAACCAATTGTCCGTTCAGAGTCAGCTGATTGGAGTTGAAGTTCGGATTTACGGTAACCGAAGCCTGATTGCTTCCGCTATAGAGCGTAATGTTTACGGCAGCCGATATGGCAGCACCTATCACATTCATCGCCACATAGACATTGCCCGACTTGTCTGTCGTCACCTGATAACCGGATACGGAACCCTGCACCGTAATGCCTCCCAAGCCGTTCGGACCGGCGGCCGGAATATTGAAGGCAATCTGGACAACCGCCTGGTCATCGTTTACAGACACGAAATTGGTATTGGAAGATACAAAGGCTGTCTGCCCGTACTTGAAGACAACCTGATTGGCCTCCAGCGTAAAGGCCTTGTTGTTGATAGCCTGAAAAGCCTGGCTGAACTGCAGGCTGTCCTGACGCTCTTCCTGTGCCCTGCGCTCCTCACGCCGCTGCTCACGCAACAATCTCTTCTGATCCTGTTGATCCTGGGCATGGATGTGCCCGAGAGCCACCCATAGAGCTAACACCACAAATGATACAATTTTTTTCATAATCTAAAAATTTAGTTTAGTTTCGTACTATAAACAAACCGAATTGGCGTTTTACTTAAGAGATACCTAATAAAAAAGACTAATAGATGTTATTCCTATCGATTATTTCCGTATATTTAAGGGGAAAAATTGATAGAAATCTTAAATCGCCCTGTATTATGAACAACGTGACCGATATTACCATCTTGATTGCAGTCATTGCATTGGCCTTATGGCCCATTACCCTGTTTGCACTACGGATTATCCATGAACGGAAGAAGAAACTGGAACACATCGAACGGATGAGCCGCAACGAACTGGATGACATCTCCACCCAGGACCTGGTCATCAGCACCCTGAAGAAAATAGGTTGCCAGCCTTCCATCAATCAGGAAGGGAACGTCACCTTCAAGTATCAGGGAGACGATTTCTACATCGCCGCCGAAGAGGACAGCCGCTTCATCATGATCTGGAACCCGTGGTGGGGATCCATCTCGGCCGACAACGAAGCCTTCCCGTATCTGAAGGAATTCATCAACCTGGTGAACGTGAACTCGCTGGTCACTACCGTGTACATGGCCGATGAGGACGAGAAGACCGTCGGTATCCATTCCCGTTGCCATACCTATTTCTCCCCCAACGAAGGCGAACTGGAGGAACACCTGAAACTATTGCTCGATTCCTTCTTCGACACCCACAATGCCATCAAGGAAAACATGAACCAGCTCGGTTCGGCCGCCGCCGAAGCGGAAGAGAAGAAAGACCGGGTGAAAGTGAAGGGATTCGCGGCGTACAAGGAAAATACCACACCGCTAGAATCGCAAAAGGAATAAAAATCAGCTAATCAACTCATTGTACATCCGTTATTACAAACGGACGTCTTACCTAAAACGAACTCGTATTTACATCAAAACGTCCGTTTGTATTGACTTGAACAAACGGACGTTTTTTACATGGGTATATCCAATCATGCCGTCCGCCACTCCGATATCGTACCCGTCTCGGAAGAGAACACCGCACCTATCTTATAGAGCTTACGTCTGTCGGACGCGTATTCAAGGGCATAACCCTTCTCCTCAATCTGACGGAGTGCCTCCTCCGCGCTTCCGTCGAGCTTGAACTCGAAGATGTACACATATTCCGGAGTCTCCACGATGCAGTCCACCCGCCCGCGGCTCTGGACCTTCTCCGCATACACCGCATACACACTGATGAGGCGCATAATCAGGTAGAACGTGTAGTGGAAATAGCGTTCACGTTCACGCTCGTTCTCCTTGCGGCGCATCGTGTACGGGATGCTGGCCAGGAAAGAGGTAAGGCCTGCGCGGAAGTCATCAAGCCGACCCTCCTCCAGCTGGAAGGCGGCATCCTTCGTCCAGGAATCCACGCTCTCACTCCCCTTGAAATACTTGGTGGCAACCAGTGAAAGGAAACCGTCCTTCACCTCATTGTTCGGATAGTCAAGCAGGAACAGGTTACGGCGCAGATCAAAATCCTTTATTGTCAGATAACCGCTCTGATAGATCATCGGCAGAGGCTGCTCCACATCGGCCTTGTAGTCGATGAACTCCTTGGGAGCATAATACTTGCCCGTTATCTCGTCCATATTCTCGTCAGTATGCGAAAGTAGACGGATCAGATAAGTCGGCTTACCGCTCTTGAACCAGTAGTCACTGATTCGTTGCGCGTCAAAGGCATTCAGAAGGCTGAACGGGTTATAGACATCGGTCATGAAATCGCTGAAATGATAGCCGTCATACTGGGCCTTAAGCATCGCACGCATCTCGTCGTAAGAGCACCGGTATACTTTGGACATCGACTCTATCGGATCACGGAAAGTAGCGTCAAGCTCCTCCTGGGAGATGCCGCAGAGTGTCTCGTACTTGCCGTACATACTGATATCCTTAGGCTGGTTGAAACCGCTGAACACGCTCACCTGAGAGAACTTGGTCACACCCGTCAGGAACACGAACTGAAGATGCTCGTCGGCACTCTTGAACACCGAATAGAAACCCTTGAGGATATTCCGGTGCTCCTCTTCCAGGTTCTTGTTCACGTCAAGCACATCCAATATCGGCTTGTCATATTCGTCGACAAGAACTACGGCGCGACGGCCGCTCTGTTCATGAGCCGCTCGAAGCACCTTGACAAAGCGGTTCCCGATGTCCGAACCGATTTCACCTGAATCCAGTGAATATATTTTTTCCCAATCGGAAACATAACTTCTTATGCGGTTTTCCAGCATCCCCTGTCTGGTATAATCAGAACCGTTGAAATCCATGTGGAATACTGGATAGACCTTCCACTCCTTCTCCAAGGCCTCTATCTTCAACCCCTTGAAAAGCTCTTTACGGCCCAGGAAATAGTTCTTCAACGTGGACACAAGAAGGCTCTTGCCGAAACGGCGCGGACGGCTCAGGAAATAGATTGCCCCCTCCTTTGCCAGGGAGTACACCATGTCCGTCTTGTCGACATACACGTAACCGTCCTCTATCAGCCGGTCGAAACTCTGGATTCCTATCGGATACTTCATATAGAAAATCATTATAGACTATCACCACCAAAGATACGAAATGGCGACAGTATAGACAAATGAAAAACGGATTTTTCTCTTCCAACGGGACAGTCAGGACATCCAGCGGAAAAAGGCCACTTCACCCTTTCAGTAAAGTAGCCTCCCTAAAAACGGTTCTCCGATTCTAAAACAGCATGGCTGCTTATTCTTTCCGCATACTGAACTCGCAACCGCAATACTGCTGGTTATAGAAATCATATTCCTTGATGATGGCGATGCGGCGTTCGCTCAAGCCACCTTTCCGCCAGTTCTGGTCCCACCAGGTCACATCGGGGAAAGCCTCGACGGCGAAACGTCCGGCCTCGTTGATCTGGTCCAGACTCTTCCAGCGTGAAGAAGCCAGGGTCGTGGTGATGACCGTAAAGCCGTGTTCGTGGGCATAACGGGCGGTATCGCGCAGACGGAGTTTGAAACATTTCAGGCAACGCCCTCCCCGTTCGGGTTCCTGCTCCAGTCCCTGCACCGCACATCGCCACGCTTCGTGGTCGTAATCGGCATCCACGATGTCCAGCCCCAACGAGGTGGCATAACGCGTACACTCGTCCTTACGGATCAGGTACTCTTCCAGCGGATAAATGTTCGGGTTGCAATAATAGATGGTGGGACGGATGCCGTGCTGCATCAGACATTCGATGATGGCCGACGAACAGGGGGCACAACAGGTATGCAGCAGCACCTTATCGGCACCGCCCGGCACTTCCAGTTCAAACTTCTTCTTTTTCATCACGCTTCCTCTCCTTCGCTGAACAAAGGTACCAGCAAATCCGGTACACGCACGCCTTTCCGCTTGATGTCTTCCAGGCAATTCCGACCCTTTTCGCTGAGTACAAAATACATCTGCCGCTTGTCCTGTTCGCCCAAGCTACGGATAACCAGTTCCTTCGCCTCGATGGAACGGAGCACCTTCGAGGCATGCGAAGGAGTCATCCCCGTCCGTTCGACGATGACGCTGGCCGTCACCGTCTCCTGTCCGATGCTGCACAACGCCATCGCCTCGTTCAGTGTCACCTGGTAATTGGCTATCAGGTCGGCTTCCAAATCAGAGAGAGCCTTGAACAGCTCTCTCATCCTGCATATACATTGAATTTTTTCCATAATCAAATAAAGAGATTCACGTTGGCCTCTTCGGCACGGCTCATGTAGGTGGCTACACCGCCTACGGTGACTTCATCCAGCAACTCTTCTTTCTTGATGCCCATGACGTCCATCGACATCTGACAGGCGATGAATTCCACACCGTTGTCCAGGGCTTGCTGACGCAAGGATTCCAACGAATCCACGCCTTTGCGTTTCATGAGGTAACGCATCATCTTGCTGCCGATGCCGCCCATGTTCATTTTCGAGAGCTTCAGCTTCAACGAGCTGGAAGGAAGCATCTTGCCGAACATCCAACCGAAGAAGTCCTTCTCCACCTTCGGCTTCTGTACCTTCTTGATGGCGTTCAGTCCCCAGAACGTGAAAAAGACAGTCACCTTCTGTCCGGTAGCCGCCGCGCCGTTTGCCAGCACAAAAGTAGCCAAAGTTTTGTCAAGGTCATCACTGAAAAGGATGAAAGTTTTTCCTTTCTCTACGGGAGCCTGCTGATGGGCCGCTACCGAACAGGCGGTAGCCTTCTCTATTTCAACCCGATAGACTCCGTTTTCCGAACGGCTTCCTATCCAGCGGTGTCCGGTTGTCCGGCACCAGGCTTCCGCGTCGCGGGGGAATCCGGCATCGGTCGCCCGGATTTCCAGGTGCTCGCCGGCCTGTAGTTCCTCCATGCTCTTCTTCAGCTTCAGGATAGGACCCGGACACTGGATTCCGCAAGCGTCCACCTTCACTACCCGGGCAGCCACCGGCTCTTCGCAGGTACAGGTTTCTTTTCGGGGAACAGGCGCGCACGACCAGCCCGAAGAAACAACCGGCTTGACGGCCGACAGATACGTCTTCAGTCCGCCGATGAGGTTGCGTACATCGGCATATCCGTTCGCTTTCAGGATGTTCGAAGCCAGATAGCCCCTCAATCCTACTCCACAGAACAGGAAGACCGGCTTGTCCTTCGGAATCTCGCTCATGCGTTCACGCATATCGTCCAGCGGAATATTGACCGCTCCTTCGAGGCTACCCAGGGCAAACTCATCCGGCGTACGGACATCCACCAGAGTCACTTCCGACAAATCCGCCTCCCGGAGTTCCCGCCAATAGAGCGGAGTCATCTTGCCGCTCAGGATATTACCGGCTACATATCCGGTAATGGCTACCGGGTCCTTGGCCGAAGCGAACGGAGGCGCGTATGCATGCTCCAGCTCCATCAAATCGTATACGGAACCTCCCCGCTTGATGGTCAGGGCGTATTCGTCGATACGCTTGTCTATCCCCTTGTACCCCACAATCTGGGCTCCGTAGAGCTTGCCGTCCTTGGGCGAGAAAGTAATCTTGATGTCCATCTGTAAGGCACCGGGATAATATCCGGCATGCGAACCGGCATGAATCGTCGCCGAGAGGTATGGGATTTCCATCTGTTTCAAGCGCTTGGCGGGGAGTCCCGTAGCGGCTACCGTCAAATCGAAGACCTTGGCGATGGATGTGCCGATGGCTCCTTCGTACCTCACCTTGTTCCCGAAGACCAGGTTATCGGCCACGATGCGTCCCTGCCGGTTGGCTGGACCGGCCAGATAATTCAGCCACGGTTTGCCCGTCAACGGATGCGGATATTCGATGGCATCGCCTACGGCGTAGATGGAGGCGTCGGAAGTCTGAAGGTATTCGTTCACCTTGATTCCCCGCATCTCGCCCAACTCGATTCCGGCTTCTACGGCCAGTTTCGTTTCCGGACGCACGCCGATGGAAAGAATCACCAGGTCCGCTTCCAGACGGATATCGGACTGGAACTTCACGGTCACCCCTTCTGCCGACGGTTCAAAAGCCTCCACACCCTGCTTCAGGTAGAGTTTTACCCCCTTCTGCAACAGGTGTTCGTGCACCAGCGCCGCCATGGAGAAATCAATCGGCCCCATCACCTGGTCGGCCATTTCTACCACCGCCACCTCGGCTCCGGCATGATGCAGGTTCTCGGCCATCTCCAGACCGATGAAACCGCCTCCTACGATGACGGCCCGACGTACGGTATGGCTGTTCAGGTATTGCTTGATACGGTCTGTATCGTAGACGTTGCGCAGGGTAAAGATAGCCGGGAGGTCGATACCGGGCAAGGGAGGACGCACCGGCGAAGCTCCCGGAGAGAGCAACAGCTTGTCGTAAGACTCACGGTACTCTTTCCCGTCGGCGGTACGGACACTCACTTCCTTCTTCGCACGGTCGATGGCTATCACTTCCGAACGGGTACGCACATCGATGTTGAACCGACGGCCGAACACCTCCGGCGTCTGTACGAACAACCGCTCACGGTCTTCTATCACACCGCCTATATAATAAGGTAGGCCACAATTGGCATACGAAATGTATTCTCCCCGCTCAAAAAGAACGATGCTTGCTTCTTCTGTATTTCTACGGATACGGGCAGCAGCCGTTGCACCTCCGGCTACTCCACCTATTACGACATATTTCATCACACTAAAGTTGTTTTAAATTATTTCTACTGGAAAATTTTTACAAAGGAATTATTTTATTTCCTTATAACAAAATTTCCAGTGGAAAATTTCTTCCCTTTAGTGCTTTTTAAGGAATTGGCCGCTCTTTTGCCCTCAGGCGGTCACGGCCGTACCGGCATCGAACAGGCGTTTCAGGTTTCCGGCCTCGCCTACCACCCAAAGCACATCGTCCTTCAGCAACGATGCCTGTACATCCGGCGTATGCAGGTTGCCGTCATGACCGGACTCCACGCCCACTACCAGGCAATGGTACACATTCCGGATGCCGCAATCGATGATTGACCGGCCGACAAACGGAGAATCTGCCGTCAAGGCGAATTGTTTCAGATACATTTCCCGCTTCTCGAAATCCTCTTCCTCGCGTCCGTCGGAAACCTTATCTGCCTGGGCCGCGAATTCAGCCAGTTGCTCGTCGGTACCGATTACCTGCAAGGTATCTCCCGGATAAATCCGGTTGTCACCACCCGGAATATTGATGCGGTGGGCTCCGCGGATAATGGAGGCCACGTAGACTCCGTATTTCCGGCTGAAATCCAGTTCGCGCAAGGTACAACCGGACCACAACGATTCGGCGGCTACCACCAAATCCGACAAGTGCAAGTCACGGTCGAGCAGGTTGCCGGCATATTCCGGCTGCTTTTCGCCCAGATATTCCTTGTGCATGTCCTTCGAACGCAGATTCTGCACGAAGGTACGTTCCAGCGCAATGGATTGCTTCTTCAGGAAACGGGAGAATATCATGAAGATAATCAGCAACAAGGCGATACCGACTCCCAGAGCGGCCGAGGCACGGAACAGGTAATTGATGAGGTACATGATGAACATGCTCGCTATCACGACACGGAGCAGAATCAGCGAGATGAGCGGGGCGTGGTTGAAACGGCTGTCCGCCCATAACGCCTTGAACTCGATGGAGCGGTTCTTCTTCATAATCAGCGCGCGCAGGAACGGGGCAAGCAGCAGGGTAGTCATCACCGCGCCGATAATCCGTCCCCACAGGTCTCCCATGGCCGCCTTCAGCAACGGAAGGATGAAATGCAGGGAAAAGGCGGTCACCGCAATGGAAAGCACCACATAGATTACAATGATACGGACAATGGCCACCAGCAGCTTCCGCCAATAGTTGGTTACGTTGGCGTTCTGAGCGCCGGAAGAGGAAGTATAGCGGGTTATCAGATTCTTCCAGCGAACCGGAAGAAGCCGGTCCACCAGCTGATAGGCCGGTCCCGACAGACGAATCATATAAGGTGTCAGGAACGTCGTGATGACGGATACGGCCACCACAACGGGATAAAGGAAGTCGCTGGTCACCTTCAGGCTGACTCCCAACGAGGCGATGATGAAAGCGAACTCACCGATTTGGGTCAGACTGAACCCGCATTGCATGGCAATCTTCAGCGGCTGACCGGAAAGCAGCACACCTCCGGTTCCCAGAATGGTCTGTCCCAGCAGGATGGCTATCACAATGGCCACAATAGGCCCCCAATACTTGACAATCATGGCCGGGTCTACCATCATACCGACCGATACGAAGAAGATGGCTCCGAACAGGTCCTTCACCGGATTCACCAGTTTCTCGATACGCTCCGAATCGATGGTTTCCGAAAGAATGGACCCCATAATGAACGCGCCGAAAGCCGGCGAGAAACCTACCTGGGCCGCCAGCACCACCATCCCGAAACAGAAGGCCAACGAAACGATGAGCAATGTCTCGTCACTCATCATCTTCCGCACCCGTTTCAGGAACAGCGGAATGAGGTAAATGCCTACCACAAACCACAATACCAGGAAGAATATCAGCTTCAGGATGCTGGAAATCATCTCTTCGCTCTCGAAATTCTGGCTCACCGCTATGGTAGACAGCATCACCATCAGGACAATGGCCAGAATATCCTCCAGTATCAGAATACTGAGGACAAGCCCCGCAAAGCGTTGCTGCCGGAGCCCCATGTCATCGAAGGCCTTGTAGATGATGGTAGTGGAAGACATGGCCAGCATACCGCCCAGGTAGAGACAGTCCATCTGTTTCCACCCGAAACACCAGCCCACGAAAACGCCCACCACAATCATGCTGAGAATGATGGCACAGGCCGAAATCACCGCCGACCCGCCTACCTTCATCAGTTTCTTGAAGCTGAACTCCAACCCCAGGGCAAACAACAGGAAGATGACACCGATGTCCGACCAGATCTGGATATTGGAGGTATCGGTGACCGACGGAGTAATCTCAAAATGAGGGCTGGCCATGAAACCGGCAACGATATACCCCAACACCAACGGTTGCTTCAGTTTCTTGAAGATGAGTGTCATAACACCGGCACAAATCAGAATCAGTGCCAAATCACTGATAAGCGGAGCTAAATGTGACATTTTTCCTTGTGTTTGAATTACCGTGCAAAAGTAAAACAATAATATAACATGTGCGACGGATTATCAGAAAAAAGGTACACCAATCTTTTCGCTGATACAAGGAATAAGAGAACCGGTCGGCAAATCTGATAATTGTAAGTATTGTAATATGCTCGAAAGAACCCGTAGGGACGCACGGCCCGTGCGTCCGGAATACCGTTTGACATATCCACGAACTTTAAGACTACCCCAACGAATCGGAATATTCAATATATCTTCATCGGTCGAAGAAGAAAAGGGCGCACGTCCTGTGCGCCCCTGTATGGCTTGCCCGTCATGCACCCACGACGAACCGTTTATTTGCGGAACGGCGGTTTCACCACCTGGGCCTTCAACCGGCGTCCCCGGTTATCCAGGTAGATTTCCGTTCCGGGCTTGGAGAAATCAACGGCCACATATCCCATTCCGATACCGATTTTACGGACAGGCGACATAGTTCCGGAAGTCACATGCCCGATGACCTTTCCTTCCGCATCGGTCAAGGAATAGCCGTGACGCGGGATTCCCCGGTCTATCATCTCGAAACCGACCAGCTTGCGGGTGACTCCTTCGGCCTTCTGTTTTTCCAGGGCAGCCCGGTTGGTGAAGTTCTTCCCCTCCACGAATTTGGTAATCCATCCCAGTCCGGCCTCCAGCGGCGAAGTCGTATCGTCGATGTCGTTTCCATACAGGCAGAATCCCATTTCCAGACGGAGGGTATCACGGGCACCCAGACCGACAGGCTTGATACCGAATTCCGCTCCGGCTTCGAAAATGGCGTCCCATATCTTCAAGGCATCCTGCGGATAGAAATACAATTCGAAACCACCCGCACCTGTATACCCTGTATTCGAAATGATGACCTCCGGAATACCGGCAAATTCACCTACCTGGAAAGCATAATAAGGTATCTCGGAAAGGTTGACCGGAGTCAGCTTCTGCAAGGTAGCCAGAGCCTTGGGTCCCTGAATGGCCAACTGACCGATATGGTCGGATGAGTTTTCCAGTTCAGCGCCCACCTGATTGTGGGAAACGCACCAGTTCCAGTCCTTTTCGATGTTGGCGGCATTCACTACCAGCATGTATTTGTCCTGTCCGTAATCATAGACCAGCAAATCGTCAACGATACCGCCCGTTTCATTCGGGAAACAGGTATACTGTACTTTACCGGGCACCAGCACGGCCGCGTTGTTGGAAGTCACCTGCTGGATGAATTCGAGGGCATGGGGACCTTTTACCCAGAATTCTCCCATGTGGGAGACATCGAAGACACCGACCGCATGGCACACAGTCAGGTGTTCATCCAGGATACCGGAGTATTCTATCGGCATGTTATAGCCGGCAAATTCATGCATTTTGGCACCGAGAGCGATATGTTTCTCGGTAAAGGGGGTTGTTTTCATACTTATCAGGTTTAAAGTTCATTTTTCATGATTGCTTTTTTCTTTTGATGTCAAAAAGGAAAAGCTGATAAAGAAAAAACACCGACTTTCGTTTTGAGGCGGCTGCAAAGCGTCCTCCGGCGGAAGCGCAGGATGCCGTTTCTCCGCTGTCTCGCCTCAAAACCAAGGTCGGAATATAATTGATAGCCTTATTACCAATAGCTAGGTTTCCAACTTTTAATTTTTAACTTTTAACTAAAACTCAGCAATACCGTTTGGCGGTCAACTGGGCGATTTTCACCACTACCATCATGGCCTTTTCGATGGAAGGTATCGGAACGAACTCATAGCGTCCGTGGAAGTTCAGTCCGCCGGCAAAGATGTTCGGACAAGGCAGCCCCTTGAACGACAACTGGGCACCGTCCGTACCGCCACGGATAGCCTTCACCTTCGGTTCTACCCCGGCTTCCTGCATGGCGGCAAACGCGATGTCGATGATGTGCATCAACGGTTCCACCTGCTGGCGCATGTTGTAATACTGGTCTTTCAATTCTACGGTCACGATGGCTTCGCCATACTTTTCGTTCATCTGTTCGGCGCATGACAGCATCAGCTGCTTGCGTTCCTCGAATTTCTGGCGGTCGTGGTCACGGATGATGTAAGACAATTGTGTCTGCTCCACTTCACCTTCCATACCGATGAGGTGGAAGAAACCTTCGTATCCTTCGGTAGTGGCCGGAGTTTCGTCGGCCGGAAGCAGGCGGGCATATTCATTGGCCACCAGCAAGGAATTGATCATCTTGTTTTTGGCATATCCCGGATGTACATTGCGTCCTTTCACATGCACCTTGGCCGAAGCTGCGTTGAAGTTCTCGAACTCCAGTTCACCCACTTCACCGCCGTCCATGGTATAGGCCCACTTGGCACCGAACTGTTCTACGTTGAACTTATGGGCACCCAGACCGATTTCTTCATCCGGATTGAAACCGATACGGATTCTTCCGTGCGGAATCTCGGGATGCGCTTTCAGGTAGGCCACGGCACCGATAATTTCGGCGATACCCGCCTTGTCATCGGCTCCCAGCAGGGTATGTCCGTCCGTTACAATCAGATCCTCGCCTACGTGGTCCAGCAATTCCGGGAACTGTTTCGGAGAAAGGACAATCCCTTCTTCGGCACACAACGGAACGTCCTTCCCGTCGTATTTCTCAACAATCCGCGGCTTCACATTCTCACCGCTCATGTCCGGACTGGTATCCATGTGGGCTATGAAACCGATGGTAGGTACTTCCCACTCTACATTGGAAGGCAAGGTGGCAAACAGGTAGCCGTGTTCGTCCAGGGTTATCTCTTCCAGCCCCAAAGCCTCCAGTTCCGTTTTCAGATATTGTGCAAACACCATCTGTTTGGGCGTACTCGGAGTAACCTCTGTCGACTCGTCAGATTGTGTATCAAAACTCACATACTTTAAAAAGCGTTCAATTACTGTCATAATCCTCTTTCTGAATTTAATGATTTCTTACATGTAAAAGTAGCAAAAGGGTTACAAACAGCCAAACAGATTATCATTTTTTCGTATAACAAAAGGTTGATTTACGTTCCCGCCTCGCCAGCCCGGATATAATCCTTGAGGGCCTCCACATATTCCTCGAAGGCTTCCTGCCCCCGGGAGGTGATGCGAAAGGTTGTCCGTTGGTTCCGCCCGGCATTGACACGTTTCATGGTGATATACCCTGCTGTCAGCAACTTATCCAACTGCACGGACAGGTTGCCCGCAGTCGATGCCGTCTTCTCTTTCAAGTACACGAAATCGGCTTCCGCCACCGACATGAGGATGGACATCACGGCCAACCTCAACTGGGAGTGCAACAACGGATTCAGCGGACGGAACATAGGCATACACCCTGTTTTTCATCATTTGACCGAAGTAACCGGATTCTTGATGCGATGTTTCACCTGCCACTGCATGGCACACCCGGCCAACACCAGGCCAATCAGACAAAACAGGATGAAAGAAAGGATTCCATACCCTATTGAACGTTCATCGAAGTCACATACAGGTAAGCCATGGAACAGCCTCCTATCAGGCAGGAAGACGCGTAACGCAACTTCAACAGTACCTCCAGTATGATGACAAGTCCGACAAACAAAGAGGCAAGATATATCAGAAACACCACGTTGTAATTCCCTTCGTTTGAAAAGAGATAGACTCCCGAGAGCAGAGCCGGAAACAGCCACATATACATCCAAGCCGCATGAAACATCTCATCGAGGAAGGTCTTGACCCGCTTTTCCCGGTACCGGAGAGCTATCAACCAAGCCGATACCGGCATCAGAAACGTAAACCACATCACTTGGGAATCGGCCAAATACCTCCTTGCTACCAGCATGCCGATACAAATCAAGACCAAAGCTACCCCCGTCATCCACAAAATATCGCTGTTTTTACAGCTCAAACGGGCACGGTTTTCGGACATTATCCGGGTTATCAGTTCCAGACTTTCGTTCTGATTCAGTGTTTTTTCTTCCATAGTACGTCTGCTAAAAGTTTACATCATAAACTCCAAGAAGGAAAATAAAAGGAAATTTCTCCTTTGCCCGCCAACATTTCCAAAGGGTACCTGTCCTTCATCCCCCTCTTCGTTTTTTTCGGATGAAAGCCTTCCACTCTTCTTTCCAGCCGCATCCCCGCCATGCGTCTTTCCAAAGAGAAAAATCAGACTTACATTCTGAAAAGCAAGAGGTTATCATCTCCTTTCCAATATGATGCAAATATAATAAAAAAAAGTTTATATTGCAAACTAAAAAGGCAAATCCAATCGTTTCAACTACGACCATTCTGTTCTGAATCTTACAATGAAAAGATAACAGCCTGTTTCTCAGGGCCAAAACCACACATCGCTAAAATGTGAAAAATCATCAACAAGTGGAGAATATTTTCTCCTCTCCCCTTACGCATGACAAAAAATAATTTTTATTTTTAACATATTTTCACTCGTAAACGACACCTGATTTGGTATTATAGATAACATCCCTTATCTTTGTAATACAAAATTTTTCCGACGGTTTTAAAAACAGCCGGAACAGATTAAAAAATACAGAACGTACCCCCCCGCAAAAAACCTGAACACATGAGCGTTAACCGAACAACTGAACTGACTGACCGACTAAACCCGAAACGAAACATGCACTTCATACCGCCGAAGTTCTGACCCCTCTTCCGGCTGTTCCAACTGTACGCCCTGGCAGAAACCCGCACCTTCCACGGCCGGCAGCGAGCGACATTTCCGGAAAAACATACCCAAGCAACTGGTTTTTAACACTCCAAACAGGAGTAAAGAACGGAAATCTTGAGGGACAACAGAAAAACTTTCGTACCTTTGCAGACGTTTTTAAGGAGATGAATCCTTAACCCATTATGAAACAGACATTCATGAGAAAAATTATTTTATCATTCCTCATGTGTTTAACCGTGCTGGCCGGTTTCTCACAGACTGACAAGACAACACTTGATACGGCTTCTGTCGCCGAACGCCCGCTCACCAAGAAAGAGCTTCACAAGCAGAAAGTTGCCAAGCGTAATTTCCACTACAACATCCTGGGAGGCCCCAGCTATTCGCCGGACTTCGGCGTACTGATAGGCGGTAGTGCCCTGATGACTTTCCGGATGGACCCGAAGGACACCACCATGATGCGTTCGGTAGTACCGGCTTCCATGGCTTTCATGTTTTCGGGAGGGCTGAACGTGGTAGTGAAACCTCAGCTGTTCTTCAGAAACGACAAGTTCCGTATCTTCGGACAATTCACTTACAAGAACACCCAAGAGAACTATTACGGCGTAGGCTATGAGACCAACAAGGACTATGTGCGGAGCGAAACGACCAGCCAGTACCAATACAGCGGCATACAGGTTAACCCCTGGTTCCTGTTCCGTCTGGGTGAAAGCAACTTCTTTTTGGGCCCCCAAATAGACTTGAATTACGACAAGATGAAAGACGTGGCCGAAGGGATTACCAAAGACCCTTACTACATCGCAGCCGGAGGAACAGAAAACGGCTACAGCAACTTCAGTTCCGGAGTGGGGTTCCTACTAAGCTACGACACCCGGGACATTCCGGCCAACCCGTACAAGGGGCTTTACCTGGATTTCCGCGGGCTGATGTACCAGAAATGGCTGGGCGGTGACAACAACTTCTACAGACTGGAACTGGACTACCGGCAATTCAAGACCGTAGGGAAACGGAAAGTCCTCGCCTGGACCATCCAGAGCAAGAACGTATTCGGAGACAACATCCCGTTGAACAAATACGTCCTGAGCGGAACACCGTTCGACCTGCGCGGCTATTACATGGGACAATACCGCGACAAGACCTCGCACATGGCCCTGGTGGAATACCGGCAGATGTTCAACAACAGCCGTGACACGTGGTTCAAACGGGTTATCTCTCACCTGGGCTACGTAGCATGGGGAGGCGTGGGATTCATGGGTCCCGACCCGGTACACATCGAAGGTGTATTGCCGAATGCCGGTCTCGGTCTGCGCATCGAAGTACAACCCCGTATGAACGTCCGCCTGGACTTCGGCCGGAATTTCATCAACAAGCAGAACCTGTTCTACCTGAATATGACAGAGGCTTTCTGATACACCGACCAGAAAGCCCCTCCCCAATTTATATCTGAAATCCTTTGCCCGGACCAACCCAAGCAAAGGATTTTATTTTGCCTATCAGAAACAGCTGGAACCGTCGAAGCAATGGGTGCAGACCTTGCACTTCGGCAGACCGATGGCCTCGACCAGTGTCTCCAGGGTATTGAACTTCAACGAAGTCAGACCGAACTGCTTGCGGATACGTTCCACCAGTTCCTTGTATTCCGGAGAATCAGTCGTAGCGTATTTATCCAGCTTGGCGTTCGCGTCGCCTTCTATCTCCTGGATGATGCGGCGGGTGATGAGTTCCATATCGCTCTTCGAGGAGGTGAAACCGATGAACGGACAACCGTAAATCAGCGGCGGACAAGCGATACGCATGTGTACCTCCTTCACGCCATACTCATAAAGCACCTTCACATTGTCGCGCAACTGGGTTCCACGTACGATGGAGTCATCGCAGAACAACAGACGCTTGCCTTCCAGCATGGCCCGGTTCGGAATCAGCTTCATCTTGGCCACCAGGGAACGCATGCTCTGGTCGCTCGGTGTAAAGCTACGGGGCCAGGTCGGTGTATACTTGGCGATGGCACGGTGGTAAGGCACCCCTTTCCCCTCGGCATATCCCAATGCCATTCCTACGCCGGAATCCGGAATACCGCAGGCACAATCCACTTCCGACTCATCGGTCTGTCCCATCTTGTATCCCGAAGCGAAACGCACCTCTTCCACGTTCTTGCCTTCGTAACAGGAGGCAGGGAAACCGTAATACACCCACAGGAATGAACAGATCTGCATCTTGTCGTTCGGCTTGCGGAGCTGTTCCAGTCCGTCGGCACGCATCCGGATGATTTCTCCCGGACCTACGAAACGGTCAATCTTATAGTCCAGGTTCGGGAAGCTGCTCGATTCGCTGGTAGCGGCATAAGCACCGTCCTTTTTACCGATGACAATCGGTGTACGTCCCCACTGGTCGCGCGCCACGATGATGCCGTCTTCGGTCAGAATCAGCATGGAGCAAGAACCTTTAATTTTCTTGAACACGTGCTCGATACCTTCCACAAAAGTCTTTCCCTGGATAATCAGCAAAGCGATGAGTTCCGTCTGATTGGTCTTCCCCATGCTCATTTCCGAGAAGTGCATGTTGGCTTCGAGCAGCTCCTGCACCAGTTCCTCCCGGTTGTTGATTTTAGCGACTGTAACAATGGCGAAATGCCCCAAATGAGAATTGATCAAGATAGGCTGAGGGTCTGTATCGCTGATGACGCCGATACCGGCCTTTCCTTTGAATTTCTTCAACTCCGGTTCAAACTTGGTCCGGAAATAAGAGCTTTCCAGGCTGTGAATCGTACGCGCGAAGCCTTCGCCTTCGGCGTATGTAGCCATACCGGCACGCTTGGTACCTAAATGAGAATTATAGTCTGTCCCGTAAAATAAATCGGTCACACATTCAGTCTGAGAGACTGTTCCGAAAAATCCTCCCATAGTGTTTGTTTAGTAGTTCAAAATTGAAAATTTTTGCAAAAGTACGAAAATGGAAGAATATACGCAAACACGGAGCGTTAAGACAAAAAAAAAGGAAATCTCTTTTCGAAGACTTCCTTTGCTGAGCCTCTTGTCGGATTCGAACCAACGACCCCGAGATTACAAATCACGTGCTCTGGCCAACTGAGCTAAAGAGGCTTATCAAAATTTTGCAGCCGCTATGTTTCTTACGGCTTAGCGGCTGCAAATTTAGCTATTATTTTTTAATCACAAAACTTTTTCGTGATTTTTTTACTTGCTTTGTTGTTTTTCCTTTGTTTTCAGCAACTGTTTGGAGAGTGCTTCCATACAAACATCGATAGACTCCTCAAACGTATCGCTTACTTTTTCTGCGTAAAACTCTGTATTCAACGCCAAGACACGGACACCTGCTTCCTTATTCATTGCTGTTTCAGGTTTTACTACTTTTAAAGACACCTCTACTTTCTTTATATTATCGCAAAACTTCTCGAGCTTCTCTGCTTTCTTCTGAATGAAAGCTTCCAATTTTTCGGATGCGTCGAAATGAATGGATTGAATTCTTACTTCCATAAATACCTCCTTTTTTTTACGCTCTGGGGTGAGCTTGTTCATAAACTTTTTTTAGTTCCTCAAAAGTCGTATGGGTATATACCTGCGTCGTCGTCAGACTCTCATGCCCCAGCAACTCCTTCACAGCTTCCAGCTCCGCCTGATGGTTAAGCATAGAAGTCGCAAACGAATGCCTCAACACATGAGGACTCTTCTTCTTCAGCGTCACGACTTTCGACAAATTGCGCTTCACGATTCGATAAACCAACTGCGGATATAACCGTTCTCCATCCTTTCGGACAAAAAATGCGGGACACACCCGGGGGCAATTTTCATTTCGTTCTGAAAGATAAGCCTGCATATCCGCCTCCAGTTCATCACCGAACGGAACCAGACGCTGCTTGTTTCTTTTTCCAGTCACTTTAATCACCCGTGCAGAGAAGTCCACATCAGCATCATCCAGACCGATTAACTCGGAAAGACGAATACCTGTTGTATAAAAGACTTCCAGCACCGTACGATCCCGTACGCTTTCAAAACCTTTTCCGAAATCCGTATCATCAAGCAGACAATTCATATCAGCTTCTTTCACGAACACCGGCAAGGGCTTCTTTTTCTTCGGACCGTTAATCTTTGCCATCGGATCCACTGACACCAGTTGCTTCCGAAGCAGGAAGTGATAAAACGACCGGAGCGAACTAAGCTTCCGATTTACAGATGTAGCTGTATACCCTTCATCCATCAGTGAGATTACCCACCCACGAATCAGATCGGCATCTATATCCGTATAATCTAAATCTTGGTCCACCCCTCTAAAGTAACTTTCAAACTGCGTAAGATCGATTCCGTAACTGCGAACAGTCTTAGACGAATAGTTACGCTCCAAAGAAAGATACCCCAAAAAAGATTCTTTCAGCATAAGAAACATCGCCTTATTGATTCAACGACGAATTTATGAAAAAGAATTCAATAATTCAAGAAATCCTGCAGAATTTATTATTCTTCTGTCTGCTGCATTTTCTGAACGTAAATAGCACGTTCCATCTTAAGTCTCTTCAGTACAGACGGTTTGTCATACTGCTGTCTGCTTCTCAGTTCTTTTACAACACCTGTTTTTTCAAATTTTCTTTTGAACTTCTTCAGCGCTTTTTCAATGTTTTCGCCTTCTTTTA
>ENA-OPVK01000078-OPVK01000078.1-human-gut-metagenome-genome-assembly--contig:-NODE-78-length-77730-cov-9.550718_pt1 | contig 77730 bp, 61 predicted proteins | sample MGYA00241495_ERZ501982 | MGnify/ENA primary metagenome ERZ501982 (study PRJEB25962, sample SAMEA2042002) | human gut metagenome | biome: human gut; feature: human-associated habitat; material: faeces...
AATGGATAAAACGGACTTGTCCGTTCTGCACAAGCATATAAAAGAAGTGCCCACGGCGATGGCGGTGTCACTTGTGACATTGTGGTCGTCGTGGGCTTTTCTTTGCTTGTGCCGTTTCTGAAATGGGCTTACGCACATCAAGCCGGAAGCCGTTTTCAGAACGAGGTAACAGTAATATCCCTAAAAAATAGGTAATGATTTGGTGCTATGGGATAAAAAATGTATCTTTGCAAACACGAAAGAGTTGTTTGAATCTATGAGGTAAACCGCAGCAAGTCAGAGCGTTCTGAATGTCGCTAAATCGTTACCTAAAATCTCACACTCTTCAATTCCATTCTGTGTATCAATCAGATACAGCTTTTTTAATTATCCGCGGCAAAGATAATATAAAAAATGGAATATCGTCGAAGGATAATCTGGGGTTTAGGTTTTTATAGGTTTTGAAAACAGAAACAGCCCGTCGGTGTGGCGGGCTGTATTCTTTGGAGACAATTTTTATTGTAAAGAGAAAGCATTTTGTCCAATCATATTTCCATCAGCGAACAAGTATACGTGGTAGGTTCCGGCAGGTAGGAATTCTTCTACATCCCAATATACGGTAACTTGTTGTTCCTCACCGGTATATTCGATGTATTTCTTGATGGAGTAGCCGATGTTGCGGTCTTCGTAGGCAAAGGTGTTGGCACTGCTCTTCGTCAGGATTTCGTTGTCCGGTTTGGCAATGCGGACATAGATTGTCTTATTCCCTGTCGTGGCGGTAATGTTCTTCACGATGGTGAACGAAATAGCCAGTTTTTTGACATCTTTCACTTTTTTAGCCTTTTTGCCTCGTTTGTTGGTCGGAAGCACAGAAATGTTGGTCGCATCCAGCTGAGCGGCTAAGGTCACCTTTTCATTCAGGCTTTTCTTTTCGGCAGAAAGGTTGCTGATCTGTGCGGTGGCTTGCGAATATTTGTTCTTTACTTCCACGTTTTCTTTGGTCAGTGCTTCATTGATTTTGTTCAGTGAGTCAATTTGCATTACATAGCTTCTCAATACGGCACGTACCGTACGCAGCTCTTTTTTCAAACGCATGATTTCGGCCGCGTTTGTAGTCTTTACCTGACGCAGTTCTTCCAGCAGGCGTTGGGTCTTCAGCTTTTCGCTTTCCAGTTTTTCTTTCAACGAATCGTTGTTGATCTGCACCTGCAGTTCATCGTACTGGGTAGCGAAAGTACTGTATTCATTTTCCATTTCCTGTTTTTCTACAGCAAACAGTTCACTCATTTCTTTGTTTTTGCGTGACTCGTTGAAAGCCAGGAAGCCTACAACCGCAATCACAACCACCAAAACAGCAATGATTATTACCAGTTTCTTGTTCTTATCCATAAATTTTGTCCATTTTGGGGGCAAAAATACAATAAATTATGGAGTCTGTATGTTTATTTCAGAAAAATAGTTCAATAACCGTATGTATTTAATGTGACAGTCTGGTCTGTGGTTCGTATCCAGGGTTGCAGCGCTTGTCCGTTCGATAAAATCCATTGGTTCAACACTGTTTCTATTGCTGTACCGTCTGTGCATTGATAGTTCTCTTCCTGGTAAGGAATGAATTCTTTGGAATAATCGTTGTCAAATGACAAATTTATGCTTGAAGGATAGTAGCAATGCTCGGCAATGTATGGGCTGCCGTATGTATGGATGACATTACCGGATATTTTGGAGCATAGCACATTTGTCAGCCTACAGTCGGTATCCACTACGTAACTGATGGCAGCGCATTTTTTGCGGTTGGTGCTTTTTAAGGAAGATATGTGGCAGTTCGTTATTTCACTTTGGTTTTTATAGGTGATTCCACCGGTTCCTATATAATTCCCTGATATGGTGATGGAGGTTGCGGTACAATTCTGGATTGTTCCAAAGTTTATAAAGCAAATTCCTCCTGCATTCATGTCTTCGTATGAACTTTCCGAGTGGGTGGTGAAATTGTGGAGCAGGCAATTGTCGATGACTCCACTGTTGTAACCGGCTATCCCTCCTATCCGGATTGATTCAGAATCGGTGATATGGATGAATAAATCCTCGATAACCAGGTTGCTGACTTTTCCCTTTTCACCGATATATCCGAATATGGCAAAATACGCTTGACCGGATTTTCCGGTAAGATTCAGTCCTTTTATAACATGGTAGTTTCCCTCGAAGGTATCGTTGAAAGGAGAATTTTTAATGTAGTCTTTCCAACCGATTTCCATGACTTCCTCGGAAGTCTCTTCGGTGAATGTCAGGTCTTTGAGCAGATAATAGATGGTTTCTCCATCTATGGTTTCACCGAATTCTTCCAACGAACGTCCCTCGTATTTGTAACCGTTGATCAGATGGGTAAAAGCGATGTAGTCTTCTACGCTGTCGATTCCCACGCCGGGTTGCCGGCTGTTTATGGGGTGGAGGTATGCTACCCCCGGTGTGTATACCTGTTCCGGAAGTTCATATACATATTCTTTCCCTGAACAGGTAATCTTCAGCGATAAGGACAATGGAATTCCGGAAGGGACAATCAATGAATAGATTCCTTCCGGATTTACTTCTCGGGTCAGACTCAGGTTCCCGGTGTTTTCTTCTGCCTTTACAGATGCTTCCATTGCATGGATGAATGAAACGAGATGGGAGGGGGTGATGGTAAGCTTTTGTATGCGATGGTTGAAGGAGTGGGCGATACGGAACGTGATTTTAGAAAAGAGATGTCCGAAAGTCAGGTTGATGTTACCGGACTGGCTGCTCTGTGAGGCAAACAGGATGTCGGCTAATTCTCCTGCGTCATTGTAGAGTTTTTGAGACTCGAAGACATCGGCGGGGTAATACGCCTTGATTTCGGCGGAGGGGGAAGCATTCGTCCACACAAGCGGCTCCTTGCTTTCCCAGTGCTGACCGGTCCAGGTTAGTGGGATTCCGGACGCGCTTAATGCTCCTTCACTGTAAAAGGAAATGATACTGGAGGCAGGAAATGTTTCATCGGTACTGGCACGTACAGGTGTGGTTTCATGGAAGGCGCTGATGTTGTTTCCGGAAATGTGGACGTAGGGTGCGTTCTCTATAGCTGTTTCTTCTTTGCATCCGGGTGTCAGGGATAGCAGTAACAGAGTGATAGACAGGATACTGAATCTTTTCATAAGTGCAATTTTATTATATAGAACGCAGGCTCCTTGCAAATTTCCCGGGAAGAAGGTTTTTTCTGGATGAAAAAAGATGCCGTTCATGAATTGTGTTTCTCCCCTGTCGAAGGTAAAGCGGTCTGAGTATTCCTGGGTGTTATGTCCGGCTTGATATAAAAATCGCTGCCCTGCCTTCACAGGCAGAGCAGCGCAAGCTACAATACAAAATACAAATACAACTAAACGAGATATTTTTTCTTGTTACATAAGTCTTTTATACGATTCCCTGTGCCATCATGGCATGGGCCACTTTCATGAAACCGGCGATGTTCGCGCCTTTTACATAGTTGATGTAACCGTCTTTTTCGGTGCCGTATTTCACACATTGTTCGTGGATGTCATGCATAATCTGGTGCAGCTTGTCGTCCACTTCCTGTGCGCTCCAGCTGATGTGCATGGCATTCTGGGTCATTTCAAGTCCGGAGGTCGCTACACCGCCTGCGTTGACTGCCTTGCCCGGTGCATACATCACTCTGTTTTCGATGAAGGCGTCGATGGCTTCGGGGGTACATCCCATGTTCGAGATTTCTCCGACACAAAGAACGGAATTTTTTATCAGATTACAAGCGTCTTCGCCATTTAATTCATTCTGGGTGGCGCAAGGAAGCGCGATATCCACCTTTACCTCCCACGGACGGCGTCCCGGTACGAAGGTAGCTTCGGGGAATTTCTCGGCATACGGAGCCACGATGTCGTTTCCGGAAGCCCGCAGTTCCAGCATGTAGTCTATCTTTTCGCCGCTGATGCCAGCCGGGTCGTATACATAGCCGTCAGGTCCGGAGATGGTCACTACCTTGGCGCCCAGTTGGGTGGCTTTGGTGGCAGCTCCCCAGGCTACGTTGCCGAATCCGGAGATGGCCACGGTCTTTCCTTTGATGTCGATGCCCTTCTTGTCGAGCATGTGTTTCACGAAGTAGAGTCCTCCGAAACCGGTAGCTTCCGGACGGATGAGTGAACCTCCGTATTCCAGTCCTTTTCCGGTAAAGGTTCCGGTGAATTCATGGGTCAGTTTCTTGTACATGCCGAACATGTAGCCTACTTCGCGTCCGCCTACGCCGATGTCACCGGCCGGTACATCCATGTTCGGACCTACGTGGCGCCACAGTTCCAGCATGAAGGCCTGGCAGAACCGCATGATTTCGGCCTCGCTCTTTCCGCGGGGGGAGAAATCGGAACCGCCTTTACCGCCACCCATCGGGAGCGTGGTCAGGGCATTCTTGAAGGTCTGTTCGAATCCCAGGAATTTCAGGATGGAGAGATTCACGGAAGCGTGGAAACGGATACCTCCCTTGTACGGGCCGATGGCATTGTTGAACTGGACACGGTAACCCAGGTTGACCTGTACCTTACCTTTGTCATCTACCCAGGGAACCCGGAACGTGATGACACGGTCGGGCTCTACCAATCGTTCTATCAAGGATACTTTTTCGAATTCAGGATGCTGGTTGTAGACTTCTTCGATAGAAAGTAATACTTCTCTTACCGCCTGCAGGTATTCTGATTCACCCGGATGCTTGGCTTCCAAGGATGACATAAGTCTGTTGATATCCATAAAAGATTAGTTTAAGGTGTGACAATTTGTAATTGTTAGGTACTGCAAAGTTAGTTTTTTATTTGAAACGTGCAAGTGTTTTTCTGTGAAAAAGCACTATCGAATGATAAAAAGTTAAGTTTGCGTTTTTTTTTCATGGGAAGGGGCGGATGGATTTTGCGGATTGTAGTTGCATAACTCGCCGGAATTTCCGATTTTTGTTTCCACGATTAAAATCAGAAGACTATGATAAACCATCTGAAACTGAATCAACTGTATTTTAAAGATACCCAGTTTGCCAATCTGATGACCCGCCGGATTTTCAATGTCCTGCTGGTGGCCAACCCCTACGATGCTTTCATGCTGGAGGACGACGGCCGGATTGAGGAGAAGATTTTCAACGAATACATGAACCTGAGTCTGCGTTATCCTCCGCGTTTCACACAGGTGGTCACCCGCGAGGAGGCCTGGAGGCAGCTGAACAATACGGGGTTCGACCTGGTCATCTGTATGCCGGGCTCCGACAACAGCGATACTTTCGACATTGCCCGCGAAATCAAGCAGAAATATGCCAACCTGCCGCTGGTGGTCCTCACCCCGTTCTCGCACGGCATCCGCAAGCGCATGGAGCACGAAGACCTGAGTATTTTTGAATATGTGTTCTGCTGGCTGGGAAATACGGACCTGCTGGTATCCATTATCAAACTGATAGAGGACAAGATGAACCTGGAACACGACATCAAGGAAGTGGGTGTCCAGATGATTCTGCTGGTAGAAGATTCCATCCGTTTCTATTCCTCCGTATTGCCGAACCTGTATAAGTTCGTGCTGAAGCAGAGCCAGGAGTTTGCTACGGAGGCTTTGAACGAGCATCAGCGTACGCTGCGTATGCGCGGACGTCCCAAAATCGTGTTGGCCCGTTCGTACGAGGAGGCCAAGGAGTTGTATATGAAGTATGCCAACAATGTATTGGGGGTGATTTCGGATGCCCGTTTCCCGCGCGAAGGGGTGGTCGACCCGTATGCCGGTATCCGGCTGCTGAAAGAAATCCGTTCCATGAATCCCTTCCTGCCGCTCATCCTGCAATCGTCCGAGCCGGAAAACCGGAAATATGCCGTGGAATGCCGGGCCCAGTTTGTCGATAAGAACTCCAAGAAGATGAATATCGACCTGCGCGAGGCCATCTCCGAGCATTTCGGATTCGGCGATTTCGTGTTCCGCGACCCGGTGACGAAAGCAGAGGTGGCGCATATCCATAACCTGAAGGATTTGCAGAATGCCGTCTTTACCATTCCGGCCGATTCTTTCCTGTATCATATCGGGCGTAACCACGTTTCTCGCTGGCTGTATTCACGGGCCATTTTCCCGGTGGCCGAGTTCCTGAAGCAGGTTACCTGGGAGTCGTTGCAGGACCTGGATGCTCACCGGCAGATTATTTTCGAGGCGATTGTCCGCTACCGGAAGCAGAAGAACCAGGGCGTGGTGGCCGAGTTCAAGCGCGACCGGTTCGACCGCTATTCCAATTTTGCCCGCATCGGCGACGGCTCGTTGGGGGGCAAGGGGCGTGGCCTGGCCTTTATCGATAACCTGCTGAAACGTCACCTGGAATTCGACGAGTTCGAGAACGCGTCGGTGGTGATTCCCAAGACGGTGGTGCTCTGTACCGATATCTTCGATGAATTCATGGAAACGAACCAGCTGTATCAGCTGGCCTTGAGCGATGTGGACGACGATACCATTCTGCATGCCTTCCTGCGTGCCAAGCTGCCCGACCGCCTGGTGGAGGATTTCTTCACCTTCTTCGAGGTGGTCAAGACACCCATTGCCATCCGCTCGTCCAGCCTGCTGGAGGATTCGCACTACCAGCCGTTTGCAGGCGTATATTCCACCTATATGATTCCTTACCTGGAAGACAAGTACGAAATGCTCCGCATGCTGAGCGATGCCATCAAGGCGGTCTATGCTTCCGTATTCTATAAGGACAGCAAGGCTTACATGCAGGCCACCAGCAATGTCATCGATGAAGAGAAGATGGCGGTCATCCTGCAGGAAGTGGTGGGTACACAGTATGGCGACCGGTATTACCCGTCCATTTCGGGAGTGGCCCGTTCCATCAATTATTACCCGATCAACGATGAACTGGCCGAGGAAGGCATTGTCAGCCTGGCCCTGGGACTGGGGAAATACATCGTCGACGGCGGTGTCACCCTGCGTGTCTGTCCGTATCATCCTACGCAGGTCCTGCAGACCAGCGAGATGGAAATTGCCTTGCGCGAGACGCAGACCCGTTTCTATGCCCTCGACCTGAAGAATATGGGGCAGAAGTTTTCCCTGGACGACGGTTTCAACCTGTTGAAACTTTCCGTCAAGGATGCCGAGGCCGACGGGGCACTGGATTATCTGGCCTCTACTTACGACCCTTACGACATGGTCATCCGCGACGGTATCTATCCGGGGGGACGCAAACTCATCACTTTTGCCAACATCTTGCAGCATGATGTCTTTCCGCTGGCGCAGATTCTCCGGCTGGTCCAAAAGTACGGACAGGGCGAGATGAGGCGGCCGGTAGAGATTGAGTTCGCGGTCAATTTCGATGCCAAGACCAAGAGCGGTACGTTCTACCTGCTTCAGATTCGTCCGATGGTGGATGTGAAGGCCGATCTGGCGGAAGACTTGCATGCGGTGCCGGAGGAAGAGTTGCTGCTTAAGAGCGAGAACGCGTTGGGGCATGGCATCATCGACGATGTGTGCGATGTCATTTACGTGAAGACTCAGGGGTATTCCGCTTCCAACAACCAGCTGATAGCCTACGATATTGAAAAATGGAACAAGCGTTTCCTGGACGAAGGGAAGCATTACGTGCTGATAGGTCCCGGACGGTGGGGAAGCAGTGATACCTGGCTGGGCATTCCGGTGAAATGGCCGAACATCTCGGCGGCACGTATCATCGTCGAGGCCGGTCTGACCAACTACCGCGTCGATCCGAGTCAGGGCACCCATTTCTTCCAGAACCTGACCTCGTTGGGCGTAGGATATTTCACCATCAACGCCTATATGAACGACGGGCTGTACAACCAGGAGGTGCTCGATGCCATGCCGGCGGTCGAGGAGACCAAGTTCATCCGGTGGGTGCGTTTCGAGCGCCCGCTCACCATCAAGATGAACGGGAAGAAGAAGGTGGGCATTGTACAGTTGCCTGTATGACATGCTGTCCGCCTTGCCGGGTCGGAAAGCCGATGGCCGTGCTTATGAAAATTACTGTTTCCAATCACGATTTCGATAAACGGACCGGTGCCGGAAGAAGGGCTGGAGCAGGGGGAAATCCCGCCTGTTTCCGGCCGTTTCCCGGTGGCGGAACGGCTTTTCCGCAGGTGCTTCGGGGGAAATGAATCTACTCACTACCTGCTTGTTAGATACATATTTCTACTGCTTTTAAGTAAACAAATGTGTAATTCAGTAATAAACCCCTATTAAGTTTAATTTTTGATAAAATTCTTTCCAACGTGACGTAAAGATTATACCTTTGTCCCGTAAAATGATAAGAAGGATTTCTGCATGTATAAACTTTATTTTTTTCTGTTCTGCGCAGTTCTTTTTGCTTCTTGCTCCAAGAAGTATAAGATAGAAGGCATTTCTTCCGTGTCTTTGCTAGACGGCAAAATGCTCTTCATCAAAGTTCCGGCAGGCGACCACTGGGAAAATATTGATTCGGCCGAAGTCATCCATGGTTTGTTCAAGATGAAGGGGGAGGTGGACTCCACCGTTTTCGCTTCGTTGTATATGGACGATGAATGTATCATGCCCTTGGTTATCGAACCGGGCAACATCCGCATTTCCATCGACAATGCCGGCATCACCATCAAGGGAACCCCTTTGAATGACAGTTTCAACGATTTTATCCTGAAGAAGAATTCATTGGACGACAGGGCTTACGATGTGGAACACGAAGAGAGCCGGATGATTATGGACGGTCACGACCTAGCTACGGTACATAATGAAATCGGTAAGAAGCGGGCTGCGCTGGCCGATGAGATGAATAACCTGGCCAAGGAGTTTATCCAGCAGAATTATGATAACGTGTTGGGACCGGGCGTATTCCTGATGCTGTTCAACGGTATGCCTTATCCGATGCTGACTCCCATGATGGAGGAGATTGTTTCGAAGGCTCCCGAATCGTTCATGAACGACCCGCTGGTCAAGGAATACGTGGCGGTGGCCCGGAGTAATATGGAGAAGATGAATCATCATCCGTAAGGAGAACGTAGCATAGAAGAACGTCCGTTTCCAGCAGGTTCCACTGCTCGAAACGGACGTTTCTTTTTCGGGGATGCCCGCTTATTGGACGGGCACCTGTCCCTTGTATTTTTCCGGAAGTCCCGATTCAATGGCTTTGTAGGATTCTTCCAGCAGCATTTTCTGGTTCTCTGGACCTTTCCCGATGGGGTAAATCGGTTGGTGGATGGTCAGCTTCATGCGGTGCCAGTGCAGCAGCTTGCTGGTACGCGGCAGGACGTCGAAAGAGCCGTCTATGGTCATCGGTACGACGGGAAGCTGCAGCTGGTCGGCCATCTGGAAAGCTCCTTTCTTGAACTCCCGCATGTGGCCGCTGAAGGTACGGGCCCCTTCCGGGAATACCACCATCGAGGTACCTCCCTGCAGGACACGTTCCGCGTTCTTGATGGTTTCGTATACTTTGCGTGGGCTGGACTTGTCCACAAAGATGAATCCGGCCATTTCGCAGGCTTTTCCCACGAAAGGAATTTTCCGCAGACTCTTCTTCATCATCCATTTGAAGTTTCTTCCCAGATACCCGTATATCAGAAAGATGTCGAAGGCTCCCTGGTGATTGGCCAGAAAGACGTACGAGGTCTTTTCGTCGATGTTTTCTTTGCCTTCTACCTTGATGGGCAGCAGGAACGTGATGCAGGTCAGCTGTGACCAGATTTTACCGGGATAGTATCCCCAGAAATGGCCGTTTCCCAACCAGCATCCCAGGGTGGTGACCAGTGCCGTCAGGATCGTCAGGACCAGGAAGATGGGCAGTCCGATGCAGATTTGGTAAATGATGTATAAGATTCTCATAACTGTTAGGAATTTTATTGGATTAATTACATTTCCGTAAGGTCAGTACCGTGATTTCGGGCCATGCTCCCAGCCGCATCGGGAAGAGCACGTAGCCCAGGCCGATGTTCACATACAGTCCCCGTCCGTTTTCCAGGTACATGCCCCGGTGTTCGGGGTAGATGAACCGCGAGACGGAGAACCCGAGGAGGCTGATCTGCATGTCGTGGGTATGGCCGGCCAGCATCAGTTGGACGTCGGTGTCGGGCAACACTTCGCGGCGCCAGTGGGTGGGGTCGTGGCTCAGCAGTACCTTGAACATGCCCTCGGTGCCTTGCAGGGCTTTGGGCAGGTCCGCCCTGTCGGGGAAAGGCGGTTTCCCGCAGTTCTCCACACCCACCAGGGCGATGGAGTCGTTGCCCCGGTGCAGCACCCGGTGTTCGTTCAGCAGGAGCTGCCAGCCCATGCGTCTCTGGTAGGCGATGAGGCTGTCCACGTTGGCCAGCCTGTCCTGTTCGCTGTCCCAGTGCGCGTAGGTGCCGTAATCGTGGTTGCCCAGAATGGAGTACACTCCGTCTTTGGCGGTCAGTTGCCTGAAGACGGGAGCGAACTCGGGCAGTTCGTCCGAGCGGCTGTTCACCAGGTCACCGGTAAACACGGCCAGGTCGGGCTGTATGGCGTTGCAGAGGTTGATGGCCCGTTGCAGCCCTTCGCTGTTGCCCTTCCAGCTTCCGGAATGGATGTCCGAAATCTGCAGAATCCGGTAGCCGTCGAAGGCTTCGGGCAGGTCGGGCGAGCAGAATGTCACTTCGTGTATCTTGAAATTCTCTTTTCCGTAGACCGCCCCGTAGATGACGTATCCGCACACACCCAACGAGGGGAAGAGGGCTATCCATCCGTGGGGCAGGCTGCACCGGCACAGTTTCCCGATGCCGCGTACCAGCAGGCTGAACAGCACGAAGAACGTCTTGGGGACAGCGATGCAGAGTACCACGATCAGGTAAATCCCGAAGTAGTCGTGAAAGGTTTCCTGGGCGGTGACGAAGATGCCTAAGAGCGCCAGCAGCAGGAGGCTGGGGGCCCAGTAGAGTCTTTTCTGCCAGTTGGCCAGGCCTTTCAGGTATACCCGGTGGATGTACCAGTCCGGCAGCAGGAGCAGGAACAGAAAAGCAATTGTTACGCGTAGTAGAATCATCATAATCAGTTCTGTAAATTGGCGGTAAGGTATTTTCTTATCGTGTCTGTCGGAAGGTTCCTCCGCCGGGCGTAGTCGGCCAGTTGTTCTTCATCGATTTTCCCGACAGCGAAATAGCGCGAGGCCGGATGGGCGAACATCAGCCCGCATACCGAGGCATGGGGTTGCATCATCCCGTTTTCTGTCAGGCGGATGCCTATCCGTTTCATGTCTATCAGTTCGTCCAGCAGGAAGCTCACCGAGATGTCCGGAAGCGAAGGGTAGCCTACGGCAGGACGTATGCCCTGGTATTCTTCGTTCAGCAGCTGCCGGATGGACAGTTGTTCGTCGGGGGCGTATTTCCAGACTTCCTTGCGCACGGTTTCGTGTATCTTCTCGGCAGCGGCCTCGGCCAGGCGTTCGCCCAGGGTCTTTACCAGGAGCTGTTGATAGTCGTCGTTGCTGTATGCCGCTTCCATCCGTTCGTCGATGGTCGTGGCGAATCCGCCCACCGTGTCGGGGATGCCCGATGACAGCGGGCGTACGAAGTCGCTCAGGCAGAGGAACGGGGCCTCGGCATGCACGCGTGTCTGCTGCCGGAGCAGCGGGAAGTGTACTCCGTTCAGTATCAGGTTGTCGCCGTCGGAATTGGCTTCCATCAGCCGGTAGACGGCGTATACCGGATAGCGGCCGTCCAGCTCGTTCAGCAGTTGCCGGGCGTCGCGGTACAGTTTGATTGCTTCCCTGGCCTTGGCACGGTCCGTTTCGTCGAAACGGCTCACCCAGCCTTCCTGGCAGGCGGGGCATCCGTGTATATCCGAAACCGTGGCGAAGCGTGGCTGGAATCCCCAGGCATGGAAGAAGTAAATCCAGTTGATGTATTCGGCCAGGTCGTGTAGCTGGTATGTCGTTACGGTAATGTCTGTCTGCATGGGCTTAGCGTTCGAAGGTCAAGGCTTGTCCGCGGTGTTCTTTGTTGACCTTTCCGTGGGCATAGACCGAAGTTCCGTTCACAAAAGTCTGTACCACCTGTGCATGGAAGGTCTTTCCCTCCATCGGGCTCCATCCGCATTTGCTTTCGATGCAGTCGGGGGTGACGGTCCAGGTCCGGTTCGGGTCTACCAGTACCAGGTCGGCCTGATACCCCGGCCGGATGTAGCCGCGGTGCTTTATCTGATAGAGTTCGGCCGGTGCGTGACACATCTTCTGCACCAGTTGTTCGATGCTCAGTACGCCTTCGTGTACCAGTTCGAGGATGCTTACCAGCGAGAACTGGAGGGTAGGCATGCCCGAAACGGCTTTCAGGGCGCCGCCGTTCTTCTCGCTCAGCAGGTGAGGGGCGTGGTCCGTGCCGATGACGTCTATCCTGTCGGTCTTCAGGGCTGCACGCAGGGCTTCGCGGTCCTGACGGGTCTTGATGCTGGGATTGCACTTGATGCGTGTCCCCAGGGTACGGTAGTCTTCGTCGCAGAAGCACAGGTGAGAGACACAGGCCTCGGCGGTAATCTTCTTTTCGTGGATGGGCTTGTCTTCAAAGAGTGCCAGTTCGCGGGCGGTGCTCACGTGCAGGATGTGCAGGCGGGCACCTGTCTCCTTGGCCAGTTGCACGGCCAGGGAAGAAGAGCGGTAGCAGGCCTCTTCGCTGCGTATCAGCGGGTGGTAGCACACGTCCGGGTCTTCCCCGTACAGGGCCTTGTAGTGTTCGGTGTTCTGGCGGATGGTGTTCTGGTCCTCGCAATGGGTGGCTATCAGCATGCCGGCTTCCGAGAAGATGGTGCGCAGGGCTTCCATCCGGTCTACCAGCATGTTGCCCGTGCTGGCTCCCATGAACAGCTTCACGCCGCATACCCGGGTCTTGTCCAGTTCCTTCAGCAGGTGGACATTGTTGTTGGTCGCTCCGAAGTAGAAGGAATAGTTGACGATGCATTTGGTGGCGGCGTCGGCAAACTTCTGTTCCAGGGCTTCCAGCGTGGTGGTCTGGGGGTTGCAGTTCGGCATGTCCATGAAGGAGGTCACGCCTCCGGCTGCGGCAGCGGCTGTTTCGGTGGCCATGTCCGCCTTGTGGGTCAGGCCCGGGTCACGGAAATGCACGTGGTCGTCAATGACACCTGGAATGAGGTAACAGCCGTGGGCGTCTATCTCTTCGTCGCAAGGGCGGGAAGGGCGTTCGTCTGCGTGAAGCACTTCGCTGATGACTTCGTTTTCTATGACTACGGAACCGGCAAAGCAGCTGCCTTCGTTCACGATAAGGGCGTGGTGTATCCAGGTACGTTTCATGACAATTGTTTATCAGAAGGGGTTAAGGGTTAATGTTTCAGTTCTGCGGGTGCGGGTATTTCTTGAACCAGCTGTCCCATTTCAGCCGCATCACTCCGAAGACGGCTTCGCCGAAGATGCTGGAATTCATTTTCGAGGTTCCCAGTTCGCGGTTGATGAAGATGACGGGCACTTCCACGACCTTGAATCCGCACTTGTAGGCGGTGAACTTCATCTCTATCTGGAAGGCATAGCCTTTGAATTTGATTTTGTCCAGCGGGATGGTCTCCAGCACCCTGCGCCGGTAGCATTTGAATCCGGCGGTCGTGTCGTGGATGGGCAGTCCGGTGACGATGCGCACGTATTTCGAAGCGAAATAAGACATCAGGACCCGTCCCATCGGCCAGTTTACGACGTTTACTCCGCTGATGTAGCGCGAACCGATGGCCACATCCGCCCCTTCGTCGTGGCAGGCGTGGTAAAGGCGGGGCAGGTCGTTCGGGTTGTGGCTGAAGTCGGCGTCCATCTCGAAGATGTAGTCGTAGCCGTGTTCGATGGCCCATTTGAATCCGGTAATGTAGGCTGTGCCCAGTCCCAACTTGCCTTTCCGTTCAATCATGAACAGGCGTTCCGGAAACTCCTGCTGTAGCCGGCGTACGATGTCTGCGGTTCCGTCCGGTGAATTGTCCTCGATAATCAGGATGTGAAAGCATTTTTCAAGTCCGAATACGGCCCGGATAATGTTTTCGATATTTTCTTTTTCGTTATAGGTCGGAATTATAACGATGCTGTCACTCGTCTGCATGTTCTTTTCTTTATAGATAGGTTGGGCAAAGATAGTAATAAAGTACAAATTTATGGAAGTTTTTAAGGAGGATTATGCAAGAGTTTACAGCTTTGAAACAAGATTCCCCGTGTCGCGGGTCCGGGTGTTTGCGGACGGGAGTTTTTCTTCTGTTCGTCACTCGTTTGGGAATGTTGTCGTTTCCGTGATTTTTTTGTAACTTTGCAACGCTTTTAAAAAGAAACGGATGGACGAACGTTTGCGTTACAATGATTTTTCGGGATTCCTGGCTGCCCGGTTTCCTTACAAGGTGCAGAAAATCTCGCTGAATGCCGGATTTACCTGTCCGAATCGGGACGGTTCGAAAGGATATGGCGGATGTACCTATTGCAACAACCAGACTTTCAATCCGGCCTATTGCCGCACGGAGAAGTCTGTGTCGCAGCAGTTGGAGGAAGGAAAATCGTTCTTTGCCCGGAAATATCCGGAAATGAAATACCTGGCCTATTTCCAGGCTTACACCAACACGTATGCCGGGCTGGAAAAGCTGAAACGGATGTACGAGGAGGCCTTGCAGGTGCCCGACGTCGTCGGACTGGTCATCGGGACACGCCCGGACTGCATGCCGGATGCGTTGCTGGATTACCTGGAAACGCTGAACAGGCGTACTTTCCTCCTGGTGGAGTACGGCATTGAGAGTACGGACGACCGGACGTTGGAGCGGATTAACCGCGGACATACCTTTGCCTGCACCTGCGACGCGGTGCGGCGTACGGCAGAGCGGGGAATCTGCGTGGGGGGACATGTGATTCTCGGCCTCCCGGGAGAAGGACGCGAGGAACTGATTCTTCAGGCGGAGAGGCTGTCCGACTTACCGTTGACTACCTTGAAGCTGCACCAGTTGCAGCTGATAAAGGGGACGAGGATGGCGCATGAATACGCCTTGTGTCCTGCTGACTTTCACCTGTACAGTGCGGACGAATACATCGAGCTGGTCATTGATTATATCGAACATCTCCGTCCGGACCTGGTGCTGGAGCGTTTCATTTCCCAGTCGCCCAGGGAACTGCTCCTGGCGCCCGACTGGGGGTTGAAGAACCACGAATTCACGGAAAAGGTGCGCAGACGCCTGCGCGAACGTGATTCCTGGCAAGGAAAATATTGGAAAAAATGATGGTAAATATCTTATAATTATAGAAAAATGGAAATTAGAGGTAAAGTTCATTATGTGGGAGTGAACGATCGCAACAAAGCATTGTTCGAAAACCTGTGGCCGTTGCCTTACGGCGTATCGTATAACTCGTATCTTATCGCCGACGATGAAATGGTGGCTTTGGTAGATACGGTAGATGTATGTTTCTTCGAAGTCTACCTGAAGAAAATCCGTAGCATCATCGGAGACCGTAAAATCGATTATCTGATTATCAATCACATGGAACCGGACCACTCGGGCTCTATCGCGCTGATCAAGCAGTATTATCCGGAAATCGTGCTGGTAGGCAACAAGAAGACTTTCGATATGGTGGAAGGCTATTACGGAGTAACCGGCGAACGCTATGTGGTAGGCGAAGGCGATTTCCTGAAGCTGGGTCACCACAACCTGCGTTTCTACCTGGTTCCGATGGTTCACTGGCCGGAAACGATGGTTACCTACGATGAAACCGAGGGTATCCTCTTCTCAGGCGACGCGTTCGGCTGTTTCGGTGCCTTGAACGGTGGCTGCATCGACCGCAACATCAATACCGATATCTATTGGAACGAGATGCGCCGCTATTATGCCAACATCGTGGGCAAGTTCGGCAATCCGGTACAGAAGGCTTTGCAGAAATTGGGCGGCTTGAAAATCAATACCATCTGTCCGACTCACGGTCCGGTGTGGGAAGAAGAGATTCCGCGTGTGGTTGATCTGTATGACAAGATGAGCCGTTACGAAGGTGAAGAAGGTGTGGTTATTGCTTACGGAACGATGTATGGCAATACGGAAGAGTTGGCTGAAGCTATTGCTGAAGAATTAAGTAAGGAGGGTATCAAGAATATTGTGATGTACAATGTTTCACAGACTAATCATTCATACATTCTGTCGGATATTTTCAAGTATAAGGCTCTGATTGTAGGTTGTACTACATATAATATGCATTTGTATCCTGAAATGGAATCTCTACTCAGTAAGGTAGCTGCCCGAGAAATGAAAAACCGTGTGATGGGTTACTTCGGTTCATATACTTGGGCAAGTGCTGCTGTGAAAAAACTGGGTGAATTTGCAGAGAAACTGAAATTTGAGTTGGTGGGTAATCCGGTAGAAATGAAGCAATCCATGAAGCAGGATAATTATGCTCAGGCTAAAGAACTGGCTAAAGCGATGGCTGAACGTTTGAAAGCTGATCGTAAATAAAAGAAAATACAGGCAGATTGTCGGAATAAAATTCCGGTTGTCTACCTGATAAAAGCAGAGCGCCGTATCACAATTTTTTTTCGTGATACGGCGCTTTTGTTATTGTATATTTATGACTTTTCTATAAAAACCATAAATTAATGCATAGTTAATCCTTGGCCTGATGTACAGTAAGTTGTGGGAATGGGAATCCGATTCCTTCCTTGTTGAAAGTCTCATAAACGATGCGGTTCATGTCGAATACTACATCCCAGTAGTCACTGCTTTTAGTCCATACGCGTACCTTGATGTCTACGCTGCTGGCAGACAGAGATCCTAACCCAATGAACGGAGCCGGTGTTTGGAGGATTCGTTCATCAGCAGCGATAATGCGTTCCAGTACCGCTTTTACCCGTTCGTAGTCTTCTCCATATTCTACTCCGAATACCCATTCTGCCCGTCGGGTTTCCTGTTTACTGTAGTTTACGATGGCATTGCTGCTCAAGGAACCGTTCGGAACATAGATAATTTTATTGTCTACCGTAGAGAGGATAGTGTGGAAAATCTGGATTTCCTTCACCGTACCGCTGGCGTTGCTGGGGCCGTCAATGTAGTCGCCTACCTTGAAAGGCTTGAACACCAGGATAATCAGTCCGCCGGCAAAGTTGGACAGGTTACCGGACAGGGCCATACCGATGGCCACACCGGCAGAAGCCAGGATGGCTGCGAAGCTGGTGGTCTCCACTCCCAGTTTGGCGATGATGGCGAAGGCCAGAATCAGGTTCAGCAGCAGGCTCAGCAGGCTTTTCAGGAAGGTCTGTACGCTGATTTCAAATTTCCGTTTCTCCAGAATCTTCGATACCAGCCGGTTAATCTGTTTAATAATAAAACGACCGATGATATAAATAAGGATAGCTCCTAAAATACTTTTACCAATCTCGATAGACCAGTCAGTCAGACGTTCAAACAAAGAGTCCCAGTCAACTTTGAACTTGGAAGAAGAAGATGCACTCAGCAGTGCTGCGTTTAAAAGTGTCAGTAACATAAATTTAATGATTCAGTTATTTAGTTAAGTAAAGTATTATTCGTCCAATACCCCTTTCCCCTGACGGATGATTTCCGGTTCGTCTTCGATACAGTTGATGACGGTAGACGGAACGGTTCCCCCGATACCTCCGTCGATGACTACATCCACCAGGTCGCCGAATTTCTCGTCTATCAGCTCCGGGTCGGTGATGTATTCGATATCTTCATTTTCACCTAGCGGCAGTGTCGTCGTCAGAATCGGTGCATCCAATAGCTGACATATTTCCCGGATGATGTTATTGTCCGGTACACGGATACCCACTTCTTTCCGGTTCCGGAAAATTTTGGGTAAGCGGCTGTCGGCTGCCAGAATGAATGTAAAAGGACCGGGCAAGTTCCGTTTCATCAGTTTGAATGTGGCGTTATTAACGCGGGCATATTCGCTGATGTTGCTTAAGTCATAACAAATAATCGATAAATTATGTTTACGGGGGTCGATATTTTTTAGCTTGCAGATACGTTCAATGGGACGTTCTTTCAGAGCATGGCATCCGATAGCATACATGGTGTCGGTAGGGTAGATAATGATTCCACCGTCGTTCAATATGTCTACGATGCGTTGCAAATCGTTAGGGTTGTTGTTTTTATTGTATAATCGTTGTATCATGTGAGGCTATTGTCGGGATATGACCCGAACAATCGCAAAAATACAAAAAAGATATGAACCCGAATGTAGAACAGTTGCTTATTTCCGTTTCTTCAGTTCTTTGGCTATCTGTCGGTGAATAGTTGCTTCTGCCGTTTTTCCACTTTTTTCCAATGCTTCGGCAAAATAACCGTGTGCACCTGCATGCTGAGGCTTCAGGCTGGTTGCTTTATCCAAGTCTGCCATAGCTTCTTCCAGTCTGTCTCTGAACAAATACAGTTTTCCCCGGTTGTAGACAGCCTTGAATTCGTTGGGGCGCTGTCGGACTGCTTCGTTCAGGCAGGCTTCGGCCTCGTCTATCCGGTCTTCATCGAACAGAGTGACTCCTTTGCGTATCCATGCTTCGGTATATTCCGGATAAAGTTCGATGGCTTTATCGAAATTGGCGATAGCGGCCCGTGCATCATGTGCCTTGAGGATACATTCATTTCCCATCAGATAGTATTCGTGTGCATATTTTTTCAGACTTTCCTGCTGCTCCCTGAGTTGTTCTTTTAGCAGCTTGTTTTCTTCTTTCAATTTGCGGATAATTCCTAGCTTCTTTCTGATAAACCTCTGTATCAAAGGCTTCTCTATATCGTACCGGCTGTGGATTGCTTTAAAGAAACTGTTCAGAAAAGTATGAAAGTCCATGCTGTCGAAAGCTTTGACAGCTGCGATATACTGTTCGTCTGCCTGGGCCTGTTTCAGTGCCCGTTCTACAGCTTGGCTGTCGTTGAACCGCTGTGAGAAGGCGACTATTTCCGGTCGTACAAAAATGTCGGAACGGTTGATTTCCCGTTTCAGTTGGATGCCTTCCAGCGAGGTGCAGCGGCTCAGGGCGACGTAGGCCTGTCCGCCGGCAAAGACGCCTCCGGTAAAGTCGATGACCGCCCGGTTGAAGGTCAGCCCCTGACTTTTGTGTACCGTGATGGCCCAGGCCAGCCGGATGGGGTACTGGGTGAAGGTGCCCAGCTCTTCTTCTTCTATTTTCTTCTCCTCCTCGTTGTACCGGTAGCGTACGTTGCTCCAGCTTTCGCGTTCCACCTCGTATTCCGCCCCGTTTTCGGTGCGTACATAGAGGGTGTCCTGGTCGGTGATGCCCACAATGGTTCCGATGGTCCCGTTCACCCACCGTTTTTCGGGGTCGTTCTTGATGAAGATAATCTGGGCACCGGGTTTCACCACCAGTTCCATCAGGGTCGGCAGGCTGTTTTCGGGGAATTCACCGTGTATCTCTCCTTTCAGCGTCACCGGTTCTTCCTCCAGTCTGGCCAGTTGCTGCTCGTTGATGTAGTCTACCGTGTCTCTCCGGGTGGCCAGCGTGATGTACAGGTCGTTTTCGTTCGGGCGGACAGGAGCCTGGTAGCGGGTATTCAGCAGCAGGAGGTCCCGCTGCTGCACGGTGTTGGTCCGGATGCGGTTCAGGATGCCGATGAACACCGGGTCCGTCTGCCGGTAGACCTTGGTCAGCTCGATGGCCACCAGTTCCATCTGCTGGAAGACGGCGGCCGAGAAGAAATACGGGTTCGGATAGAACCGGTTCAGGATTTCGCGTTCCTCGTTCTTCACCACCGGCTCCAGTTGGAAGATGTCTCCCACCAGCAGCACCTGTTTCCCGCCGAAAGGCTCACGCATGTTCTGCGAGTAGGTGCGCAGAATCTTGTCGATGAAGTCGATGATGTCGGCACGTACCATCGAAATCTCGTCGATGATGACCAGCTCCAGGTTCTGGATGAGTTTCCGGTGGTTGGAGCTGTATTTCAGGAAGTCGTAGAGTTTGCTGCCCTGAAAGCGGGGGTCGTTCGGCAAGAGCGGGTGAAACGGCAGTTTGAAGAAACTGTGCAGGGTACTCCCTCCGGCGTTGATGGCCGCGATTCCGGTCGGTGCCAGGACCACGTATTTTTTCCGGGTCACCTGGCAGACATGCTTCAGAAAGGTAGATTTGCCGGTTCCTGCCTTTCCCGTCAGGAAGACGGATTGGCGGGTGTACTGAATCAGCTTCAGGGCATTCTGAAATTCAGGATTGTCGATATCGATGGGAGTCTGTGCCATAAGAATCGGTTAAGTCCGGCAAAAATACGAATAAACAGGCAATAAAAAAAGCGGTTATGTGGATAACCGCTTTCTTTGTGAGAGTATGAGAAGCCTCTCGGCATTTATCAGATTCTTTTTACTTGATCCGCCTTCACCGAAGGATATCCGGTTCCGTGCGTTTCATGTTTACTTACTTGCTCCGTTTGTCATTGAGCATGACGTAACCCCAGATCATTGGATCGGCGTTAGCGATTCTGTTGAAAATTTTTCTTACTTTTTTCATAATTGTTATCCTTTCTTTTTTAATACCTAATAAAAACTTATAGGGTGTTCTCGGTGGTTCATCACGAATGACCTCGAACAATCTTTTTTACCTTAATACCTTTTATTTAAACCTTTTTCTATTCGTTAAGTCTAGTCTTTGTTTCTCCTTGTTGACGATGCAAATATACGGATTTCCTCTATATCGGGTATGTTTTGCAGCATAAACTTTGATTTAGGATCGTTTTTATTGATATAAATCAAAAATAATTGCTATAGTTTTGCGTTTGGTGAGTGAAATTGAAATTAAAATGAAATGTTTGTTTTACATAATGTTTGTTGATATGCGTTTTTGCTTTCTTGTGTAAGGAAATAAAAAAAGCGGCCTGTTATAGGTCGCTTTGTTATTACCTAAAAACCTTTTGGTTTGTCTTTTCGAATCTTAACTGATCCGAACGCTTCCCGATGGGTAGGTTACTTGCTCAATTTGTCGTTAAGCATTACGTAACCCCAAATCATCGGATCTGCGTTTGAAATCTTCTTGAAAATACTTTTTACCTTTTTCATAATTGTTACCCTTTCTTCATTTAATTAATACCTAAGTCTAATTTTTGCTTTTTTCTAGGCGATCCTCCCGGATGGCTTCGAATCTTTGTTATCTTTTTATCCTTAAAGCGGTTCTTGTTTCAGAACCTGTTGTTCATTGATTTCGATGCAAACATAGCGCCTTTTTTGATACGAAATATGTTTTTCAGCATGTTTTTTCGCTTTTATGCCCTTTTATTGATATAAATCAACCTGCCGTATTTCAACTGCGGACAGGAACCGGCCGGAAAGACAAAATGACAGATTTATGCTGTCAAACATACCTGCCTGATTGACACCGTATGGAAATTTTCTGTAGTTTTGTGATATTAAAACAATATCAAAACAAATGCTTATGGAAGGACGTGAATTTGAATTTGAATTTAAAGGGATGGTTGTCAATGGATTTCTGATGATTTTTATTATCCTGTTATTGACTGTTTTGTTTGTTCTTTCTTTCTTTATGAAAGAAGAGTTGGGAGTTTCCGCTTACGTAATCGGCATTGTCGGAATTGTCTTTACTTTCTTTCTGTGGCCGGGAATTATCCAGTTGGAACCGAACGAAGCCCGTGCCATGGTCTTCTTCGGCACGTACAAAGGGACGTTCAGACGGACCGGACTGTTCTGGATCAATCCGTTCATGACGGCCAAGAAGCTTTCCCTGCGGGCACGTAACCTGAATGTTGACCCGATAAAAGTCAATGATAAGGTAGGAAACCCGATTCTGATAGGCCTGGTGCTGGTCTGGAAACTGAAGGATACCTACAAGGCCTTGTTCGAAATCGATTCGCAGACCATGGCCAGCAAGCCGAACGAGGTCGGTACTTCCTTGGCCGGCCGGATGAAGGCGTTCGAAGATTTCGTCCGTGTACAGAGCGATGCGGCCTTGCGTCAGGTGGCCGGACTCTATGCCTACGACAATAACGAAGGGGGAGAGGAGGAGCTGACCCTGCGGAACGGTGGCGATGAGGTGAACGAACAGTTGGTACAGAAGCTGAACGAGCGTCTGGCCATGGCCGGCATGGAGGTCATCGAAGCCCGTATCAATTACCTGGCGTATGCGCCCGAGATTGCTGCCGTCATGTTGCGCCGTCAGCAGGCCAGTGCCATTATCAGTGCGCGAGAGAAGATAGTAGAAGGAGCGGTGTCGATGGTGAAGATGGCGTTGGACCGTCTGGATTCGGATGATATTGTCGAGTTGGATGAAGAAAAGAAAGCAGCTATGGTGAGCAACCTGCTGGTGGTACTTTGTGCCGATGAGCCGGCACAGCCGGTTATCAATTCCGGTACCTTGAATCATTAATCAGGCTGTAAAAGCGGAATGAGATGGCTAAGAAGGAGGTAACAAAAAGTTTTGTGCTTCGGATAGACGCCGAAATGATGGATGCCGTAGAAGCATGGGCTGCCGACGAATTCCGTTCTACCAACGGTCAGCTTCAATGGATTATCGCTGAGGCGCTGAAGAAAAGCGGCAGGCTGAAGAAACCGAAGAAACCCAGAAACAAGCCGGAAACGGAAGCCGGCCAAGAGGAGGAAAATGTATGAGAAAGTTTTTTTCGTTGCACCGCAGCGGCAGTGAATTGCCTTATCGGATGTCGGATAGGATACTGGATATGGCAGGGATGGCATTGGTCATCTTGCAGTTACTTCTGTTCGTGTTTCTGCAGGAATGGGAGAAAGGTCAAAACTACGGACCGGAAAGTCCTTCGTACGCCGTGTGGATGGTACTTGCCGTCTTGTTCTGGGTAATCGGCTTTTTTGCCTCCCGGAATCCGTCGTTCGTCAATGTCCCGGTGCGGATGAACCCGAAGCGTACGGTGATACAGAATTACTGGAAGTGTCATTTTACCCGTTGGCTGAATATTGTTTTGCCGATGATTAATGCGACTACCTGCTGGACGGAACGGAACAGTCGTTTAGGGCTTCCTATGGAATGGGCCGGAGCATTCAATGTATTGGCTTTCACTCTTTTGGTGGTATTGGCAATCGTGATGACCATTCAGGTTTACAGGGTCGGACGAGGCTGAATTAATGTGATAAAAAATACGTCCTCACGTTTTAACTCAAACGTGAGGACGCTTTAATTAAGACGAACGTTTGTTTTGACTGAGATGAACGTTCGTTTTTTAATAGTTTATTTATTCTGATAATCAGATTGTCATTGCTTCTTCTCAAGTTCCTGCAGACTTTCCATCTTTTTTGTTTCCAGGAATTCATAGATGCCACACAGGTGTTCTTTCACACGCTGGTGTCCGAATTCATAAACCTTGGTGACCAGTCCGTCCAGGAAGTCACGGTCGTGTGAAACTACGATGAGGGTGCCGTCGAAATCCATCAGTGCTTGTTTCAGAATATCCTTGGTCTTCATGTCCAGATGGTTGGTCGGTTCGTCCAGAATCAGCAGGTTAACCGGTTCCAACAGTAGTTTGATCATGGCCAGACGGGTACGTTCTCCACCCGAAAGTACTTTCACTTTCTTCATTGATTCCTCTGGACCTCCGAACATGAAGGCTCCCAGCAAGTCGCGGATTTTATTGCGGATTTCTCCTTTAGCCACTTCGTCAATGGTTTGGAACACAGTCAAGTTTTCGTCCAGCAGTGAAGCCTGGTTCTGTGCAAAGTAACCTATCTGTACATTGTGCCCCAGGGTGAGGGTACCGTCGTATGGAATTTCATTCATGATACATTTCACCAGTGTGGACTTTCCTTCCCCGTTTCTACCTACGAAGGCTACTTTATCTCCTCGTTCAATGGTTAGAGTCGCATTGCGGAATACGGTGTGGTTTCCATACGTTTTTCCCACTCCTTCCATAATGACCGGATAACTTCCACTGCGTGGCGAAGGCGGGAATTTCAGGCGGAGTGCCGATGTATCTTCTTCGTCTACCTCTATCAGTTCCAGTTTTTCGAGCATTTTTACCCGGCTCTGCACTTGGAGTGTCTTGCTGTATGTACCCTTGAAACGTTCGATGAAGTCCTTGGTTTCCTGAATCATCTTCTGCTGTTCCTCGTATTGTTTCATCTGTTGTTCACGACGTTCTTTCCGGAGTACCAAGTACTGTGAATAGTTTACTTTGTAGTCATAGATACGTCCCATAGTCACTTCGATGGTACGGGTTGTGATGTTGTCTACAAATTTGCGGTCGTGACTGATGACTACTACTGCTTTGGAGCTGTTTATAAGAAAGTCTTCCAACCATTGGATGGATTCTATATCCAGGTGGTTGGTCGGTTCATCCAGCAGCAGGACATCCGGGTTCTGTAGCAGCAGTTTTGCCAGTTCGATACGCATGCGCCATCCTCCGCTGAAATCGCTGGTCGGGCGGTCGAAGTCGCTGCGTTCGAATCCCAATCCCAGCAGGGCCTTCTCCACGTCTTCCTCAAAGTGGGTCATGTCGATGGCATAGAATTTCTCGCTCATGAGTGCCACCTTTTCTATCAGTTCCATGTAGGAGTCGCTTTCATAATCGGTACGGACAGCCAGTTCGTTATTCATCCGTTCGATTTCCGCTTCCATTTCGCGCAGGTGTGCAAAAGCCATCGAGGCTTCCTCGAAAACGGTTCTCCCGTCCTCGGTCATAAGATGCTGGGGCAGGTAAGCCACTACGCAATCCTTCGGAGCCGTTACTTTTCCACGGGTAGGCTGGCGCACTCCGGCCAGAATTTTTAGGAGAGTTGATTTTCCGGCACCGTTTTTTCCCATCAGGGCGATACGGTCTTTTTCATTAATCTGGAAACTGATGTCACTGAACAGGGTGGTTCCGCCGAATTCTACGGTCAAGCCATCTACTGAAATCATATATTATATAAAAAGTGAATTGGTTGGTTATACGTCTTGTCTTTTTCGGGGACAAAGATACAAAAAATTGTCCTTCCACCGTCAGCCTTGTTATTCCTTCTGAAGGAAAAGGGCCGGAACCGGTGAAAGGACAATCCTGTCAGTTATGAAAAGCTGTCTTCCTAGGCGCTAAGCCAACAGCAGAATCAGCAGCTGTGCCGTAAGGATACGCAGGAACATCGTCAACGGATAAACTGTAGAGTAGCCTACTGCCGGAGCGTCGTTGCCTGAAACCTGGTTGGCGTATGCCAGTGCAGGGGGGTCCGTGTTACTACCGGCTATCAATCCCATCAGCGTATAGTAATTGATCTTGTGGTGCCAGCGGGCTATCATACCGATGATGATCAGCGGGATGAAGGTAATCAGGAATCCGATGCCTACATACAGCAGACCGTCGCCTTCCACTACCGTCTGGACAAAGTTCTCGCCCGCCTTGATTCCTACGCTGGCCAGGAACAATACCAGTCCCACCTCACGCAGCATCAGGTTGGCACTCATGGTGGTATAGGTGACCAGTTTGACTTTATGACCGAAACGGCCAATCAAGATGGAGATGATAAGCGGACCACCGGCCAAACCCAATTTTACCGGGGTAGGCATGCCTGGAATAGCAATAGGCAGACTACCGAACAGGATACCACATAAGATACCGATGAAGATAGTCACGATATTCGGATGGTCCAGACGTTTCAACTGGTTACCCAATAAATTAGCTACACGTTCGATAGCATCCTGCGGACCGACCACCATGACACGGTCGCCGACCTGTAATGTCAACTGACGGGCAGCAAACAAGTCCATACCGGAACGGTTGACACGGGTTACATTTACTCCATACATGCTGCTAAAATGAAGCTCGCCCAATGTCTTTCCGTTGATGTTGGGTTGTGTAATCAGGATACGGCGTGAAACCATCGGTTTTTCCTGATAGGATGGATCGTTCCAATTTACATCTTCCACTTTCGGACCGATGAATGCCATAATGGCTTCCGAGTCATCTTCCGCACATACAATGAACATGAGGTCGCCTATATGCAAAACAGTGTTGGCATTCGGAGTGTTCATGTGTCCTTCCTGAATGATGCGTGTACATACGAAATCTCGTGCCAGAAATGTCTGAACCTGTAACAGATTTTTTCCATTCAGTGCCGTATTCTCCACCCGTAATGAAATAGTATACGGTTTCAGATGCGGATTGGCTTCCTCGCCGCGTTGGATTTCTTCCGATTCCTGAGTCAGATTGACACGACAGATAAACCGGATGACAATGAGGGAGAGGATGATACCCATTACTCCCAACGGATAGGCGCAGGCATATCCCATCGCAATTTCAGGTCCCTGGTAGCTAAGCTGCTGCAACGCTTCATTGGCAGCACCGAGTCCCGGGGTATTGGTTACTGCTCCACATAGAATACCTACCATCATGGGCAGTTCTACCCGTCCCTGCAATGCATAATACATGACCAGAGCTACTGTAATATTCAGTGCCACGATACCTACTGCGAGCAGATTCATTGTGATACCTCCTTTCTTGAAAGAAGAGAAGAACGAAGGACCGACCTGCAGACCGATACAGAACACGAATAAAATTAAGCCAAAATCCTGTAGGAAAGAAAGAATAGCCGGATTTCCCGTGAAGCCGAAATGTCCGACCAGGATTCCTACGAACAGGACAAAAGTTACTCCTAGCGAAATGCCGAAGAACTTGATTTTTCCTAACAATACACCTGCCGCTATGACAAAGGAATACAAGGCGACAATATGTGCAATGGAGTTAGGATTAGTCAATAAATCTTGAACCCAATTCATAATATCAAATTTAAATTTCGGCAAATGTAAGTAATTATCGTCAGAGAACAAATTTTTCATTCGCAATAATTTACTTTGTGGGGAGAAACATATGTTTCCGGGTATTATAGAATATTAATGTGGGAAGATTGTTTACTTCGTTTCCTGATGGAGAGTTTTTCTTTGTGTCTGCGTTCTGTTTTTACACCATATTATATATAACAATGTATTGCTCTGAATAATTATGGAGGTGAATGAAATTGACGGGCTTTTGCTCCTTTCAAGTATGGTTTCTAGAGAAAAAATCAAAGAAATATCCAATAAATGTTTAGGGGGTGAGCATTTTTCCATCAAAAAAGACAAACATCAGAAGATTTTAGTATATTTGCCTATACAGTGTACAGGATTCGTCCTGTCTGAGAAAAATATCATTAGATCTAATTAAACATAAAAACACTCATCACTATGGCAGATAGTAAAGAAAAACTCTTTTCTGACTTTCCTCCAGTGTCTACCCAGGAATGGATGGACAAAATTCAAGTGGATCTGAAAGGGGCTGATTACGAAAAGAAGTTGGTGTGGAAAACCAATGAAGGATTCAAAGTCAAACCCTTCTATCGTCAGGAGGATCTGGAAGGACTAAAGACTACCGATGGATTGCCTGGACAATATCCTTATCTTCGTGGAATCAAGAAAGATGACAACACTTGGTTTATCCGGCAGGATATTCGGGTGGACGATCCGGCCGAAGCCAATGCCAAGGCACTTGACATTCTGAACAAAGGTATTGACTCTTTAGGTTTCCATGTACCGGCCAAAGCACTAGATGCTGATTTTATCCGTACTTTACTGAAAGATATCTGTTGTGAATGCATTGAATTGAACTTCACTACTTGTCAGCGTCATACTCTCCAGTTGGCAGAGTTACTGGTGGCATATTTCAAAGAAAAAGGATATGACCCGGAAAAGATACAAGGTTCTGTCAATTTCGACCCGATAAGCAAGATGCTGCAAAAAGGGAAAGATCTGAGTGGTATCGTTGCCAAGGGAGCAGAACTGGTAAAAGTACTCGCTCCGTTTCCTAAATTCCGCTGCATTGCTGTAAATTCTCTCAAATTGAATAATGCTGGAGCGTATATCTATCAGGAATTGGGATATGCATTGGCGTGGGGAAATTATTACTTGAATGCATTGGTAGAAGCGGGTATTCCTGTCGACCTGGCAGCTCGGAAAATCAAATTCAACTTCGGCATCAGTTCCAATTATTTCATGGAAATTGCCAAATTCCGTGCTGCACGTATGCTCTGGGCCGATATTGTAAAGGCTTACGGTCCGACTGAAGAATGTGCTTGCAAGATGGTAGCACATGCAGAAACTTCTACTTTCAATCTTACCTTGTTCGATGCGCATGTAAATCTGCTTCGTACACAGACAGAAGCTATGAGCGCGGCTATTGCCGGTGTAAATTCTATTACAGTAACTCCATTCGATAAGGTTTATGAAACTCCGAATGAATTCTCGGAACGTATTGCACGTAATCAGCAGTTGCTGTTGAAAGAGGAAGCACACCTGAACCGTATTGTTGATGCTGCAGGTGGCTCTTATTATATTGAGAATCTGACTGTCGCTATTGCTCAGCAGGCCTGGAATCTCTTCCTGGAGACAGAAGATGCCGGAGGTATGTTGGCTGCTATTCAGCAAGGTACAGTACAAGATACTGTGAATGCCAGCAATAAAGCACGTCATGAAGCCGTTTCAAAACGGAAGGAAATTCTGCTTGGAACCAATCAATATCCGAATTTCAGTGAGCGGGCAGAAGGAAAGATGCCGGTAAGTTGCTGTTGTGGCTGTGGAGGTCATGAAAATGAAGCAGCCTTTGCCAGCTTGAATACAGACCGTGCCGCCAGTGAATTCGAGGCTTTACGTTTACAGACGGAGCATTCCGGAAAACGTCCGAAAGCATTCATGCTGACCATCGGTAACCTGGCTATGCGTCAGGCACGTGCTCAGTTCTCCTGCAACTTCCTGGCTTGTGCCGGTTATGAAGTTATCGATAACCTTGGGTTTGCAACAGTAGAAGAGGGTGCTGAAGCTGCCTTGAAGGCTCAGGCAGATATTGTAGTTATCTGTTCCAGTGATGACGAATATGCTCAATATGCTGTTCCTGCTTATGAACTGCTGAAAGATAAAGTCCTGTTCATTGTAGCCGGAGCACCGGCCTGTATGGAAGAACTGAAGGCAGCCGGCATTGAAAATTTCATTCATGTTCGTTGCAATGTTTTGGAGACCTTGAAATCGTATAACGAAAAGTTAGGAATTAAGTAAAGCTATGAAACCAAATTTCAGAAACATCGATATATATGCCGGATTCCAGCCACAGAACGGCATGGAATGGCAGAAAGCCAACGGCATCACAGCCAACTGGAAGACACCGGAACAGATTCAGGTCAAGCCGGTCTATACGAAAGAAGACCTGGAAGGTCTGGAACACCTGAACTATGCGGCTGGTATCCCACCGTATCTGCGTGGACCTTATTCCATGATGTATACGTTCCGTCCGTGGACTATCCGTCAGTATGCCGGTTTTTCTACAGCCGAGGAATCGAATGCATTCTATCGCCGTAATCTGGCTTCCGGACAGAAAGGTTTGTCTGTCGCATTCGACTTACCTACCCATCGTGGATATGACCCTGACCATCCGCGTGTAGTAGGAGATGTGGGTAAAGCAGGAGTATCTATCTGTTCATTAGAGAACATGAAAGTTTTGTTCGATGGTATTCCTTTGAACAAAATGTCTGTCTCCATGACCATGAACGGTGCGGTACTGCCTATTATGGCATTTTATATCAATGCCGGATTGGAGCAGGGAGCTAAACTGGAAGAAATGGCCGGTACCATTCAGAATGATATCTTGAAAGAATTCATGGTACGTAATACTTATATCTATCCGCCTGCATTCTCTATGAAGATTATTTCAGACATTTTTGAATATACTTCACAGAAAATGCCGAAATTCAACTCCATTTCTATTTCGGGTTACCATATGCAGGAAGCCGGAGCTACGGCTGATATTGAATTGGCTTATACACTGGCCGATGGATTGGAATACCTCCGTGCCGGTATTGCAGCCGGTATCGATATTGATGCATTTGCTCCTCGTTTGTCTTTCTTCTGGGCTATCGGTATGAATCATTTTATGGAGATAGCCAAGATGCGTGCTGCCCGTATGCTGTGGGCCAAGATCGTGAAACAGTTCAATCCGAAGAATCCGAAGTCTTTGGCATTGCGTACTCACTCACAGACTTCAGGTTGGTCGCTTACTGAACAAGACCCGTTCAATAATGTAGGTCGTACCTGTATTGAGGCTATGGCTGCCGCATTGGGGCATACTCAGTCATTGCATACCAATGCACTGGATGAGGCTATCGCACTTCCTACAGACTTCTCGGCACGTATTGCCCGTAATACCCAGATTTATATTCAGGAAGAGACTCAGGTCTGCAAGAATGTTGATCCGTGGGGTGGTTCTTATTATGTAGAGGCTCTGACCAATGAACTGGCCCATAAGGCATGGGAACACATTCAGGAAATCGAACGATTGGGTGGTATGGCTAAAGCGATTGAAACCGGTATTCCGAAGATGCGTATCGAAGAAGCGGCTGCACGTACCCAGGCACGTATTGACTCAGGTGAACAGACCATTGTAGGTACCAATAAGTATCGTCTGGAGAAAGAAGATCCGATTGATATTCTGGAAGTAGATAATACGGCGGTACGTCAGGAACAGATTGAAAACCTGCGTCGTTTAAAGGAAGGTCGTAATCAGGAAGAGGTAGATAAGGCATTGGCTGCCATAACTGAATGTGTGAAGACCGGTAAAGGAAACTTGCTGGAACTGGCTGTAGAAGCTGCACGTGTTCGGGCTACTTTAGGAGAAATCTCCGATGCCTGCGAAGCAGTTGTCGGACGTTATAAAGCGATAATCAGAACTATATCAGGCGTGTATTCATCAGAAAGTAAAAAGGATGCAGATTTTGCAAGAGCTTGCGAACTGACCGAAGAATTTGCGAAAAAAGAAGGCCGTCGTCCGCGTATCATGATAGCCAAGATGGGACAGGACGGACACGACCGTGGTGCGAAAGTAGTTGCTACCGGATTTGCCGATTGCGGTTATGATGTAGATATGGGACCGTTGTTCCAGACTCCGGAAGAAGCTGCCCGTGAAGCCGTTGAAAACGATGTGAACGCAGTAGGTGTATCATCACTGGCTGCCGGACACAAGACCTTGATTCCACAGATTATCGAAGAACTGAAGAAACTGGGTCGTGAAGATATTCTGGTATTTGCAGGAGGTGTTATCCCGGCACAGGATTATGATTTCTTGTACAAGGCCGGTGTAGTAGCTATTTTTGGTCCAGGAACATCAGTTGCCAAATCAGCTTGTCAGGTTATGGAACTGTTATTGGATGAGTAAACAGATTAAGATACATTTTATCTGATAGAATGATGCCCCGGAAGTCATCGGACTGGATTGGTTCGCTTTGATTTCTGGGGCTTTCTGTTTTCGGATGAATGGCTTGGCACTCTGTTATTGTTGTCTTCATATACTTCTTTCTGAAAAAACTTATAAAAATCACAGAGAAAAGGCTGAAAAAACAAAGAAGTGATTATCTTTGTTCCTAAAAAACATTATTTATCCGTACTATGAAAAAAATTATTTTCACTTTCTTAGTATGTGTCCTGGCCGGAATCGTGCAGGCACAAATCGCTCCGGAAGCGTTGAAGACTTGGCATGGAAACAAGTATTCCATGTTTATTCATTTTGGGCTTTATTCTTTACCAGGGGGGGTATGGAAAGGACAGCCGGTTACTTACGGTTACAGTGAACAAATACAGGCTTTTGCTAAAATCCCGAAAGAAGAATATATGCAGTTGGCAAAGGATTTTAATCCGACTCAGTTCAATGCAGATTCTATTGTGGCACTAGCCAAGCGGGGAGGTATGAAATCCGTTGTGCTTACTTCCAAACATCATGACGGTTTCTGTATGTTCCATACTGCCACAACCACATATAATTCTTACGATGCTACTCTTTGTAAACGGGATTTCGTGAAAGAACTTTCGGATGCATGTAAGCGGGCCGGTATCCGTTTTGGGCTTTATTTTTCTATCATTGACTGGAATTTCCCGTATGCTTCGCCTATGTCAGACCATAATTGTGATTTTGTACCGGAAAAGCATCAGGAATTCTCTAAGGCACAAATTACGGAATTGCTGACCAATTATGGCCCGATTTCTGAATTCTGGTTTGATATGGGTTCGAATACTCCCGAACAGAGCAAGGAACTTTATGCATTGGTACATAAATTACAGCCGGACTGTATGGTGAGCGGACGTATAGGTAATGACCAGTATGATTTCTGTGTGATGGCAGATAATGCTTACCCGGAAGGTTCGTTACATACACCCTGGCAGACAGCAGCTTCTATGTTTGATGAAACTTGGAGCTACCGTTCCTGGCAGGAACGTGGAGAGGTGAAAGATAAGGTTTACCAGAAACTCTGCCAGCTGACCAATGTTGTATCTCATGGAGGTAATTTCCTGTTAAATATCGGTCCGAAGGGAGATGGAAGCATAGTTCCTTTCGAAAAAGATGTGTTGGAATCTATCGGAAGTTGGTTGGATAAATACGGTTATGCTATTTATCAGACAGAAGCTTCACCTTTTCCGAAGAGTTTCGAATGGGGTACTGTTACCCGAAAAGACAACAAACTTTACCTGATTCTTTCCGGCAAGTATCCGAAGGATGGTAAAATCCTGCTGGATATGCCAGGATACAAGCTTCGGAAAGGTGACGGCAAGATGGCCATGTATCTGCAATATGGCGATGAGATTTCTGTGTCTATTCCGGCATCTGCCTATAATGATTCTATTATTCATGTCTTGACTTTGGAACTGGACAAACCGGTTGAAGTGCAGCCAGCACTTCCTGTGAAAGGCATGACTTTGACTGCTCTTAACGCCACACCGGATTATAGTTATTCTTGTTTTGACTATTATAGTAATTACCGGAGTGCAGTGGCTTATAATTGGAATGTAGAACAGAATCTGCTGAAACAGCTGCAGTTCATTTATACAGACCAAGAGGTAGACAGAACCATAGATTTATCGGTGGACGGTAAATCTTATACTGTTACTTTGAAAGGGGGAAAGGCAGAATCTCTGGAACCGGCTAACGGTACAGTTTGGGGAAAACGTTATATTTGCGGTCCGGGTAGTGGACTGTTTGATACACCTTCTACACTGCAAACAGACTTGAACAATCCTCCTGCACGTAGAAGCCAATGGAAAGAAACTGATAAAGAGCAGGATGAATTTGCGAGTGATATCTTGTCTACCTATTATGTTATGCAGAATATTCAGTCTCCTGCCGATCAACTGATTCTGGTGGAAGTAGGTGCAGGAAACGGAATCGAAATCTACTTGAACGGGAAGTCGATTTTAAAGCATTTGAATCCTTATCGTTGTACTTTCCGTACCGAAAAGGTATTGCTTCCGTTGAAGAAAGGTGACAATCAGGTTGTATTGTGTGTATACAACCGTTTTGAAGAAAAAACAGGTTACTTGCTTCGTCCAGCCCAAAAACCGGTTATTTATCGTCAGGATTTTGATATTTTGGATACTTCTAACCAAAAGTCACATGCCATTACTGTCAAGGCTCATAATCCGGCATCGGCTCATGCGGATATGGAGTTGTCTAATTTGCGTATTCGTTTACGTAGAATAGCCCGTTAACCGATGTTTATATAAAATAAAATGTCCTCACGGATATGAAACTTGTTCCTCAGATTTTATCTTTGGAGTCATTTCATAAACGTGAGGACATTTTATTATTTCCGATAAGTGGCTTCTATTCCTACCTGTTGGCAATCGGCTCCCATGGGAGGATTCTGTTTGTATAGGGCTATTTTTACTTCTTCAATGGGGAAGTCTAGAAGTAGTCGTCGGGCAATTCTACAGGAAACATGTTCCAGTAGTTTGGAAGGGACGGCCATTTCTGCTTTGACTGTTTCAAAAACTGCTGCGTAATTAACTGTACCTTCCAGTTGGTCGGTATCTGCGGCTTTCGTGAAATCTGTTTTCAGTTGTAAGTCGATGGTATATTCAGCTCCTATTTTATTCTCTTGTGGAAGTACACCGTGATAGGCATAGATTTTTAGTCCTTTCAGATGGATATACATGTTGGTGGGTTTCATCGTTTGCTTGTTCTTTTATTTTCAGATTACCAGTTGATAGGAGTTTCTCCATGTGCAATCAGGTATTCATTAGTTTTGCTGAAATGTTTGTTCCCGAAAAATCCATGGTATGCTGATAGGGGAGATGGATGTACAGAGGTTAATACCAGATGTTTGTTGCGGTCAATGAAGGCTCCTTTCTTCTGTGCATAGGCTCCCCATAGAATGAAGACCAGATGTTCCCGATTCTCTGCCAGTGCGCGTATTGCAGCATCAGTAAATTCTTCCCAACCTTGACGTTGGTGGGAACCTGCTTGATGGGCACGCACCGTTAAAGTGGCATTCAGTAAAAGAACTCCTTGTTCTGCCCAACGGGTCAGATTCCCCGAAGAGGGTACCGGGGTTCCCAAATCATCGTGTATTTCTTTGAAGATATTCTGTAACGAGGGCGGTTGTGGAACTCCTTCGTTTACCGAAAAGCAGAGTCCGTGTGCCTGTCCCGGACCATGATAAGGGTCTTGACCGATGATAACTACTTTCACCTTATTGAAGGGGCATAGGTTGAAGGCATTGAATATGAGTTTTCCTGGAGGATATACAGTTGTTGTCTGGTACTCATGTCGTACGAAATCCGTCAGTTTGACGAAATAATCTTTTTCAAATTCTGTAGCTAATACTTGTTTCCAACTTTCTTCTATCTGTACGTTCATAGTTTTCCGATTATTAGATATTCAGCAGGTAAAGATACGATTTATTCAGTAAAATGACTTCTTTCTGTTTAAAAACAATACGGGTTATCGGCTGATTGTTGAAAGACCGATAACCCGTATCCCGCGTACTTGGGAACTTGTATATGCATTAAATCAGTGGCATGCCAATGGCAGCACATTCTTTGCGCATGTCTTCCGGCCAGATACTGGCCTGGATTTCACCGATATGTGCTTTTTTCAGGTAAAGCATACACAGGCGTGACTGTCCGATACCTCCACCGATACTTAACGGTAATGTATCTTCCATCAGTCTCTTATGGAAATATAGTTTCAGACGGTCTTGCTTGCCTGTTTCTTCCAGCTGTCTGAGCAGTGCTTCCTTGTCTACACGGATACCCATGGACGAAAGTTCGAAGGCCCGTCCCAACACATCGTTCCATACCACGAGGTCACCGTTCAATCCCGGCAGGCCGGTATTCGGATCGATGGTAGAATAGTCGTCATAGTCTGGAGCACGTAAATCATGCGGTTCGCCGTTACTCAGTTTACCTCCGATACCGATAATGAATACAGCACCGTAACGTTTGGCAATCAGGTTCTCACGTTCCTTGGCAGTCTTGTCAGGATACATCTGAAGCAGTTCTTCCGAGTGAATGAACTGAATATCGTGTGCCAGGAAAGATTTGATTTGAGGATACATTTCGCAAATCATGTATTCTGTGCGGCGCATAGCAGCATAAATACGGGTAACGATGCTTTTCAGAAATTCTACGGTCCGTTGTTCTGGGGTGATGACCCGTTCCCAGTCCCACTGGTCTACATACAGGGAGTGCAGGTTACCTAATTCTTCGTCCGCACGGATTGCATTCATATCAGTATAGATTCCATATCCCGGTTCAATATCATAATCGGCTAAGGTAACACGTTTCCATTTGGCCAATGAGTGTACTACTTCGGCCTGCTGTTCGCCTAAATCTTTGATAGGAAATGACACTGGACGTTCTATTCCGCTCAAATCATCGTTAATACCCATTCCTTTCAATACGAATAAAGGGGCTGTTACACGGCGTAATCTTAATTCAGATGAAAGGTTCTGTTGGAAGAATTCTTTAATCTGTTTGATACCTAGCTCGGTCTGTTTCATATCGAGCAGTGGCTTATAGTTAGCAGGTTTTATCAGGTAACTCATATGTTCTTTTGGTTTAATTTTTAAATACGTCGACAAAGATAGATATAATTTGTAAATATGCAACTAAGTTTTTATGTATTTGTAGCAAAATGTTTTAATTATATCTTTATTTTACGTATTTATGATATTATTACGCTCTCTTCTGGATGGTATTGATTCTGACAAATATAATGCAGTAATGGTATTATCCACAGAAAAATGTAATCAGCATAGGGGTAGCTATTTCCAGTACGATACCTTGGATAACGGCTATCGGTATGAATTCCTGTCCGGAATATTTGCTGATGGCTGGCAGGCAGACATCAATGGAAGTTACGCCTGCCGCCGAAATCGGAGCCAATTTCCCGAAGCAATGGGCGTACAGTGGTGCTCCGATAAGTGCGAACAGTTCTCGGAATACATTGGTCAACAGGGCAATTGCTCCAAGTTGAGAAGCCAGATCCATGCCTATTACGTTTTCTTTCAGTTGGATAATCATGATGGATGATAACGAGTAATAGCCGAATCCGCATCCTACAGCCATGCCGTCCCATAGATTCATGGCCAGTAGGATACTAGCCAAAGCTGAGAACAGTAAGGTACCTCCGATGGTAAATACCGGAAACAGGAAGGAAGACCATTGGAAATTGGCTTTCATATAGTTGAAATCGCTATTGGCTCCCAGGTTTAAGCCTGCCTGAAAAACCAGAAAAGCCAACAGATAGGAAGAAATGTCCTTACAATAAGGCAGAAATGGAATGTCAAGATACATGCCACAAAGGATACCTGTTAAAAGACAGCCTACAATCATCAGATTATTTTTCATGACGGCCTCCTTTCTTCTTGAAAAACAGACTGAATGCCATGCTGGCAGCCAGAACGCTGCCTGCGACGCCACAGAAAGCTAGAATGAAGGCTTGTAGTCCGATGTTTCCTACATTGCTGACCAGTTCCTTGTTGGAACCGATGGACACACCGAATACAAACAGCATGGTCCAGATGGTAGCTGAAATAGAAGTGTCCAGTTTTTTGAAAAGTGATATTTTGCGGCAGAAGGTCCCTGTCAGAAGACCGATTATCAATATACTTAGATACAACATATTATCAAAATAGTCGGTTAGTATGTTCAATTTGATTGTTTACAGTCGGTTTTATCCCGTATGTGTTGAGAGTACACGGGAAGAATGCAACTAGTTCACAGACGGGTATAACTATCCTGTCAGAGAGTTGCATGAATGCCTTTAGCTGGCATGGTGGAATAAATCAGACTGCTGAAAATTGGACAAAACCAGAGAACCATTGGATAATAAGAATCGTAATACACCAACTGAGTTGGGTATTGACTATCTTGTTATTGAAAAAATTGGTTCTTTGCATTGTATAAAAGTATAAGAGTTAGTTTTGCGGTGCAAAGATAACGAATGTAGTTTGACAAACCGAAATAATTGCAGAAATTTTTTGTAGAAGGTAGAATATGAAAAGTTGGTGATATATCTTGTTGCTGGAGAAGTCTGGTCAGCAATAATCCGTATATTTGCTGTTGATTCTGTTTAATTGAAACACATGTTTGATAGAAAAGTAAAGATAAATGGTTTTGTAGTCATGGAATTCTCTGATTTCTTGACCGGATATGTATGTGAAGGTTCATTTCTGTTTGATGGATTGATTTTCGGTTTTGGTCTTCAGGGTGATTTGCTCTTTAAGCTTAATTATACGGAATTCCGGATTTCTTCCGGAGGTTTTTTTGTTGTTTTGCCACATCGGCTTTTTTCTGTTGTATCCTGTTCGCCTGATCTGGAACTGAAAATATTCCTTTTGTCTACCGATTTTATATTGTCCTTGCCGGTTCCTCCAGATTTTCAAATGCTTAAAAAGGCTGATGTTTGTCCTTGTCTACAATTGGATGATTTGGTATCGGAAGATATCAAGGCTTTATGCAAGATGATAAAGCGGTATAATGAGGGCATATCTGTCGGACTGGTGAAAAATGCGCTGATGCATTCCATAATCTTTATGGTGTCTTCATCTTATGAAAGGATAGAACATGCTGAAGTACAAACCTATTCAAGACCGGAAGTGTTGACGCGTCGATTCTTTGATTTACTTTTGCAGTATTATCAGACTGAGCGGGCGGCGTCGTTCTATGCAGACAGACTGTGTGTTACAGCAAAATATCTTTCTACTGTAATAAAACAGACTACCGGATATCCGTTATTGAGCTGGGTATACGATGTAGTGGTATTGGCTGCCAAACGTTACCTGAAAACAACTTCTCTTACCATACAACAGGTATCCGAAGCGCTTAACTTTTCTACCCCTTCTTCGTTCGTACGCTTTTTCAGGCAGCGTACCGGATATACTCCTTTGGAATATCGGAACAAGGTATGACCCTATTTCCCGGATTCCGGTAGTTCTATATAACTATTGTTTTTCTGTCTGTTGGAGTATCCTCATGAATTCATCTCCTGTAATAGTCTCTTTTTCAATTAGAAATGTTGCTGCCTGGTGCATGGCTTCCAGATTTTCTGTTATGATTTTTCTGGCTTTCTGATGAGCTTCCTTGATGAGGCGTAAAACTTCGTGGTCTATATCAGTTGCCGTATCGGTAGAGCAGGTAAGGGATGTGTCTCCACCCAGATAAGCGTTCTTTACTGTTTCAAGTCCCATCATATCATAAGTTTCGCTCATTCCATATCTTGTTACCATGGCCCGTGCCAGTTTGGTAGCTTGCTCAATGTCGTTGGAGGCTCCTGTAGTGACTGTGTTGCAAATGAGTTCTTCGGCTGCACGTCCTCCTGTATAGGTCACAATCCGGTTGAACAAGTCTTCTTTGCTCAGCAGTACCTGTTCGTTGTTGTCTACCTGCATGGTGTATCCTAAGGCTCCCGATGTACGGGGAATGATAGTAATCTTATGGACCGGAGCTGAATGTGTCTGCATGGCTGCTACCATGGCATGGCCGATTTCGTGATAGGCGATGATTCTTTTTTCGTCTGTAGAAATGACTTTTCCTTTTTTCTGTGCTCCGGCGATGACCGTTTCTACACTTTCTTCCAGGTCATTGGTAGTCACTCTGTTCCGTTTCATTCGCACTGCACGCAAAGCCGCTTCGTTTACGATGTTTGCCAATTCTGCTCCGGATGAACCGGCTGTGGCACGAGCTACTAAATCCATGTCTATGTTATCATGCTTGATTTTTTTCAGGTGAACTTCCAGAATGGCTTTTCTTCCTTCCAGGTCCGGAAGTTCCATCTGTATACGACGGTCAAAACGTCCAGGACGCAGCAACGCCTTGTCGAGACTTTCCGGTCGGTTGGTTGCGGCCAGGATAACTACTCCTTTCCGTCCATCGAATCCATCCATTTCGGTCAACAACTGGTTGAGGGTCTGTTCCCGTTCGTCGTTTCCTCCGAAGGAAGCGTCCCGCCGCTTGCCGATGGCGTCTATCTCGTCGATGAAGATGATGCACGGCGCCTTCTCGTTGGCCTGCTTGAACAGGTCTCTGACCTTGGCGGCTCCCATTCCGACGAACATCTGTACGAATTCGGAGCCTGAGATGGCAAAGAAAGGAACCTTGGCTTCGCCGGCCACGGCACGGGCTATCAGGGTTTTCCCGGTACCCGGAGGGCCGACCAGCAAGGCCCCTTTCGGTAAAGAGGCTCCGATGTCGGTGTATTTTTGAGGATTATGCAAGAAGTCAACAATTTCTGTCAATGTCTCTTTGGCTTCGTTCTGCCCGGCTACATCGGCAAAAGTTGTTTTGACATCGGAGTCCGCATAGATTTTGGCACCGCTGCTTCCGAACGACATGAAGTTTCCGCCGTTGGAACCCATGCGGGCCCGGATGCTGTTGGTGGCCTGTTTCCAGATGAGGTAGAAAATCAGCCCCGGCAGAATCCACATGAGTATGAAGTTGAGTATCGGTGAATTCTCTTCCGGTACAATCTGGTTGAACGCTATTTTTCCGGTGGGGTTCGGGCTTTCGGCTTCCAACAGGCGGTCCACCAGTTGCGGGGCGTTGATTTCTCCCGTCTGGTAGGTCTGGGTCCGGTCTCCGTCTTCGGCCACGGTGAAGTAAATCTGGTTGTTCTTGATCATGACCTCCTTGATTTTCCCTTCCTCCATCTTTCCGATGAAGGTGCCATAGTCCGTTACGTTTATTTTCCGGTTGGTCAGGTTGGGGAAGATGAGCCAGTTCAGGAACAGGACAATCAGGATTCCCCACAGGAAGCCCATGAAGGGGTTCCCTTTGGGGCGTGCTGGTTTTGTACGTTTGGTTTCATAGAATATCCGCTTCTGGTTTTACGGGCAAAGATCGGCAGCCGGGGGCGGAGGGGCGTAACCCGAACCGCCGGAAGAATGTGCAAGACTTCGCAGATTTGCCCAATTTCTCTTTCCGTGAAATTTTTTTGCCCGATTATTAGGATGGAATCGGGAATAATTGTACTTTTGTGACCGCATTCAGCCATGCACCCATAGTTCAATGGATAGAATAATGGATTCCGGTTCCATCGATTGGGGTTCGACTCCCCATGGGTGTACCACCGCACAGTCACCGGCAGCCGCTCAGGTCGCGCGGTGATTTTTTTGTTTTCCCCATGGACGCCAGGCCGTTTCCGATGATTTCCGGAGCGGCCTGGCGTCATTTTTTTGGGGTATAGGGGCTCCGCAAACGGATTTTTTTGTTTTTGCGCAAATTTATTTGTAAATAATTTTAGTATGTTTGCCTACATAAAGTTTTTTTTCTTAATTTTACTACCGAATTTGGAATATTATGAAAAATACGTCACATCGGTTTGGATTCGTTGGGTAAACGGAGAGGCGTCTTTGATAATATCCCGATTTTGAATCAGCTAAATTTAAACGAGAGAGATATGTGGAAAAGAAGCATCATGGCCTGGGTGTGTGGTCTGACGGCAGCCAGTGTATGGGGAGCCGCCGACGGACAGCCGCAGACTGTGGCATTGACCCAAGGTTGGGAATTTTCGAAAGAGGGCGCGGAGGAATGGCTTCCGGCCCAAGTACCGGGTACGGTACATCAGGACCTGATGAACCAGGGAAAGCTGGAGAATCCGTTTTTCGGCATGAATGAGGAAAAAGTGCAGTGGGTGGAGAAAGAGAACTGGCTGTACCGTACCGTATTCCAGGTGGACTCGGCGCAACTGGCGCGCGGTGCCGCGGAACTGCGTTTCGAAGGACTGGACACGTATGCCGATGTGTACTTGAACGGTTCGCTGTTACTGAAATCGGACAACATGTTTGTAGGATATACGCTGCCGGTGAAGCCGGTGCTGCGGAAAGGAGAGAACCGGCTGATGATCCGGTTCCGCTCGGCCGTGAACGAGACGCTGCCCCAGTGGGAAAGCGACGGGTTCAACTATCCGGCCGATAACGACCATGCGGAAAAGCGGGTCAGTGTGTACAGCCGCAAGGCTCCGTATTCCTACGGTTGGGACTGGGGAATCCGGCTGGTGACTTCCGGCATCTGGCGGCCGGTGAAGCTGGTCTTCTACGACGATGCCCGCATCGATGACTATTACGTGCGTCAGCAGGCTATCAGCGAGCAGGAGGCACGGCTGGAGAACCAGTTGGAAGTGACCAATGTCACCGATAAGGAACAGCAGGCGGTAGTCCGTATTGACTATTCCTGCAAGGGGGTGGAAAAGACTTTGGAACAGACGGTCAGTTTGGCTCCCGGAAAAAACCGCATCTGCTTGCCGTTGGTCATCGACCAGCCGCATCTGTGGATGCCGAACGGCTGGGGAGAACCGGCCCTGTATGACTTTACGGCTTCCGTAACGGTGAACGGCCGTGAAGTGGCCTCGCAGAAGGAACAGATCGGTCTGCGCAGCATCCGTGTCGTGAAGGAAAAGGACAAGGACGGAGAATCCTTCTATTTCGAAGTGAACGGAAAGCCGCTGTTCGCCAAGGGGTCGAACATGATTCCGAACGACGCCCTGCTGCCGAACGTGACGGCGGAACGCTATGCCCGCCTGATGGAAGACGTGCAGCGGTCGAACATGAACATGATCCGTGTGTGGGGAGGCGGTATCTACGAAGACGACAAATTCTATGAAGAAGCCGACAGACACGGTATCCTCGTCTGGCAGGACTTCCTGTTTGCCTGTACCACGTATCCGCACGACCCGACTTTCCTGAAACGGGTGGCCGAAGAGGCGGCATACAACATCAAGCGTCTGCGCAACCACGCTTCGCTGGCCATGTGGTGCGGGAACAATGAAATCTACGAAGGGATGCGCTACTGGGGATGGAAAGAGAAATACACTCCCGAAATCTATGCCGAGATGACCCGGGGCTACGATGTGCTGTTCCGGCAACTGCTGCCGTCCCTCGTCAAGGAACTGGATCCGGACCGTTTCTACATGCACGGTTCGCCGTACGAAGCCAACTGGGGACGTCCGGAAAGCTGGAAGATAGCCGACAGCCACAACTGGGGGACCTGGTACGGACAGAAACCTTTCGAAAGTTTCGATACGGAGATTCCGCGTTTCATGAGCGAGTACGGTTTCCAGGCTTTCCCGGAGATGAAGACCATCCGGACCTTTGCCGAACCGAAGGACTATGCCCTGGAATCGGAGGTGATGAACGCCCACCAGAAGAGTACCATCGGGAATTTCCTGATTCAGAAGACGATGGCCCTGTATTACAAGGTGCCCCAGAAGTTCGAGGACCTGGTGTATGTGGGACTGGTGCTGCAAGGACAGGGCATGCGTCACGGCATGGAGGCCCACCGCCGCAACCGCCCGTACTGCATGGGCTCGCTGGCCTGGCAGTTGAACGACAGTTGGCCGGTGGTATCGTGGTCGTCTATCGACTATTACGGCAACTGGAAGGCCATGCAGTATCAGACCCAACGGGCTTTTGCCCCCGTGCTGGTGGATGCCATCAAGGAAGGCGAGGATTTGTGCTATTACCTGATGTCGGACAAGCTGACGGACGAAGACGTGACCCTGAACCTGGAACTGATGGATTTCGACGGCAAGGTTTACAGCAAGCGGAAGATAGACGGAAAACTGCCGGCCAATACCTCGCTGCTCCTTGCCAAGGAGAACTGGGAACAGGAACTGCAGGGACGGCCGGCCGCCACTTCGCTCATGCACATGGTGCTGAAGAACAAGCGGGGAGAGGTGCTGTCCGATGAAATCTATTACTTCGCCTACGCGAAAGACCAGCAGTTGCCCAAGGAAGGACTCAGCTATCAGGTGAAGGAGAAAAACGGCAAGTGTGAGGTGACGCTCAAGGCCAGGAAACTCATGCGCGACATCTTCCTCGAAATACCGGAACAGGGAGCCCGTTTCTCCGACAATTTCTTCGACCTGCTGCCCGGACAGCAGAAGAAGGTGGTCATCGACTTGCCGGACGGCCGCCCGCTGAAGGACGTACAACTGACCGTACACACCATCAACGCGTTGAATTAACTCGGAAGAGGGGCCTGGGGAACCGGAAACCTTGTCAGCGATTAACGATTAACAATTAATTATTAACTATTATACAAGTATCATGAAAACATCAATCAAATCAACCCTGTGGGGACTGTCGTTGGCCAGTCTGCTGATGACCGGATGTTCGTCCGCCCCCACCGTTGTGGCCGACTATGAGGTAGTACCGGCCCCGTTGCAGATTACTACCGCCCAGCAGTCGCCGTTCGTACTGAAGAGCGGAGCCGTCATCGGCTATCCTGCCGGCAATGCCAAGATGCAGAAGAACGCCGAATTCCTGGCCGCTTTCCTGAAAGACCAGACCGGTATGGTGCTGAAGACCGCCGAGGGGGAAGGGGACATTACCCTTCAGTTGGGCATGCAGGACGAGAATCCGGAAGCCTATCAGTTGAAGGTGAACAGCGACGGCATCGTCATTTCGGCTCCGAGCGAAGCAGGGGTATTCTACGGAATCCAGACCCTGCGCAAGTCTGTGTCCGCCGCTCCGGACAGTCAGGTGGAATTCCCGGCTGTAGAAATTGTGGACAAGCCACGTTTCGGCTACCGCGGCATGATGCTGGATGTGGGCCGTCATTTCTTCTCGATGGATGAACTGAAGACGTACATCGACATGCTGGCCCTGCATAACATCAACCGCTTCCACTGGCACCTGTCGGAAGACCAGGGATGGCGTATCGAAATCAAGAAATATCCGAAGCTGACCGAAATCGGTTCACAGCGCAAGGAAACGGTCATCGGCCGTAACTCCGGCAAATACGACGGCAAGCCTTACGGTGGTTTCTATACCCAGGAACAGGCCAAGGAAATCGTACAGTATGCGGCAGACCGCTACATTACCGTCATTCCGGAAATCGACCTGCCGGGACACATGCAGGCTGCACTGGCCGCTTATCCGGAACTGGGTTGTACCGGCGGTCCGTATGAGGTATGGACCCAGTGGGGCGTTTCGGACAACGTACTGTGTGCCGGAAACGACCAGACCATCCAGTTCATCAAGGACGTACTGGCCGAAATCATCCAGATTTTCCCGTCGGAATACATCCACGTAGGGGGTGACGAGTGTCCGAAGGTGAAGTGGGAAACCTGTCCGAAGTGTCAGGCACGCATCAAGGCCCTGGGCTTGAAATCGGACAAGCAGCATACCAAGGAGGAACGTCTGCAGAGCTACGTGATTCATGAAGCCGAAGAGTTCCTGAACGCCAACGGCCGTCAGATGATCGGTTGGGACGAAACGCTGGAAGGCGGTCTGGCTCCGAATGCGACAGTCATGTCCTGGCGTGGTGAAGGCGGCGGTATCGAAGCGGCCAAGCAGAAACATGACGTGGTGATGACTCCGAACACCTACCTGTACTTTGACTATTACCAGACGAAGGATGTAGACGATGAGCCTTTGGCTATTGGCGGTTACTTGCCTATGGAACGGGTATACAGTTACGAGCCGATGCCGAAATCACTGACTCCGGAAGAACAGAAATATATCATCGGTGTACAGGCTAACTTGTGGACAGAATATATTCCTGACTTCAAGCAGGTACAGTATATGGTATTGCCGCGTATGGCTGCTTTGTGTGAATCACAGTGGTGTGCTCCTGAAAAGAAGAATTATGATGAGTTCCTGAAACGTATCATTCCGTTGGTGAATATCTACAAACAGAAAGGATGGAACTATGCTACCCATATTTTTGATGTAATGCTGGAACTGAAGCCAAATACAGAGAAAGGTACCTTGGATGCAGTGGCACGTACTATCGATAATGCTCCTATCCATTATACATTGGACGGTTCAGAACCGGGAGCTTCTTCACAGCTTTATAATGGAGTGGTACAGATTGATAAACCTTGTATCTTGCGTACAGTAGCTGTTCGTCCGGAAGGAAATTCACGTATGACTACCGATACCATTTTCTTCAGTAAATCGTCTATGAAACCTATTACCATGTTGCAACCTATTAACAAGCAGTATGAATTTACTGGCGCAACAGTGTTGGTAGATGGTATGACAGGTAACCACAACTATAAGACCGGTCGTTGGATTGCTTTCTATAAGAATGATATGGAGGCCGTTATCGACCTGAAGGAACCGACTGAAATCAGTTCACTTGTCTTACATACTTGTGTGGAAAAGGGTGATTGGGTATTCGATGCACGTGCTATCAAGGTATTCGTATCGGATGATAACAAGACTTTCAAGGAAGTGGCCTCTGAAACTTATCCGGCCATGAAGGAAACAGATCCGAACAAGATTTATACTCATGAATTGAAGTTTACTCCGGTAAAGGCTCGTTATGTAAAGGTGTTTGCACAGCCTGAACATAGTATTCCAAGCTGGCACGGAGGTAAGGGAAATCCGGGATTCCTGTTTGTAGATGAACTGATTCTGAATTGATGAACGTATGAAACTGAAAAGAATATTTGTAGCTATGTTGCTGTGTACATCATTGTACACAGCAACAGCTGTTGTTGCAGATACCCGTCCGGAACTGACTCCGGTTCCGTCGGAACTGGTGATGCAGCAAGGTGAGTTTGAGTGGAAGGATAACACTTCCTTGTGGATAGACGCTCCGCAGGCGGACAAGCAGATATTGACAGATTATCTGCAGGCTTCCGGCCTGAAACTTAGTGTAGCCAAGAAGGAGGCGAAGAAGCAGCAGTTGGTCCTGAAGGTGGTAAACGCCCTTGACGGCATGTCATCACAGGAAGCCTATCAGCTGAATGTTACTCCGCAGCGGATTGAAATCACTGCACTTTCCGGTGCAGGACTTTTCTATGGTGTACAGTCATTGCTGCAATTGACGGCACAGTATGGAAATCAACTTCCGGCACTTGAAATCAAGGATGAACCTCGTTTCCGGTATCGGGGAATGATGTTGGATGTATCGCGCCATTTCTTCGATAAGGAATTCGTAAAGAAACAGATGGATATCCTTTCTTACTACAAGATTAACCGTCTGCACCTGCATCTGACGGATGCGGCAGGTTGGCGTATCGAAATCAAGAAATATCCACGGCTGACCCAGTTTGCTGCCTGGCGTCCGCAGGCAGTATGGAAAGACTGGTGGAACGGCGACCGTAAGTATTGTGAAGAGAACGACCCGCAGGCAAAGGGAGGGTACTATACCCAGGACGATATTCGTGAACTGGTTGCGTATGCACAGCAGCATTACATCACGCTGATTCCGGAAATCGAAATGCCTGCTCATTCGGAAGAAGTATTGACGGCTTATCCGGAGCTTTCCTGTACGCACGAACCGTACAAACAGGCTGATTTCTGTATCGGAAACGAGAAGACTTACGAGTTCCTGGAGAATGTGTTGCTGGAAGTGATGGACTTGTTCCCATCCAAATACATTCATATAGGAGGTGATGAGGCCGGAAAAGCTTCGTGGAAGACTTGTCCGTTATGTCAGGCACGTATGAAGGAGGAAGGATTGAAGGATGTAAACGAACTTCAGAGTTATCTTATCCATCGTATGGAACGTTTCCTGAACAGCCATGGTCGTGACCTGTTGGGTTGGGATGAAATTCTGGACGGTGGTTTGGCACCGAACGCTACAGTAATGTCCTGGCGTGGTACCGAAGGTGGTCTGAAAGCTGTGGAAGCCGGCCATCATGCCATTATGAGTCCCGGAGAATACTGCTATTTGGATGGTTATCAGGATGCACCGTATTCACAACCGGAAGCCATCGGTGGTTATCTTCCACTTCAGAAGGTATACAGTTATAACCCGATTCCAGACACGCTGCCTGCCGATAAGGTACAGCTGATTTCTGGAGTACAGGGAAATCTGTGGACAGAATATATTCCGACTCCGGAACATGTGGAATATATGATTTATCCACGTATGATGGCTATTGCCGAAGTGGGATGGTCGGCTCAGGCCAATCGCTCGTGGGAAGATTTCCACGGTCGTGCGCTGAAAATCGTTGAAGAACTGAAGCAGAAAGGCTATCATCCGTTTGAACTGAGTAAAGAAATCGGTAATCGTAAGGAGGCTCAGCAACCGATAGAACATTTAGGGCTTGGCAAGAAGGTGACTTATAATGCTCCTTATTGGGACAGTTATCCGGCTAACGGTGACAAAACACTGACCGATGGTCTTCGTGGAGGCTGGAACTATAACGACAAACTGTGGCAGGGATTTGTTACCAAGAACCGTGTGGATGTAGTTGTTGATTTGGAAAAGGTGACAGACATCCATTCTATAGCTGCTGATTTCATGCAGATTTGTGGTCCAGAGGTATTTATGCCTGCTCAGGTGATTATTTCAGTTTCTGAAGATGGGAAGAACTACACTCAGTTGGCCGACTTGAAGCATGAAGTGGTACGTGACGATGCTGTTACTTTCAAGAATTTCGGTTGGACTGGTTCTACAAAAGCCCGTTATGTTCGTTATCAAGCCTTGGCAAGCGATAAATTCGGTGGGGTATTGTTTACGGATGAGATCGTGATTAAATGATGTGTTGATTGAAGACAATAGAGTCAGCTGTTAAGGATTAAAGATTGGATAGGAAACTTTGATGATTGATGATAGATTAGCCAACTGACTCGTTAACTTGTTATTTTGTCAACTTAAATTTTTTAAATAGAAAGTATGAAACAATCCAAATTTATATTACTGAGTGCTGCACTGACAGCTTTTCTTTCCGTATCTGCTCAGGAACAGCCGGTGGATTACGTTAATCCGTTTGTCGGTACGACAAATTATGGAACAACTAATCCGGGTGCCGTGCTTCCACAGGGTATGATGTCGGCCACTCCGTTCAATGTTATGGGGTCTGATTTAAACAAGTATGATAAGGACAAACAGTGGTGGTCTACTCCTTATGATGTGACGAACAAATATCTTACCGGTTTTTCGCATGTTAATCTGAGCGGAGTAGGGTGTCCGGATATGGGATCTCTGTTGTTGATGCCTACTACCGGTGAATTGAATGTCAATTATCGTCAGTATGGTAGTGAATATACTGATGAGGAAGCTACACCAGGTTATTATAAAAATAAGCTATCCAAGTATAATATTCAGTGCGAAATGACGGCTACGTTGCATACTAGCCGTGCACGTTTTACGTTCCCGGCTGGTCAAAGTAATATCCTTTTGAACTTGGGGGAAGGTTTGACTAACGAGAGTGGTGCTTCCATGCGTTTTGTGAACGACTGCGAAATAGAGGGTTCCAAGTTGCTCGGTACTTTCTGCTATAATCCACAGGCGGTTTTCCCTATTTATTTTGTCATGCGAATCCATAAAACTCCGGAAAAACGGGGATATTGGAAAAAGCAGCGTCCAATGCAGGGACCTGAAGCTGAATGGGATGCTGATGCCGGAAAGTATAAGCTTTATACCAATTATGGTCGTGTGATGAGTGGTGATGATATCGGTGCCTGGTTTACTTTTGATACTCAAGCCAATGAAACATTGGAAGTTAGTATCGGTGTGTCGTTTGTCAGTATTGAAAATGCCCGTCTGAATCTGGAAACAGAACAACCAGTGGGTACAACATTTGATAAACTGCGTGCTGATGCCCGTGCTAAATGGAACGATGATTTGAGTCGTATTCTGGTAGAAGGTGGAACAAAGGAACAGAAAGGAGTTTTCTATACGGCTTTGTATCATGCGATGATTCATCCGAATCTCTTACAGGATGTGAACGGACAATACCCGATGATGGAAAGTGACTCTATTCTGACTACAACTCATAACCGTTATACTGTATTTTCTTTGTGGGATACTTATCGGAATGTGCATCAGTTGATGACTTTGGTTTATCCGGAACGTCAGATGGATATGATACGTACTATGATGGGAATGTATCAGGAGCACGGTTGGTTTCCAAAGTGGGAATTGTATGGACGTGAGACATTGACGATGGAAGGCGATCCGAGTATTCCGGTTATCGTGGATTCCTGGATGAAGGGTTTACGTGATTTCGATATCAATTTGGCTTACGAAGGTATGTATAAATCGGCCACGACTCCGGGTAAGGATAATCTGATGCGTCCGGATATTGATGAATATATCAAACGTGGTTATTGTCCGATGGAATCACAGTATGACAATTCTGTATCGCATGCATTGGAATATTATATTGCGGACTACTCTTTGTCAACATTGGCAAAGGCATTGGGAAAGAAGGAAGATGCAAAAATGTTCTATGACCGTTCGATGGGGTATAAACATTATTATTGCAAGGAATTCGGTACACTTCGCCCGATTCTGCAAACCGGTGAGTTTTATTCTCCGTTTGATCCGTTGCAAGGGGCTAATTTTGAACCGAGTCCAGGCTTCCACGAAGGTAATTCATGGAACTATACTTTCTATGTGCCTCACGATGTAAAGGGGTTAGCCAAACTGATGGGAGGTCAGAAAAAGTTTGTTGATAAGTTGCAGATGGTGTTCGACAAGAATTACTATGATCCTGCCAACGAACCGGATATTGCTTATCCGTATCTGTTCAGTTACTTCAAAGGTGAAGAATGGAGAACTCAAAAGCTTGTGAAAGAACTGCTAGCCAAACATTTTACTACTCAACCGAATGGATTACCAGGTAATGAAGATACAGGTACCATGTCTTCGTGGGCTATTTTCAGTATGATGGGCTTCTATCCGGATTGTCCGGGAGTTCCTGAATATACCTTTACATTGCCTACTTTCGATAAGGTAACCATCAAACTGGATCCTGCTTATTGGGGAGCCGACAAACTGGTTTTGAAGAAAGAAGGTGGTGATGGTTATATCAAAGAAATCCGTTTGGGAGATAAGAAATCTTCTTCTTATCGGATTACTCATGAAAATCTGATAAAGGCAGGAGAAATTACTTTTGTCTGTGAATAATCATCTTTTTCTATAGATGGAAAGCCATTTCCGACAATTACCGGTGATAGTCCGGGGTAATCGGAAATGGCTTTCTTTTTTCTGCCGGTCGAAGTAAAAGAAGGAACTGGTGGTAAGGGGAGAAAACTCTTCTGCTTTTCTGTTTCTCAACTTCCGATTCTGACAGGAATTTTTTATTTTTGCAAGAAGAGGCTACCTGACAGACTGATTGGTAGCTAATAAGACAGTATCATCTTTTAACGAATAGATTATGAATTATACTTTTGAAATCTGTGCCAATTCGGCTGAAAGTTGTGTCGCTGCCCAGCAGGGAGGTGCGCACCGTGTAGAACTCTGTGCTTCGATGCCTGAAGGAGGAACAACTCCATCTTGGGGCGAAATCAAGCTTGCCCGGAAATTGATTGATATTCGTTTGCATGTCATTATCCGTCCGCGTGGAGGTGATTTCCTTTATTCTCCGTTAGAAGTGGATATTATGGAAGAAGATATCCGTATGGCTCGTGAAGCTGGAGCTGATGGCGTAGTCTTTGGTTGTCTGACACAGGACGGAGAATTGGATATGCCGGTTATGCAACGTTTGATGAAGGCTGCAGAAGGTATGTCTGTTACTTTTCACCGTGCTTTTGATTATGTGGCACATCCGGACGAAGTACTGGAGCAGTTGGTAGAATTGGGAGTAAACCGTATTCTGACTTCTGGTCAGCAACCTTCTGCACCACAGGGAGCCGAACTTCTGTCACAGTTGGTAAAGCAGGCTGCCGGTAGAATTATCATCATGCCGGGGTGCGGAGTGAATGAGTCGAACATTGCGGAACTGGCCAGAAAGACAGGTGCTTCTGAATTCCATTTCTCTGCCCGTGAAAACAGAGAAAGCCGGATGCAGTTACGCAACCCGGCTTTGTCTATGGGAGGAGCGGTTCAGATAGACGAATACAGTCATCCGGTTACAACCCCGGAACGTGTACGTCGTACTATCGAATCACTTACAGTCCTTTGATGACATGAATCATCTGTTCACCTAATCCGATGGTATATCCGTGTGATTCGAATACTACCCGGTTGAAGGTGTCACCGATAATGAATACAGGGAGCTGGCCTCCGTGGGTCAGCTTCATGTTTTCAGCTATCATTTTCCGCATGCTACCATCTGTATCGATACCGAATGTAATGTTCGACGGCAAATTCGGGAAATTTTTCTTGTCGAACTTCTTATAAGCTTCCTCACTGGTAAACAGCAGAATCATTCCACGGCCCCATTTTTCGAAATCTTCTTTCTTCAGCTGGATGTCTTTCAGCGCGTGGTTGGTCGGTTCTTCGCCTACTCCCAGAATACCTACAATGAAATAGCCACGGCCGGCTGTATTCAGGATGGTTGTTTCCGTGCCGTCCAACAGGTGGAACTTCGCCTCGGAATTGACATTACCAATAACACGGATTTCTTCGGCGTTGTCGCGCATCACCAGATCGATAGTGGTGGTTTTTCCTTCTTCGACGGTGAAGCAGGTGACGTTGCTCAAGACACCGCCATCGGCCATACGGCTACCGGTCACCAGCAGGTAATAGCCGGCTTCCATGTTGGTTCCTTCCTTGAAGAGGGATTCCCAGGTAGCGTCTTCGGGATAGTTCAGCAGTTGGAAGGTTCCGTTGTTGAACTTGGAGATACTGAAATGAACGTAGTATTTCGGGTTGGACAGACGGGTAATCGGCTTGTAGTTCATCTTCAGGGTACCTTCGGCTGTATGTCCTACAGTAGCGTTGTCGAAGTCTACATGTACCGGTTTCTCCTGACCGGCGCGGTAGTAGATGTTTCCGGTCACAGCGTCTTTCCAGGCCGCGATTTCGAGGCTGCGGGCCGCTGCCACGAAGAAGATTTCGCGTGATTTGGTATCGGTGATGCGGGATTTCCAGACTCCGGCCGGCGAAGTGACGGTAGACAGGGTGTTCAGGTCGTTGCGGATTACCAGGCTGTCCTTACACCAGTTGACCAGTTCCTGCGGGTTCTGCTTGAATTTGGCCTGCAGGTCGGCAGGGATGGCCTGTTTCAGGTACGAACGGTACGGAGTGAGCAGTTCGTTCTCGATGCGCGGTGCCAGCACTTCGGTGACACTGGCGGTATCGCTGGTCTGGTACAGGTGGTCTTCCAGGACGCTGCAAGGAGTATCGCGCAGGTCTTTGTCGGACAAGGTGCCCAGCAAGGCCAGGGCTCTTTCGCCCATGTTCTTGGCTTGCGCGTTCTGCAGGAAGGTCTGGATATCCTGGTGGTTTCCTCTCGACTTGATCAGGAAGGCAATGACAGCCGCAGATTTATCCTTGAACGAGTCAGCAAAAGCCTGCAGCGATGCTTCGGTAGGGAAGGTAGCCTCATACGCATGGCGGATAGAGTCTTCGTGGGCCATGCGGGCAGAGTTGGCCTGGCGCTGTTCGGGGGTGACAGTCGGAATCTTGGCATTTTCTGCCGGAGGAACAATGTCGACGGTCATATCCACCGGAGTGCCTTCGGTCTTGTCCATTACGACCACCACGTTCTTGTCTTTGCCGAACGATACTTTCTGGATGCCGTACTGGCCGTTGGCGGAAGCGAAAATCAGCATGTCTCCCAATCCGGCAGACAGCGAAGTGTGTCCGCCTTCGTCGCAGGTTCTTTTGGCTACGGTGAAGTATTCGGCATAGTTGTATACCTTGAACTCGACGTTGGCGCCGCTTACCGGCTGCTGGTCTTTATCGACAACGGTAACGTCCACCTTGGCGCTGGTGGCATAGTTGTCGATGATGTTGATTTCGGTGAAGTTGGCAGTCTGCTGCATCACGTCTTCCGGTCCGTCGTAAGCGCCGAATACCTTGGTGTGCATCAGCATACCGCGGCTGGCGGGAGCGTTGAACCAGCCCAAATCCAGTACCGGTTCCGGTTCGCAGGCACCCAGGAAATGCCACTGTCCGTCTACCCAGGCTTCTACCCAGGCGTGGTTGTCGTCGGTGTGTGCCCAGCGCGGTGTATATACCTGGCGTGCCGGAATACCTACCGAACGCAGTGCGGCTACCAGGAAGGTGGATTCCTCGCCGCAACGGCCGTAGGCAGTCTTGACTGTAGCCATCGGGGCGCTGGTACGGATATCGGTAGGCTGGTATACCACCTTTTCATGGCACCAGTGGTTCACCTCCAGTACGGCATCGAGCATGGACAGGTCCTTTACACGGGGCCACAGTTCCTTGCTGAATACCTCGCGTGCATTGTCCAGGTTTTCGTTGTTGACCCGGATGGGCAAGACGAAATGACGGAATATCAGGTCAGGAATGGTCCTTCCCCAGGAACTTTCCTTGCGGAGCTGGAGGGACTGGCGTACGTTGTTCAGGTAGAATTCGCCTGAATAGTCGGCGATGTCGCCCGGAGTCATATACGCATACAGGAACATCAGCGCTTCCCGTTCCGGGGTAGTCAGCTGTGAATCGAAGACGGCAAACAGGTTCCCCTGGTTCAGGATGTCCTTCTTTGCCTGGAAGTCGGTCTCGACTTTTGCGCGGTAGTCCGTTTCTTTCAGGAAATGTTCAGACGTGCAGCTGAACAGGCTCAATGAAAGAATCAGTGTCGCGCAACAAAGGATTTGTTTCATCATAGTGTTGTTGTTTGAGTTTTGAAATTTGATCAGGTACAGGATATCCGCCGGTTTCAGTCCCTTGTTCCGTGGGGGCCGGGCGGATAAGGAAGTTAAAAAAACGCCTTGAGCTTCGGTGTGAAACGTCAAGGCGTTTTCTGGGAATATTACGTCATCTCATCAGATGGGTACGTATTCTACAAAGGCTTCCATCGCTTCGTAGCAGGCCAGACCCAGGTGGTCGTACAGCGAGGCGGTACCCCGGTTGCGGTCTTCGCTGCGTTGCCAGAACAGACGTTCGTCGTTGCCCAGGAACGGCGCGCTTTCCATCTGCGACTGGTGCTTCAGGATGGAGTTCCGTTTGGCACGCAACTCTTCCGGGCTCAGCGGAACGGCCATCTCGATGTTCTCGATTTCCCATTCGGCCCAGGCTCCGCGGTACATCCAGATGCGGCAGTCCTTCAGCCATTCGGCACCGGCGTTCTTTTCCTCGTCGATGGCGGCGAAGACGGCGTCGGTACATACACGGTGTGTGCCGTGCGGGTCGGCCAGGTCGCCGGCCACATAAATCTGGTGCGGCTGGATTTCGCGCAACAGGTTCTGTACGATTTCCACATCGGCTTCGCTGATCGGATTCTTTTCAATCTTACCGGTTTCATAGAACGGCAAGTCCAGGAAGTGGCAGCGCTTCAGCGGGATGTTGTTGTACGTACAGGCCGTACGTGCTTCACCGCGGCGAATCAGTCCCTTGATGGTCAGAATCTCGCGTGAATCCATGTCGCTTTCCTTCTTGTTGGCAAAGAATTCCTTGATTTCGGCGTATTTCTTCACGATGACTTCGTCCTTGCTGTCGGCGAAGAGCTGGTTGAATCCGTTGATGAAGTGCATGAAGCGGGTCACTTCCTCGTCGCCTACGGCAATGTTTCCGGAAGTCTCGTAAGCCACGTGTACTTCGTGTCCCTGCTGAACCAGGCGGCGGAGCGTACCTCCCATGGAGATTACGTCATCGTCCGGGTGCGGAGAGAAGATGATGACCCGTTTCGGGAACGGTTTCGCGCGTTCGGGACGATAGGTATCGTCGGCGTTCGGCTTTCCGCCCGGCCATCCGGTGATGGTATGTTGCAGGTCGTTGAAAATCTTGATGTTCACGTTGTAGGCAGAGCCGTATAAGGCCAGCAGTTCGCTCAGGCCGTTTTCGTTGTAATCCTTGTTCGTCAGCTTCAGGATAGGCTTGTTGAGCAACTGGCACAGCCAGACAATGGCGCTGCGGATGAGCTTGTCGTTCCATTCGCAGTGAGTGACCAGCCACGGGCGCTGGATGCGTGTCAGGTGAGCGGCTGCAGACAGGTCGATGCATACGGTCGCGTTGTTGTGCAACTGCAGGAACGATGCCGGCAGAGAATCGGACACCTTGTCTTCGACGGCGCTCTTGATGATGTCTGCCTTGTCTTCTCCCCATGCCAGCAGGAATACCTTGCGGGCCTGGAGGATGTTGTGGATACCTAACGTGATGGAGCAGGGAGGCAGGTTGTCGATGCCCAGGTTACGCGATGCTTCGGCCTTGGACGTGGCGTCCACCAGAATCAGCCGGGTGGTGGTGTTCAGGTTGGAGCCCGGTTCGTTCATGGCGATGTTTCCTTCGCGTCCGATGCCCATCACCAGTATGTCGATGCCTCCGTAGGTCTGGATGCGCTGTTCGTACAGCCGGCAGTGTTCCAGTACCGCTTCCTGCGGGATGTTACCGTTGAGGGTGAATACATTCTGCGGGTCGATGTCCACCAATGACAGGAACTGTCTGCTCAAGTGGCTGAAACTGCCTTCGTGGCCTTCGGCGAGGGGGTAGAATTCATACAGGTTGAATACAACCACGTTGCGGAAGCTTACGCCTTCGTCCTTGTGGCGGCGTACCAGTTCCGTGAAGAGCGGACGCAACGACGCTCCGGTGCCCAAGGCTACGGTACAGAATTTTCCTTCTTTCTGCCGGTCCTGGATTTTCGCCACGATTTCGTCGGCAATCTGCTGTACGCCTTCTTCCGGAGTTTCATAGATATTGGTCGGGACTTTCTCGCAACGGGTCAGTACCGAGCGTTCCACCGCGTTTTCCGGACGGTAGTAGCGTGGAGAAACCCTGTTCAGTGATATCTGAGAGCTTAAGTTAGTTCTCATAGAGGATGTTTGTTTTTAAAGGTTGTTTTTTTCGATGTCTTTGAAGTACTTGTATGTACCTACTTTCAGTTCGTCTGTAGCGGCTTCGTCACAAACGATGATGCCGTGCTGGTGCATCTGCAGGGCGCTGATGGTCCACATCTGAGTGATACCGCCTTCTACGGCATGCTGCAAGGCGCGGGCCTTGTTGTGACCGTTGCAGATAATCAGTACTTCCTTGGCTGACAATACGGTTCCTACACCTACGGTCAAGGCTGTCTTAGGCACCTTGTTCACGTCGTTTTCGAAGAAACGGGAGTTGGCGATGATGGTATCTGTAGTCAGTGTCTTTACACGGGTGCGTGATGATAAAGAAGAACCCGGTTCGTTGAAGGCGATGTGGCCGTCGGGACCGATACCGCCCAGGAACAGGTCGATGCCACCGAATTTTTCGATTTCCTTTTCGTAGTTGGCACATTCGGCTTCCAGGTCGGCTGCGTTACCGTTCAGGATGTGGATGTTTTCCTTGCAGATATCGATGTGGTTGAAGAAGTTGTTGAACATGAAAGAGTGGTAGCTTTCCGGATGTGATTCCGGCAGACCCACGTATTCGTCCATATTGAAAGTAACGACATGCTGGAATGAAACAACCCCTTTTTTGTTCAATTCTATTAACGCTTTATACATGCCCAGCGGAGAAGAACCGGTAGGAAGACCCAGTACGAACGGTTTCTCTTTGGTAGGATTTGCCTGGTTGATTTTTTTTGCTACGTAGTTGGCAGCCCAATTGGAGAGTGCCTGATAGTCAGGTTCAATGATAAGTCTCATAATAATTCGGGTTTTTAGTTAATAATATTTTTGATGTAAATCCTTGATATCTGAATTGTAACGAAATATCTTTCTGCAAATATATCAAGATTATAACAGAAAGGCAAATAAAAAAAACGTTTTTTCTCGTTTGGTTTTTAAAAAAAACTATTATATTTGTGACAATTAATGTAAAATTTAAAATTAAGTATGGGACAGGCTTTATTGGAAGAATTACGTAAGGGTAGCACTAAAAGTACGATGGTAAAGCGCCGTATTATTACTTATCTGATATGTAATGGCAAAGCGACGATTACAGACTTGGCCAAAGACATGGATTTGAGTGTACCTACCGTTACCAAATTCGTTGATGAGATGATTGAGGATGGTTATGTCCTCGATAACGGTAAGTTGGAGACCAGCGGAGGCAGGTATCCGAATCTCTATGGATTGTGTGCCGATGCGGCGTACTTTTTGGGGGTTGAAGTGGCCCGGGATTTCTATAGTATCGGTGTTTCCGATTTCCAGGGAAATATGTTGCACCAGATTTTGCGTGTCCCTTTCCAGCGTGAAAATACATTGGCCTGTGTAGACAGTCTGTGCAAGGCAATCAATGAATTTATCGACGGACATAAGCTGGACCGTTCCAAAATCATGAATGTGTGTGTCAGCTTGGCCGGCCGGGTGAACAGCGAGACAGGTTTCAGCTATAGTTTCTTTAAATTCGGGGATACTTCTTTGCGGGACCTCTTGATTGAACGGATCGGATTGCCCGTGGAAGTGGAAAACGACAGCCGTGTAATGGCCTACGGCGAATACATGCGTGGCGACTTCAAGGATGTGAAGAATCTGATTTATATCAACGCAGGCTGGGGATTGGGGATGGCCATCATCATCGACGGAAAACTGTATCGGGGAATGTCCGGTTTTTCCGGAGAATTCGGCCACAATTACGGCTACGACAACCAGCAGATTTGTCATTGCGGCAAGAAGGGCTGCATCGAAACGGAGGTTTCCTGCTCGGCTTTGTACCGGAAATTCATCGAGCGTCTGAAAAATGGAGAGAATTCCATTCTTTTGCGTGAGAAGAAAATCGAAGAAATTGAAATCTCTGATATCCTTTCGGCCATTAACCGGGAAGATGTGTTGGGTATCGAGCTGGTAGAAGAAATTGGAGGCGAATTGGGACGTCACATCGGTTGCCTGATCAATATTTTCAATCCGGAACTGGTGGTGATCGGCGGAGACCTGTCGAAAGCCGGCGGTTATCTGTTGCATCCGGTGATTGCCGCCATCCGTAAGTATACCCTGAACTTGATGTACCGGGATTCGGATATCCTGTTGGCCAAACTTCAGGACGATGCCAATGTGGTGGGTACCTGCCTGTTGGGACGTACGAACCTGTTTGCCGTTTAAAAATGTATTTCTCTCAGAGAAGAATGAAAGTAACAAATTGCCGTCAAGGGGTAGTTTGTTACTTTTATTCTTTGATTATCTGCCCTTATTTGAATAGGGTATGCAGTTCCTCCCAGTTCTCATTGAAGGCGGCCATGGAGGGGAAGAGGTAATCGGCTCCTTCGTCCAGCAGTACCTGGTCGGGTAACGGACCGGTGTTTACGGCGATGGTAAAGATGCCGGCGGCCACTCCCGCACGTACGCCCAGCGGGGCGTTCTCGATGACAATGGCTTCGTTGGCCTGGATATTGGCTTTCTTCAGCGCCATCAGGTAAGGTTCGGGGTTCGGTTTCCCGTATTTGACATCGAAGGCTGTCACCATCAGTTTCTGCTTGAAGATACCGGGATAAGCGTGGTTCAGCTTATCGAGCAGGGAGTGCTGTCCGGAACCGGTGACTACCATGGGGATTAATCCGTCCTGTTGGATTTTTTTCAGCACTTCCAGCGCTCCCGGCATGGGGAGGGCGACAGGCAGGCTGTTGAAGAGCTGGCTTTTGGTTTCGTAAATCTGTCTGATTTCTTCTTCGGTGGCCTCACAGCCTCGTTCGCGCTGGCTGACGATGTTGATGGTGGAAGCGCCGGTGCGTCCTTCGTGCATGTAAGCCTCTTCGCGGGTCATGTGCATGCCGTACTGCCGCATCGCTTCGTGCCAGGCAGTGGCGTGGTTCTTCATGGAATCGAAGAGTACCCCGTCCATGTCGAACAGAACGGCTTTCAGGTGTATGTGGGGGTGGTGACGGGTCGTTAAATACTGATTGATTGCTTCTTGAAACATGTTTAATGGAATCTGTAATGAATGGATGTCGCAAAAAAGATTGTCATTCAGCGCAGGTGTTCATGGAAGGCATGAAGGAATGCGCTGAATGACAATGAAAGCAGGTATTGCCTGCAGGCTTGCGTTCCTTGCAGGCAATCGGGAAGTCCTTATTTCTTCAGACGGGCCTGGATGGCTTCTGATTCTTTTTCGTATCCCGGCTTGTTCAGCAGGGCGAACATGTTCTTCTTGTAGGCTTCTACACCCGGCTGGTTGAACGGATTGACCTCGAGCAGGTAACCGCTGATACCGCAGGCTTTCTCGAAGAAGTAGATCAGCTGACCCAGGTAGTATTCGTTCAGTGCCGGAACGCTGATGCGCATGTTAGGTACACCGCCGTCTACGTGTGCCAACTGGGTTCCCAGTTCGGCCATCTTGTTCACTTCGTCTACCCGTTTGCCGGCCAGGAAGTTCAGGCCGTCCAGGTTCTCTTCGTCAGACGGAACGTGCAGTTCGTGGTTCGGAGTCTCTACCGATACGACTGTTTCGAAGATGGTACGTTCGCCTTCCTGAATCCACTGACCCATGGAGTGCAGGTCGGTCGAGAAGTCTACCGAGCTTGGGTAGATACCTTTGCCGTCTTTTCCTTCCGATTCGCCGTACAACTGTTTCCACCATTCCATGAAGTAGTGCAGTTTCGGCTGGAAGTTGACCAGAATTTCAATCTTCTTGCCGTTGCGGTACAGTTCGTTGCGGGTAGCGGCATACAGAGCGGCCGGGTTTTCGGTCAGGCTTTCTGCAGCGCATACCTCTTCCATCTTCCGGGCTCCGGCTACCAACTGGTCGATGTCGATGCCGGCTACGGCAATCGGCAGCAAGCCTACCGGTGTGAGTACAGAGAAGCGTCCTCCCACGTTATCCGGGATGATGAATGATTTGTAGCCTTCCTTGTCGGCAGTGACACGGGCAGCCCCTTTCTTGGCGTCGGTAACGGCTACGATGACTTTGCGGGCCATTTCTTTGCCGCGCTGTTCTTCGCACTGTTTCTTCAGCAGGCGGAAAGCCAGGGCTGTTTCTGTGGTAGTACCTGATTTGGAAATATTGATTACACCGAATTTCTTGTCTTTCAGGAATTCTGTCAGTTCGTACAGGTAATCTTCACCGATGTTGTGTCCGGCAAAAAGGATGGTCGGCTGGCCGGCTTTCTTTTCCTGTAACCACAGGAAGCTGTTCGACATGGCTTCGATGACTGCACGGGCACCCAGGTAGCTTCCGCCGATTCCGGCAACGATCACCACCTCGCAGTTCTCACGCAGTACCTGTGCGGTCGCTTTCAGGTCGTTCAGGTGTTCCTGTGTGATGGAAGAAGGCAGGTGCAGCCATCCCAGGAAGTCATTACCCAAACCCGTACCCTTTTCCAGAGTTTCCATACAAGCTTTTACGTTGGATTCGTAAGAAGCCAGCTTTTCTTTAGAGATGAAATCTAAAGTCTTTTCGATGCATAATTTAATATTTTCCATGTTATTCAATTAAAAATTAATCATTGACGATCAAACCTGTTTGTATTTCATTGAGCGCAGGACAGGGGAACCGGTTGTCGGTCCGAACGGATTCTTCTGTTTAGCAAACACGGTTGTCTGTTCTTTTGTTTACTGCAATCAATGGTTTTAATTGTTCATTATCGAAATGAATCAGTCAATAGCTTTATTTCAATCATCGGTGAAATCCGTTCATACAAGATGTTGTAGACAGCGTCTACTATCGGCATGTTGACGTGCAGGTGTTTGTTCAGCTCCTTGATACATTTGGTACCGTAATATCCTTCGGCAATCATCTCCATCTCTATCTGGGCGCTCTTGACCGAGTAGCCTTTTCCGATCATGGTTCCGAATACCCGGTTACGGCTGAAGTTGGAGTAGGACGTTACCAGCAGGTCGCCCAGGTAGGCCGAATCGTTGGTGCACCGGTCTACCGGATGAACGGTATTGAGGAAGCGGTTCATTTCCTGAATGGCATTCGATACGAGAACAGCCTGGAAGTTGTCTCCGTATTTCAGTCCGCTGCAGATTCCGGCAGCGATGGCATACACGTTCTTCAGTACCGAGGCATATTCGATGCCTGCTACGTCCGAATTGACCGAGGTCTTGATGTATTGACCCGTCAGTTGGCGGGCGAACATCTTGGCCTTCTCGATGTCTTTGCAACCGATGGTCAGGTACGACAGGCGTTCCAGGGCCACTTCTTCCGCATGGCAGGGTCCTGCCAGTACTGCGATGTTCTCCTCGGGAACCCCATACATCTTATGGAAATAATCAGAGACAATGAGGTTTTCATCCGGGACAATACCTTTGATGGCTGTTACTATGAACTTATCCTTGATTTTTGTCTTCAGCTTTTTCAGGTGGGTTTTCAGGTAGGGAGAGGGGGTTACGAAAATCAGGGTGTCCGATTCCCGTACTACCTTATTTATATCCGATGAGAAATTGATGCGCTTGATGTCGAAGCGCACGCTGGTCAGGTAAGCCGGATTGTGTCCGAGTCGCTTGAACTCTTCAATCCGGTCGTCACGCCGCATGTACCAGTTGATTGATTCAGCCTGGCCCAAGATAATCTTGGCGATTGCGGTAGCCCAACTTCCTCCACCCATGATGGCTATTTTTCCGGGTAATTTCATAAGAATCAACTATGAATGAAAAAATTAAAAGTCAAAGCGGAATCACGTTGCATTCCGCTTCTCCTTTTAATTCTGTCTCTTGTATCGATTAAATTTTCTGAATCCAGCCTGCCACTTCGTCTACGCTCGGGTTGGTCAGTTCCAGTTTGTATTTCTTGTTGACGCCACAGATATCCTGGTGCAGTTTCTGCGGGTTTACTTCTTTCATATCCGATACCAGATTGTAGCCGGCTTTCTGGATAACAGCTACCCAGGCTTCCGGAATACCCAGTTCCATGAATTTGGCCGGCGCGTCTTTCGGAGCGACTTTTTCCGGACGCATCTGCGGGAAGAACAATACTTCCTGGATGAAGGTCTTGCCGGTCATCAGCATGACCAGACGGTCGATACCGATACCGATACCGCTGGTAGGAGGCATACCGTATTGCAGGGCACGCAGGAAGTCCTGGTCGATGATCATGGCTTCATCGTCTCCCTTGTCGGCCAGTTTCATCTGCTCCTTGAAGCGTTCTTCCTGGTCGATCGGGTCGTTCAGCTCAGAGTAGGCGTTGGCCAATTCTTTTCCGTTTACCATCAGCTCGAAACGTTCGGTCAGACCCGGTTTGGAGCGGTGCATCTTGGTCAGCGGTGACATTTCTACCGGATAATCGGTGATGAAAGTCGGCTGGATGAAGCTGCCTTCGCAGAATTCGCCGAAGATTTCGTCAATCAGCTTGCCTTTACCCATGGTTTCATCGATTTCCATGTTCAGTTTCTGGCATACCTCGCGGATCTGTGCCTCGTCCATGCCGTTCAGGTCGTAACCGGTCTTTTCCTTGATGGCGTCCAGGATAGGCAGACGGCGGTAAGGAGCCTTGAAACTGATGACCTTTCCGTCGATTTCGCGTTCCGGTTTTCCGTTTACGGCGATGCAGACAGCCTCGAGCAGTTTCTCGGTGAACGACATCATCCAGTTGTAATCCTTGTACTGAACGTACAGTTCCATACAGGTGAATTCCGGATTGTGGTTGCGGTCCATACCTTCGTTACGGAAGTTCTTGCCGATTTCGTATACCCCTTCGAATCCTCCCACGATGAGGCGTTTCAGGTAAAGCTCGGTAGCGATACGCATATACATATCGGTATCGAGGGCATTGAAATGCGTGATGAACGGTTTGGCACTGGCACCGCCGGCAATGTTCTGCAGGGTCGGGGTTTCCACTTCCGTATATCCGGCTTCGTCCAGGATGCGACGGATGGTGCGGATGACTGTCGCACGCTGCAGGAAGATATCCTTCACACCGTCGTTTACCACCAGGTCGACATAGCGCTGGCGGTAACGGAGTTCCGGGTCTTCGAATTTATCGTAGGCCACTCCGTCTTTGTATTTCACAATCGGAAGCGGTTTGAGGGATTTGGAAAGGACGGTCAGCTTTTGGGCATGGATAGACACTTCACCCATCTGTGTACGGAATACGAATCCTTCGATGCCGATGAAGTCGCCCAGGTCGAGCAGACGTTTGAATACGACGTTGTATAAATCTTTGTTCTCATCCGGACAGATGTCGTCGCGGGTGATGTATACCTGAATTCTACCTTTGGAGTCCTGCAACTCAATGAAAGAAGCTTTACCCATTACACGACGTGACATCATACGTCCGGCAACCGATACTTTACGCGGTTCTGCTTCGTCATCCTTGAATTCGGCTTTTATATCTGTCGAAAATGCATTGGTTACATACTCAGCAGCAGGGTACGGGTCGATGCCCATCGCTCTCAATTCATTCAGACTGTTTCGTCTGATAATCTCCTGTTCACTTAGTTCTAATACGTTCATTTGTTAATACATTAACTCAATTTGGGTACAAAAATAGCAAACATTTTGCAATTATCCCTATGAATAAGGTACTTTTTAGTGCGAAGGGGTTGTAAAACAGACCGGAATAAGAAAAAATAACGGTTTGTCCGGCCGGTCATGCCGGCGGAAAAGCCGGCGGGAAAGCGGAGGGCTCCCGCGGGGCGGCAACTTGAAAATGGATATCGGATATTTTGTTTCAATATGTAATTAAAAGGAGAGTATAAGTGTTGTATTTATTCAGTTTATATTTATCTTGTTTTAAAAATGTTTGATTTGTGTATATTCTTTTGAATATTGTAAAATTAAGTCCTATATTTGCACATGGCCGTTTGTCAACCAAATCCGGCCTGTTCCCTACAGTGTGTAGCGGTGTGACTAAGAACAGAAGGTATTAATTTTAAGGTATACAAAATGGTTTATGACATTGATGTATTGAGGAGTTTCTACACTTCGTATGCCACGAAGGTGGAAACTGCGAGAAAGAAATTGGGTAGACCCCTGACTTTGGCTGAAAAGGTGCTGTACGCGCACCTGTACGATGAGACGTCATTGGCGGATTTCAGCCGGGGAGCGGATTATGTGAATTTCAGACCGGACAGGGTAGCCATGCAGGACGCGACGGCGCAGATGGCGCTGCTGCAGTTCATGAATGCGGGGAAAAATGCGGTGGCGGTTCCTTCTACCGTGCATTGTGACCATTTGATTCAAGCCTATCAGGGGGCCGGTTCCGACCTGCCGGTCGCTTTGGAAGCCAACTGCGAGGTGTATGCTTTCCTGAAGAGCGTGGCTTCGAAATACGGCATCGGTTTTTGGAAACCGGGAGCCGGCATCATCCACCAGGTCGTACTCGAGAATTATGCTTTCCCGGGCGGAATGATGGTGGGGACGGATTCGCATACGCCCAATGCCGGAGGACTGGGCATGATAGCCGTCGGTGTAGGCGGTGCCGATGCGGTGGATGTGATGACCGGGATGGAATGGGAGCTCAAGATGCCGAAACTCATCGGTGTGAAACTGACCGGTAAACTGAATGGTTGGGCGGCTCCGAAGGATGTCATCCTGAAACTGGCCGGGCTGCTTACCGTGAAGGGGGCGACCAACGCCATCATCGAATATTTCGGCGAAGGTACCGCTTCGTTGTCGGCTACCGGAAAGGCGACCATCTGCAACATGGGCGCTGAAGTGGGGGCGACTACCTCCATTTTCCCGTTCGACCGGAACATGGCCGACTATCTGTGTGCTACCGGCCGTGAGGAAATAGCGGAACTGGCGGCCCGGAACGCTGCCGAACTGCAGGCGGACCCGGAAGTGGCCGCTCATCCGGAAGCGTATTACGACCGGATTATCGAAATTGATTTATCCACCCTGGAACCTTATATCAACGGTCCGTTTACTCCGGACGCTGCCTGTACCTTGTCCGAATTCGCCGAAAAAGTGAAGAAGAACGGTTATCCGCGACGGATGGAAGTCGGCCTTATCGGTTCGTGTACCAATTCGTCTTACCAGGATTTGAGCCGTGCGGCTTCGCTGGCCCGTCAGGTAAAGGCCAAAGGACTGAAGATGGCGGCTCCGCTCATCATCAATCCGGGTTCCGAACAGGTTTACTGCACTTCGCTGCGCGACGGTATGATTGCCGATTTCCAGGCGGTGGGAGCTGTCATCATGACCAATGCCTGCGGACCGTGTATCGGACAGTGGAAACGGGTCACCGACGATCCGACCCGTGCCAACTCCATCGTGACTTCCTTCAACCGGAATTTCGCGAAACGGGCGGACGGTAATCCGAATACCCACGCGTTTGTGGCCTCGCCGGAAATGGCGATGGCTTTGGCCATAGCCGGCGACCTCTGCTTCAATCCGATGACGGATACGTTGCTGAACGAGCAGGGAGAGCCTGTGTGTCTGGACGCGCCCGAAGGCGATACGTTGCCGAAAAAAGGCTTTACGGTGGACGATAACGGATATGTGGCGCCGGCAGCCGACGGCAGCACGCTGGAGGTAACCATCCATCCGGAGTCGCAACGCCTGCAGAAACTGGCACCTTTCGCTCCGTGGGACGGAAAGGACCTGACGGATATGCCGTTGCTCATCAAGACCCAGGGCAAATGTACCACCGACCATATCTCCATGGCGGGACCGTGGCTGCGTTTCCGCGGACACTTGCAGAACATCTCGGACAACATGCTGATGGGGGCGGTCAATGCCTTCAATGGAAAGACCAACTGTGTCCTGAATCAGTTGGACGGCACTTACGACGCTGTTTCGGCGGTGGCCAAGGCGTATAAGGCACAGGGAATCCCTTCCATTGTCGTGGCCGAAGAGAATTATGGCGAAGGCTCCAGCCGCGAACATGCGGCGATGGAACCTCGTTTCCTGAATGTACGTGTCATTCTGGCCAAAAGCTTTGCCCGTATTCATGAGACTAACCTGAAGAAACAGGGGATGCTGGCACTGACTTTCAAGGATAAGCAGGATTATGATAAGGTGCGGGAGGACGACCGGATTTCAGTGAAAGGTCTGGAGCATTTTACTCCGGGACAGCCGTTAGAGGTAATTGTGAAACATACTGACGGTACGATTGATACTTTCGAGGCATTACATACCTACAATGACATGCAGATAGGTTGGTTTAAGGCTGGCTCTGCATTGAATACTTTTGTAAAATGATACATTTAGAAATAGGAGAACATGGTTATGAGTAAAGTATATATGGAAAACGGGAAATTGGTAGTTCCCGATCAGGTAACGATTCCTTTTATTGAAGGAGATGGTGTCGGGGCAGAGATTACCCCAGTGTGTCAGCAGATAGTCAATGCGGCAGTTGAGGCTGCCTATCACGGCAAGCGCTCCATCGAATGGAAAGAAGTACTGGCCGGAGGAAAGGCGTTCCAGCAGACCGGTGAATGGTTGCCGGAGGCTACGATGGAGGCTTTCCGCGAGTATCTGGTCGGTATCAAGGGACCGCTGACCACTCCGGTGGGAGGAGGTATCCGTTCCTTGAATGTGGCCTTGCGCCAGACACTGGATTTGTACGTCTGCCTGCGTCCGGTCCGTTGGTTCAAGGGAGTGGCTTCTCCGCTGAAGGAACCCGAGAAGGTGGACATGCATATCTTCCGCGAGAATACGGAAGACATCTATGCCGGAATCGAATGGGAGCAGGGTACTCCCGAGGCCAAGAAGTTCTACGCCTTCCTGCGCGATGAGATGGGAGTGACGAAAGTCCGTTTTCCGGAAACTTCTTCATTCGGTGTAAAACCGGTATCCAAGGAAGGTACACAGCGTCTGGTCCGTTCGGCCATCGAATATGCTTTGATTCACAAGCTGTCTTCCGTTACATTGGTACATAAAGGAAATATCATGAAATTTACCGAGGGCGGATTCAAGCGCTGGGGATACGAAGTGGCCGAAACCGAATTTGCGGAGCAGACCTTCACGATGAACCAGTATGAGCAGTTGAAGAAGGATTTAGGTGAAGAATCGGCCAAGGCTGAGTTGGCTAAGGCCATCAATGGAGGAAAGGTCATTGTCAAAGACTGCATTGCCGATGCTTTCCTTCAGAATACCTTGCTGATTCCGGAAGAATATTCGGTCATCGCTACATTGAACTTGAACGGCGATTACATTTCCGATCAGTTGGCTGCCATGGTAGGTGGTATCGGTATTGCTCCGGGCGCCAATATCAATTACCAGACCGGACATGCCATTTTTGAGGCTACACACGGTACGGCTCCGAATATAGCCGGTAAGAATGTGGTAAATCCATGTTCGCTTCTGCTTTCTTCTGTCATGATGTTGGAATACTTGGGGTGGAAAGAGGCTGCTTCCTTGATAACTAATGCTTTGGAAGAAGCTTTTTCCAAAGGGCAAGCTACCAATGACCTGGCTCGTTTCATGCCGAACGGACAGGCACTTTCGACGACAGAGTTCGGACAGCTCATCGTTGGTTTGTTATAATCTTTATTTATGAATTGAGTCTATGAAAAAAGAATACATCGTTTACAAGCTGTCGGAGTGTGCGAAGCATGCTTGCCGCATCGACAATGAACTGTTTACCAAATTCAATGTAAAGCGTGGCTTGCGTAACGAAGACGGTACCGGCGTACTGGTCGGGCTGACCAAAATCGGTAACGTAGTGGGATATGAACGGACGGACGAAGGGCTGAAGCCCATTCCGGGAAAACTTTTCTACCGGGGGTACGACCTGGAGGACATTGCCCATGCCCTGTTGCGTGAAAAACGTTTCGGCTTCGAAGAAGTGGCTTATCTGTTACTTTCGGGTGAACTGCCGGATGCCGAACAGCTCAGTTCGTTCAAGGAACTGATAAACGACAATATGCCGCTGGACAAGAAGACCACGATGAATATCATTGACCTGGAGGGACAGAACATCATGAATATTCTGGCCCGGAGCGTGCTTGAAATGTATACGTTCGATCCCAATCCCGACGATATTTCGCGCGATAACCTGATGCGCCAGTCCATCGAACTGATTTCAAAGTTCCCGACCATCATTGCCTACGCCTACAACATCTACCGGCACAGTACCCAGGGACGTTCGCTGCACATCCGTCACCCGCACGAGAACCTGTCGTTGGCCGAGAACTTCCTGTACATGATGAAGAAGGATTTCACTCCGCTGGAAGCCCGGATGCTGGATTTGCTGCTGGTTTTGCAGGCCGAACATGGCGGCGGTAACAACTCTACCTTTACGGTGCGTGTCACCAGTTCTACCCGTACCGATACCTATTCCAGCATCGCCGCCGGTATCGGCTCGCTGAAAGGTCCGTTGCACGGGGGAGCCAACATCCAGGTGGTGAAGATGTTCCATCACCTGAAGGAAGTGATTTCCGACTGGACAAACGTGGACGAAATCGATACGTACCTGATGCGCATGCTCAACAAGGAGGCCTACGACAAGAGCGGTCTGATTTACGGTATCGGTCATGCGGTCTACACCATCTCCGACCCACGCTCCATGTTGCTGAAGGAACTGGCCGGTGAGCTGGTGGCCGAGAAAGGCTGCGAGAAGGAATTCGCTTTCCTGGAACTGGTGGAACAGCGGGCCATCGCCTGCTTCAAGAAAGTGAAGGGCGACAAGAAACGGGTATGTTCCAACGTGGACTTCTATTCCGGCTTCATCTACGAGCTGATGGGCCTGCCTCAGGAAATCTATACGCCGCTGTTCGCTATGGCCCGTATCGTAGGCTGGACGGCCCACCGCATCGAAGAATTGAATTTCGAAGGACGCCGCATCATCCGTCCGGCGTACAAGAACGTGTTGGATGAGGTGGATTATACACCGATTTCCGACCGTTGACAGGATACGCTTACATCTATCATTTTCATCAGGTCCCGCTTTCTCCGTAGCAGGAGAGGGCGGGACTTTTTTCTGTTGTCCGGCGGGCGTCAGGAAAAGGTCGGCACATCGTTGTCGTCCGTATCGTCCGTGTCGGCATGGGATTTCCCTTTGTGCTTCTTTTCGATAATCATCTTCATGAAGGCGGAGCTGATGATGGCGGTTGGTACCGCAATCATCGAAATGCCGATTAACATGATGAGGCTGCCCAGCAACCTTCCCAGCGGAGTGATGGGGAAGATATCGCCGTACCCTACGGTGGTGAATGTCTCTACCGTCCACCAGAGGCCGTCGCCTACATTCTTGAAGGCATGAGGTTGGGCATTACGCTCGATGTAATACATCAGAATCCCGGCAAAGCCTACCAGGATGCCGCAAGCCGTATAGGCGGTGACCAGTTCGTCCTTCACCGTTCCGATCATGCTGCCCAGCAGCCGGTAGGAGCGGGAGTAGCGGATGAGCTTGAAGATGGTGAGGATATAGGCCAGTACCACCAGGTGCACGTGTGGGCTTTCGTTGTACACGTAAATCACCACGAAAGGGATGATGGCTATCAGGTCTATCAGTCCGTAGAACGAGAAGATGTAGCGGAAACGTGCCTTCCAACTGTTCTGGATGTTGGGATATTGTCCGGGCGCGGCAATGATGCGCAAGGTATACTCGATGGTGAAGATGAACGACGCCAGGTAATTGAAGGCGAAGAGCCAGGAACGGTAAGGTGCCGATTCTTCAAAGGAACTGAGAACGATGGACAGGATGGAGCCTACGATGAAGAACAGTACGAAGCGTTGGGTCCATTTGTTCATCAGTTGCCGGTGGATGCTCCGGTAGAGCCGGGCATGCCGTCCGATGTACGGAAGGTTGTCGATAAAGCGTTGCAGTTTCTTTTCCTTGTATGTCATGATGCTTGTTTTTCTTTTAGAACAACCTCCTGGCAGAAATGGTTATTCAAAAAATGGGTAAAAAAGTTAGGAAGTGTAAAAGCGCTTTTTAAGCGTATTTAATGTATGGATTTGTATATTTATAAGTTTTTAAGACAGATTTTGCCGCTTGTTTGTAAGAAATGTTCACAAAATGGGGGTAAGAAAAAAAATCTACAAAAAGTTAGTGGCAACAGACGTTTGTATGAGAATTTTCTGTACTTTTGCCGCTAAACTATTAAAAATTAGACTATGACAAAAGCAGAGATCGTTAAGGAAATCGCCAACAAGACTGGAGTAGACAAACAAACTGTTTTGGCTGTTATTGAAAGTTTCATGACCGAAGTGAAGGGTTCCTTGGAGAAGGAAGAGAATGTATATCTCCGCGGATTCGGAAGCTTTATCGTGAAGAAGCGTGCTGAAAAGACAGCTAGAAATATTTCGAAGAACACTACCATGATTGTTCCGGCTCATAACATTCCTGCTTTCAAGCCTTCGAAAGAGTTTGAAAGCATGATGAAATAACGTTTTGATTTCAATGCAGTGCAGTCCCCGTCAGTTCTCGCTGGTGGGGATTGTTTGTTTATGATGGGGCTTTCATTTTATCGGTTGTAATCTTGCGGGCAGGATATTGGGCTCTTGTAGTCTGGCATATTCAGGTTTGATGCTTTTTCTTTATCAGGGTTCATATTTCAGACAGAAATATGTAGGGATAAATATGTTTTTACCCTTATATATTTCTATCTGTTCACGAATAAATAAAGTTATATTTCTTTATTCTTACCAGTGTTCTGGTGGTGGAGGCGGTGGAGTTTCCGGTCTGTGTTTGTTATGGTGTTTTTTAGGTGGAGGCGGTGCTTTCTTTTTGTGTCGGTGGTCTACCTTGTGTGGTGGGGGAGGAGGTTTAGGTCCTGTACGGTGGACTATACAGGATGAGCCAATCAACAGGCCGCCTAATAAACTGCATAGTACTAAAAAATGTCTTGTTTTCATAACTTCGAGGTTTTAACGGTCTTTCTTCAAAGATACGTAATAAACCTTTTCTATGGAAATGTAATGTGGTAAATGATATTAATATCTTTTTGTTCCTGTCAATCATTCACCACCAGCATCAGACCGACTCCCCTTACAGTTTTGATTTCAATCATTGGGTCTGTCTCGAACAGTTTACGGAGTTTGGTGACGAATACATCCAGACTGCGTGAAGCGAAATAATCATCATTCTTGTCCCAGCAACGGTTAAGGATGACTTCTCTTCGGACCACTTCCCCTTTGTTTTCTGCCAGCAATTGGAGAATCTGTGCTTCACGGGCAGTAAGTGTTGTCGATTTTCCGGATTCACTGTTGCGTAAGGTAGCATGTTCGGCATCCAGTGTATAATTGCCGAACTTGCACAGTCCTTCTTCGTTGCGGGTTTTCGTTCCTTCCTTCATCTTCAGGATGGCATGCAGGTGTGCATCCAGCTCATCGGGGATAAACGGTTTCTTTACGTAATTGTTGACACCGATGTCGTACCCTTTTCTTACATCTTTGGGTGAGGTGAGAGCCGATGCGAAAAGAATGGGTGTGTCGCCGTCGGTTTCCCGGATTTGGCGTACCATTTCGAAGCCGTCCATGACGGGCATGTCTATGTCTGAAATGATGATGTCGGGATGATGTTCCTTCCAGGCTTCCAGTCCTTCCTTACCGTTAAACGCCGTAATGACTTCATAGCCGCCAATAATATCCTGTAGTCCGCTCTGGACTATATATGAAAGGTTAGTATCATCTTCAACCAGTAATAGTTTAATCATATCTTCAATTTTTTAATATACAAATATATTCATGTTTTTATTAAGATCCAATAAGAGGCAGATAGATTGTGAATTCCGTGAACTCACCTTCTATACTGGAAACAAATATTTTTCCGTGATGTGCTTCAACCACTTGATCAACGAAATTCAGTCCGAGTCCGAAACCGGAAGCACCATTCCGGCGGTTACGCTTAACGGCTGATGCACGTTCAAACTTTCGGAAAATAAGATGAATATCTTTATCGGATATACCAAAACCATTGTCATAAACTTTAAGGACGGTATATCTGTCATCCCGTGCTGTACTTATTCTTATCTCCACGCTCTCATCCGAATATTTTACGGAATTGTCAATCAGGTTGCTGAGTACTTCTTCCAGATATTCTACATCGGCATAAGCTGTTTCGGCTTTTATATCTGTAATGAAATTCACCGTCTTTTGCGATTTCGCCTTGAATTTCTCGGTCAGTTTTTCTATTATAGGAGTAAGCTCAACTTCTGTTCTGTTCATCTCCAGTTTATGGTTCTCCAGCTTTGATATGGTCAGCACTTTATTTGTAAGAGTAAGCAGATGATCTGCCTCGTTCTCAGCAATGTCGAAATATTTGTCCTTTATCACAGGTTTGTCATCAAGCTTTCCGCTTCTAAGAAAATTCAGCGCCATGATGATGGATGTGAGCGGTGTTTTCATGTCGTGTATCATGGCGTATGAGAAGTCTTCGCGAATCTGGAAAATCTTCTCGAAGCGTGAAATGAATCTTACCTGATAGCTGATGCAGACGATTACGAGTAGCATGATGATGAATGTACCGGCAAGCATCAGGCCCATACGCTCTAAAAAAGTCTTATTAGGATTGGTGATGATGAGCTGGACAACCTGTGTATAATCCGAACGGATTGGAAAGTATTTGGGTTTGACAGCCATAAAGGACGGTTCTTTTTGAGTACCGATACCGTTTATCTTTTCTCCCGTCTTTAAATTTATAATGTCAATATAATATTGGTTTCCTAATCCGTTTTGTATTAATAATTCGGCAGTAATGGAATCAAGATTGTGTAATGACATTGGATAGCCCATGTCTGAAAGCCGTTCATAAAAATATGTCATTGGAGGAATGGTGTCGTTTGTAGGTCCGCTCATGATTTTTGTTCCTTTGGGAGTTTGTCCGAATCTCATATTTCCTTCTTCTTCCAAGGCTTTTTCAATGGTAGCATAACCTTCATTCAGAATGTCGTTTTTTATCAGTTCATACGAATTGTATATCCATATCATCTGCAAAGCCATAGCCCCGACAAGTCCTACGACAGACAGTATGGTGATGAATAATATGTTTTTCTTACGTTTTGAAGTCTCCATGTATGATATTATATGACTTTTTAATGGTTTTTCAGTGCAAATATAATATTATGATTATTAATATAAACTATAAATTGAAGTATTAACCTAAAGATAACATAAGGATAACGAATGATTTGATTGTATCACATTATATTTGCAGTGTGATAAAGAATAGAATGAAAAAATGCAATAGACATGAAAGCACTTAAAAAATATTTTAGCGGACAGTCATCCGGAAAAGGAACATTGATTTCATACGGAAGAGGGCCTGAAGGTGAGGAAGTGATGATAGACATAACGGAGCCTAAAAGAATAAATCTAAAAGCAATAGTGGCATTCATTATTATCCTGCCAGTGATGATGTGGCTGTTTTCTGCCATTTATGGAACTGAAAGTCTGAATGTAACTTCAGAGAATTATTTCAGTAAAGGCAGGTATGTCGTATTTTCCAGTGTGCTTTGTGGTATTTTATTGAACTGGTTAATTCAGGCCGTCGTTTATATTATAATCAATCCTCGGTCATATAGTAAATTTGCAGTAATACATAATAAGCGAAACCATACCATACGTTTTTTTTATAAAGGAGATATGAGAATTGTTCATTTCCGTATAGCTAATATTCTTGCGCATTGGATATGTGGATATATCCCTTTGTTGTTGGGCTTTATAATAGGGGATATTTCTATATGTTACTTTGGTCTTTTGTCAATCATCTTCTTCTTTGATGAAACCAGTATTGTATGGAGACTGCGCCATTACAGTGGACAGGCTTTGTGCAGATATAAGGCAGATAGAGAATAACTATCCGAGATTATGACAGAGAGTTTATTACTCTATATGAATCTACGCTCAAAACAGATTGTGCGTCTATTAGCAGGCATCAGACCGTTCCGGTGTCTGTTTCTTATCGGTATCGCTGCCATTCTGTTTTATGCTTTTACGAAAGTGACGAGTGTATGGATATTGCCAGTATGTTTTCTGCTTATACTATGGCTGTATCATAACAGTAGAAAAGACAAGGAGTTTCTGTCTTTACAGGTGCATGGAATCAAAAGATTGTTTACGGCAGAATATTTATTGCTCGGTTTACCGTTTATTATTTCGGGGATAATTGCTGCAAATTACATTTCTTTACCGGTTATCATACTGATTGCGGTAGTTATGCCGTGGATTCATCCTGTAAGGTATCATTCTATAGTTCTGCCTATGCCTTTATTATACAGTGGGGATTTGCTGTATAGAAGGATGTTCCGGAAACAAGTACCACTGTATGCGGTATTGCTCTTTCTGTCTTTCATGGGAGTACTGCATGACAATATAAATCTCTGTAAAGTATGTCTGATACTGTGGGGAGCTATTCAGGGAACGGCATATATGGTGACGTCACCGAAGCATGAACTCTCTGTCTATAACAGTTTCGGAATGTATCAGCTGATACTGGTCAAATCAGGGCTGAGGAATATCTTTATAACCATGTTCCCGTTAATTGTACTTATGCTTGTGCTGAGACACGATACAGAAGCTATACTTTTCTGTCTTGTATTGTTTTCTTCGACATTGTTATACCAGTGGAATATGGGCATGGCAAGATTCTCCTTTGAGACACAAACAGTAATGGGAATATACTGGCTGCTTTTCCCGTTGCCGCTGTTTTTAGTTTCGATTATGACCCCAGTCGTACTGATACTTTATTTGACTTTTAATATAGGCCTTACACTTTCTGTAAAGAAAAAATATAAACATATATGGAACTGATATATATAAAAGAATTGAGCAAGGCATACGGTAAGACGAGAGTGCTTGATAACCTTTCCGTTTCTTACGAATCCGGGAAAATCTACGGACTGGTGGGAGAAAACGGAGCCGGGAAAACTACACTCTTCAATTGCATTATGGGAGTAACCGATTACGACGGCGAAATAAGGAAGTCATCCAATATGGCCGTTGGCTATATGCCGGCTGAAAGCTTCTTCTACTCCCTTATCACAGGAAAGGAGTATCTTGAGTTCTGTGTTAAAGCCAAAGGGAAGAAGATGGATGCTGAAGCCATAGATTCATTGAATAAAGCCTTTCAGCTGCCATTGGAAAGATTCGCTTCGGACTATTCTACCGGGATGAAGAAGAAACTTGCACTTATGTCCCTGCTCCTTCAGGATAATGACCTGTACATCCTTGACGAACCTTTCAACGGGGTAGATCTTTATGGATGTATACAACTTAAAAGGATCATACGCGAACTGAAGGACAAAGGGAAGACTGTCATAATATCATCGCACCTTATCAATACCTTACACGAACTGTGTGATGAGATTGATTTCCTGGATAATCATGCCATTCGGAAAAGATATATCCAGGCATCAATTGATGAGATAGAGCAGGATATTCTTAACAGGAAACATTAACCTAAAGATAACGTAGTGATAACATAAACTCTTGTTCTTTGCGCATACCTTTGTTGCATAATAATAACTGGAAAAACTAAAAAGTATGAACAATAAATATAAATACTATTTGATTGTATGAATAAAAAAGGAAATAAAAAGAAAAGTTTTGCAACTTGTTTGGTATGGGGAATGTTATGGGGAATAGTTTTGGGTGTTGCGATGGATAAGTTGGCTGTAGGTATTGCATTAGGAAATATGTTTGGTACGATGTATTACTTATTTTTTGCCAACCAAGATAAAAACTCAAGTGATGAAGATAAAGAAGATTCTTAAAGTTATATAGTTTGATGGACAATAATACTTTTCATAAAATACCAGTAACCTTCTCTGATGAAAGTTACAATAAATATCAGAATGAGGTAATGAATCTGTTGCATTTTATCAGGTTATTTCATCCTGTCAGTATAGTTAATCCTGAAAGATTCAACAGATTTGAAAGACAGGCAGAGAAAATCTGCCATGAAATGAAAGGTGTGATAGACTTGCAGCATTTCCAGTTTGCCTTGAATTCTTTGTTAGCCATACTTGAAGACGCACATACCTATATTATCCCTGAAGATGGATTAATTTATCCTTTTGAGATAAGATATTATGAAGGCTGTTTTTATCTGTATGCCATAGATTCAAAATATCCTGATTTCACGGGAAAAGAGATTGTTTCCATTAATGGTATATCCGTTAAAAATATCAGGTCGGCTATGCGTAAAGCAATGCCATCGGAGAATGAAGTAAAGGCAGGGCTATGGAGCTTTTATCTGAATCGTAAAACATTACTGCATCAGATAGGAGTAGATACTGCAAATGGAGTTTGTCTTGACTTTCACGATGGAAATAGTCTGCTTTTTGAGTCGGAAACAGAGAATCGTTCCGGTTGGCATCAGGTGAAGTTCCCTCCATATCCTGTTACAGTGAAGCGTGATGATTTGTTCTCCTATCAGATAATTGAAGATAAATGCTATATGCAATTTAATGCGATGTATGATTTGCAGTCGTATTTGCAATTATGTCAGATTACGGGTACCAAAGTTGAGGATAATTATCTGAACTTCCTGCCGTCATTTCTTGAATTTATAGACAAGATCGATGCCGATATAAAGCAGCATCATATACGGAAACTGGTAGTAGATATGCGTTATAATGGCGGAGGAAATAGTATGCTTGGCGACCAGCTTCTACAATATCTTGGGGTTGATACGGATAGTATATCAAAATATAAGACATTTGTCAGAAAATCAGATTTTCTTTTCAAGTGTATGCCTGATTTCTATGATTGGTGTAAATGCAAACAAGGGGAACTCATTTCTATGGAAGATAGTGAGAACTTGCCATTCCTTCCCAAAATAAAAAAACGTTTTGAAGGGAAGGTAATATTCATACAAGGTCAGAATACTTTCAGCAGTGCTAATTATTTGCTTACAACTATAAAGGATAATAATCTTTTCCCAATTATAGGTACTCCGACTTCGCAGAAGCCTACTTGCTTTGGTGATGTATTACCTGTTGAACTGCCATTTACAGGCACAAAGGGCTATATAAGTCATTCTTACTTTGAAAGACCGGATGTGAGCCGTAATGATGAGGATTGTTTATATCCTGATTTTCATATACCGATGTCTATGGATGAAAGGTTGAAGGGTATTGATAAATGCTGGGAATGTATTGAAATGAATATGCTTGGTAAGTCGATATTTGTGTAATATATTGCTGTAAATAATTATAAAGATTTACGTTGGTTATGAGAATGAAGTTTATAATTTCAGGTATTCTGATTGCTGCTATCGGGCTGGTACTGTCGCACACGTACCGTCCGTATGTATATGAGAATCATATCAATGATTTTCATCTGGCAGATGTTATAGGCAGTGTCGTTTGCGTACCTGCTGCAGTACTATGCGCCTATGGCATTGATAGCAGATACTCGATAAAGCAATACACAATAGGGGCTGCAATAGTCTATATTACATACGAGTTTCTCGGACTTTTCCATATACATGGCACTTTTGATATATATGATATCATAGCCATAATAACAAGCAGCCTTGTGTTTTACCGATTATGTCTGTTGTTTAGAGTTTCAAGCGGAAGATAGATGGTAAATTCCGTAAATTCTCCTTCTGTGCTGTTTACGAATATTCTTCCCTCATGCGCCTTTATCACCTGGTCAACAAAGTTCAGGCCCAGTCCGAATCCGGAAACTCCGTTCCTGCGGCTGCGCTTTGCCGCCGCTGCGCGTTCATATTTCTGGAAAATGATTTTCTGGTCGGCTTCTGATATACCCAGACCATTGTCGCGTACTTTCAGTATGGTGTAGCGTTCGCTTTCTTCCGTAGTGATGTTTATTTCCACACTCTCCTTTGAGTACTTGATAGCATTGTCAATCAGATTGCTTAATACTTCACACAGATAATCGTTGTCGGCATAAGCTGTTTTGGCCTGCAGGCTGATGATAAAGTTTACAGGTTTCTGTACTTTTGCCTTGAATTTCTCGGTCAGTTTCTCTATTATCGGTGTAAGCTCGACTTCTGTTTTGTTCATCTCCAGTTTATGGTTCTCCAGCTTTGAGATGGTCAGTATTGGCGAAAACGGAGCATACCCACCCACTTAGAACGGCATAATCCACCCACAATT
>ENA-OPVK01000080-OPVK01000080.1-human-gut-metagenome-genome-assembly--contig:-NODE-80-length-77527-cov-7.163117_pt1 | contig 77527 bp, 65 predicted proteins | sample MGYA00241495_ERZ501982 | MGnify/ENA primary metagenome ERZ501982 (study PRJEB25962, sample SAMEA2042002) | human gut metagenome | biome: human gut; feature: human-associated habitat; material: faeces...
TCATATTTTCTCTGAGGAATTATTGGCTGCTACACCGCAACTTCACAGCCCATAACCGCGGCGTAAATGTAAAATAAAAACAAGGAGTGTGTAAAAATGACAGAAAAACACGGCAATCTTTCAATTGACAGCGACAACCTGTTCCCTATTATAAAGAAATGGTTATATTCAGACCACGATATCTTCTATCGTGAGCTCATCTCAAACGGCTGCGATGCCATCACTAAGCTCAAAAAGCTCGACATGATGGGTGAATATTCCCTTCCTGCAGACTACAAGGGCAAGATTCAGGTGCTCGTAAACCCTGACGAAAAGACAATAAAGATTATAGATAACGGTCTTGGTATGACAGCTGATGAGGTTGAGGAATACATAAGCCGTATAGCTTTTTCAGGTGCTACAGACTTCATCGAGAAATACAAGGACAAGTCAAATGATGACCAGATTATCGGTCATTTCGGTCTCGGCTTCTACTCAGCATTCATGGTAGCCGACGAGGTAACAATCGATACTCTCTCTTATAAAGAGGGCTCTACACCTGTACACTGGTCATGTGACGGTGGTACAGAGTACAATATGGAGGATGGCGACATGGACGACGTCGGAACAGAGATTACTCTCTACTTAAACGACGACTGTCTTGAGTTCGCAAATGAATACCGCGCACGTGAGGTCATCGAGAAGTACTGTTCCTTCATGCCTACTGAGATTTACCTTGCAAAGGAAAATGCTCCTGAGGAGTACGAAACAATAGACAAGGCCGACAAGCGTGACACTGACACTGTCATCGAGGAAATCCATGAGGACGCCAAGTACGAGGAAAAAGAAAATGACAAGGGCGAAAAGGAGCAGGTAGAGGTATCTCCTGCAAAGGATCAGCTCAAAATCGTTAAGCGCCCTGTTCCGCTTAATGATACAACCCCACTCTGGACCAAGAGCCCGAATGAGTGTACTGACGAGGAATACAAGGAGTTTTACAGAAAGGTATTCTTAGACTACAAGGAGCCTCTTTTCTGGATTCACCTGAATATGGACTATCCTTTCAACTTAAAGGGTATCCTCTACTTTCCTAAGATCAACACAGAGTACGACTCAATTGAGGGAACTATCAAGCTTTACAACAACCAGGTATTTATCGCAGACAATATCAAAGAGGTCATTCCTGAGTTTTTGATGCTCCTTAAGGGTGTTATCGATTGTCCTGATTTACCGCTTAACGTATCACGTTCTGCTCTCCAGAATGATGGCTTCGTAAAGAAAATTTCTGAGTACATTACCAAGAAAGTGGCTGACAAGCTCATCGGTATGTGCAAGACAGATAAGGAAGCCTATGAGAAATACTGGGATGATATCAGCCCATTCATCAAGTTTGGCTGCTTAAAGGACGAGAAGTTCTGTGACAAGATAAACGACTATATTCTTTTCAAGGATATCAATGACAAGTATCAGACTCTTCCTGAGCTGCTCGCACCTGTTGCTGAGGATGAAAAATCAGATGCGGAAAGTGGCGATGCTTCTGATGATACAAAGAAAGCTGACAATACTGATGAAAACAAGGAGCCTGAGAAAAATACAGTTTACTATGTCACAGATGTAGTACAGCAGGGTCAGTATATCAAGCTGTTCAAGGAACAGGGCATGAACGCTGTTATTCTTGACCACAATATCGATACCTCATTCATCACACAGCTTGAGCAGAGAAATGACCACTACAAGTTCATGAGAATAGATGCAGACCTCACAGAGTCTCTCAAGGATGAATCCGGCGCAGACCTCACAGAGGCAACAACTACTCTCTCAGAGGTATTCAAGAAGGCTTTGAACAACGACAAGCTCACTGTAAAGGTAGAAAACCTTAAGAACGCAGATGTAGCATCTGTGCTCACACTCTCAGAGCAGGGCAGACGTATGCAGGATATGATGAAGATGTACGCAGCCGGAGGCATGGGTGGAATGGATCCAAGCATGTTTGCCGCTGACCAGACACTCACATTAAATGCCAACAACGAGCTTGTGAAGTACATCTTAGACAATAAGGATTCTGAGCATGTTCCAATGTTTGCTGAGCAGCTTTACGACCTTGCAATGCTTTCTAACCAGCCGCTTTCAGTTGACCGGATGACTAAATTTGTAAAGAGAAGTAATGATATCATGCTTCTTCTCACAAAGTAATACAACAAAGTAATTTTACTGTTAACATCACATAAAAAAGCTGTACACTATGCAGGTTTCATAGACCTGCATGTGTACAGCTTTTTATTAATTACCGGCTCTCTTAAACAAAAAGTTCACAAACACAGCCGATACCACTCCAAGCACTGCTCCTGCCAGGACATCCGTTGGGAAATGCATGAAGTTGTACATACGCGAAAACGCTATAAGTACCGCAAGTACAATCGCCGGTATTCCCATTCTTTTGTCTATAAACATAAGTGTCACTGCCGCTGTTATGCCGTTTAACGTGTGTCCCGAAGGAAATGATGAGTCAAACGGTATCTTTACAATAAGACTGACTGTCTCATCTATCTGACATGGTCTCAATCTGTCGACCATATTTTTTATTATCAGATTACCCACTATAAAGCTCAAAAGCTCTGCCGAAAGCATCTGCAGGCCTCCACGGCGGTATTTTTTTGAAACACAAAGCACTACACCTATCACAATCCACAATACACCTGCATTTCCGAGGGTGGATAAAAACGCCATTAGCTTGTCTAAAAACGGTGTTCTGATGCTCTGAATTGCATACAGGATGTCAAATTCCCAGTCCATATTATATGCTCCTGTCTATTATTAATTATTATCGGCCTGTTCAATTGTCGGCCTGAAAGTATTTATTGTACACAGTAAAAAATGAGCTTGTTTTCACATTCTTTTCATCCTTTATACTGATTGAATCCCACAGGTCATTGTTTAAACTAAAGCCTGCTTTTTTTACAAAGTGCTCGTAGTCATCATTAAACTGCTCCTGTTGTCTCTTTTGCAGTATAGTGACCTTGTTCTGCTCTGTTTTTTCCCGGTCCAGCTTGGATATACACTTGATGAAATAGTAGCCGTCATCTGTGCTTATCATATCAGATGTCTCTCCATCACCAAGCTCAAATGCTACAGCCTCAACCTCCTGTGGCAGAGTGCCCTTTGCAGCATACAGCTCTGTCTGGCTGTCCTCACTGCTGCCTGATGCAACTGCTGCAAAATCTTCCTTTGACAAAAGCTTCTGGCTCACAGCATCTGCGCTCTCCTTGCTCTTTACAAAGATTTTCTGTATATGGATAACTCTTGCATCCTCATCACTCACCTCTGTATCAACGCCCTTCGATAGAGAATTGTACAGCTTTTGCGCAATCGCATAATGCTCGTATGCGCTCTCAATGTCTGATAAATCAGCCTTTGTGAATTTCTTTTCAGCTTCGTTTAATGAGTCATGGTATTCCTTTGCAGCCTTTGACACACTACTCTTCTCCTTGTCTGTAAGTGTAATCTTCTTCTGCTTTGCAATTGAAACCATACAATATATGCGCGTCAGCTCATCAACAGTGACATCCCTGATATATTTTTCCACGTTCGACGCATCATCTGTCTCAAGCAGATTAACATCATACATAGTGCCATACAGATTTTTGTAATTGGCTAAATATATGAGTGCCTCCGTCTTATCGCACTTCATATTGTCCACGGAAAAAACTGTATGGCTGTTCGTGGTATTTATATCAAGCACTATCTCCTTGCCGCCAATACTGCAGCCAGTGAGAAGTGTAGCTGATGCAAGCAGCATACACATCATTTTCTTAAAATACTTCATACCTGCTATCCTTCCACAACAAGGAATCTGCCGTCCGCAATGGCAAAGACCTCACTCTGGTCCATAAGCTCATCATCTGACATGCCCGAAATATCTGAGCCTGCCTCATCAAAGTAATCTCTTACTTCTTTTATATTCTTACATACCACAGCCATGCAGTCCTCTAAAAATTCCTCTGCAGCCTCCGGAGTATCTGCGACCTCCTCACTAAAAAGCTGTGTCTGTTTCTTTAAAAATGTGTCTAAAACCTCGTCATCATACTCGTACATATTGTATTCCTCCATGTAAATTATCTCTTTTCTTTGGCTTTATATACAGCTGTTCATACAGCAATTATGTCTGATATATTAATGTATTGTATATTTTTGTACCGCCTGTTAGACATTATATAATAGATTGCTGTTACATGCCACTATTTTTTATATTCACGACAGGTAACAATTGTCTGCTGTAAACGGAATGAATATATGAGCCTCTCATCCGCCTGTATGCTTTTCCCATCTGTAGAAAAAATCCTTCCAAGTGCATCAGCATACAGTTTTAACTGTGTGCTGTATCTGTCGATAAGCTCTTTAGCAGCATTTACCCTGTCTGTCTTATAATCAAGCAGCACTATTTTATCATTCTCCAGCCAGAATACATCAATAATTCCCTGAACCAATACTCCCTCATAGTCCATCACAAAAGGCTTCTCTTTATACAAATCGCCTCTCTTATCCGCCTGTGCCATACGCGCTGCCACATCTGATGATATAAACTGCTCTATAAGCCTTGGTCTGGTCAGCCTGTACATGTCATCTGTGATAAGCCCCTTTTTTAGCATTTCATCCATGCTTTTCTTCACAAATGCACTGACTGCCACATGGTCTTTTGTATCTATATCACACAGGCTCTTGAAATCCAGACACTCCATGACACGGTGCACTGCAGTTCCGCGCAGCGCTCCCTGATTCACACCTGCTGCATTTTTAGGCTCTTTGCTTTCATTAGAAGCACCGCCTGCCTCATCATCCCTCGCAAAATCCGGCACATACGTCTCCTTCTCCTCCAAAAGGAACTTAGGACGCTCTGCCTCCCTCTCTGTGCTGTCATACTTTTCAACCATAGAGTCATGCTTCAGCTCAGATACCGAATATTTGCTTTTTTTAGTTATATCAGAAGCATATACATACTCAAAATCAAATTCCTCTGCGAGCTCTTTGGCTTTTGTTTCATCCGCTGCACTTATGTGCCCAATAAGCTGCGCTTTTGATATATCGTTTGCCGCCATATCCATCGCAGTTCGTGCAGCGAACTCTGTTGCATCGACTGTGGATACCGTATACTTATCCGGGTACGACAGCATGGCAGGTATAATCCAGTCCAGGTAACACCCTGCTCCCTCCCTTTGTCCAAAGCTTATAGGCTGGTTCGCATTTACATTGCCTCTATACTTCTCAAAGGATTTTTGGGCATTTGAAAGTCCCCCTGTCAGGATAATCTTTTCCTTCGCCCTGGTGAGCGCTACATATAGCACACGCAGCTCCTCTCCCAGATTTTCCCTTTCAATGCGGCTTACTATCTCATTTCTTATCAGTGATGGTCGCTTTGTCCTTGGGCTTTTTGTTTTTTCCACAAGGCCAAGCCCAAGCTTTTCATGTATCACCAGGTCTGATTTTGTATCCTGCGTGTTAAAGCCCTTGCCAAGGCCGGAAACAAACACTACAGGAAACTCAAGACCCTTGCTCTTATGGATTGTCATAATGCGCACCACATCGTCATTCTCGCCTGCGGTATCGGCCTCTCCGTAGTCTATCTCGTATTTCTGCTGTATATCTATGTACCTGACAAAATGAAACAGCCCCTTGTAGCTGGTCTTTTCATAGGCTGCGGCCATCTCAATCAGCATATCTATATTCTGTCTGCGCCGTTTTCCTGCCGGCATGGCCGATGCATACCTGTAAAAGCCTGTCTCATCAAGCATCATGTACAAAAGCTCATGGATTGGCGTATCAGCTACAGCACCTCTTAGTCTCTCAAATACCAAAGCGAAGGCTTTAAGCTTCTCGTCCTCATAGCCATCTTCACCTGCCATGGCGCTAAGTGCAGCCTGTGCAAAGCTTACACCCTTAAAGGCAGACCTAATCTGTGCCAGCTCCTCATCATCCATGCCCACGATAGGCGAAGCAAGCACTGCTGCCATCGGAATATCCTGCAGCGGATTATCGAGTATGCGAAGCATCGACAGAATCACCTGTATCTCATACGATGAAAAGTAGCCTGTATTCGACTCTACATGCGCCGGAATATCACAGTCCTTTAATACTGCTGCCACTGTATTGCCCCAGGTTGCAACACTTCTCGAAAGTATCACTATATCCCTGTACTGCACGGCTCTTAGCTGCCCTGTCTTTTTATCGGTCACCATGCCGTTTTCCATCAGACTCCTGATACGGTTTGCAATCAAAAGTGCCTCTATCTGCACCTTATCTCCATCCTCATCCTCTATAATTTCAGACAGATCCTCATCCTTATAGTCAACAAGCAAAAGCTCAGGACGCATCGTCTCCTTTGGATAGCTTGCACCGGGATACAGTGCCGCATCGTCATCATACTGCACATTGCCCAAATCTGCTGCCATGATTTTGTAGAATATGTCGTTAGTAAAGTCTAACACCTCATTCCTGCTTCTGAAATTTTTATGCAGGTCTATTCTCTGGTGTGCACTGTCATCTGATGTATATGTGTTGTATTTTTCCATAAACAGCTCAGGGCGCGCCATTCGAAACCTGTATATGCTCTGCTTTACATCGCCCACCATAAACATGTTGCCGACTCTCTGGTGCTCTCTTGAAATAGCAGTAAGTATATCCTCCTGCACCTGGTTTGAGTCCTGATACTCGTCAATCATGATTTCCTCAAAATGTTTTGAAAACTCACGCGCTGTCTCTGTGGGCTTTAGTGTCTGTTCATCCACCAGTATACGAAGCGCAAAGTGCTCTATATCAGAAAAATCAAATACTCTTTTTCTTGTCTTTACAGCCTCCATCGCATCATAAAACTCGAGTGAGAGCCTTATCAGCTCTTTAACAAATGGTCTTTGACGCTCCAGCTGCTCATACATAAGCTCAATTGACATGCCAAAGTATTTCTGCTTTATTCCGTCTACCTTCTTCTTGGCAGCATCGCGCATGCTTTTCACGCGCTCCTTTTTCTTCTCGTCTCCGTCAAATTTCCTGATGACAGCAATTCTGCCAAAGGATATTTTGTTTAAGAACTCCTGCATGCCGACATAGCCTGTCACATCCGCCATTCCATCAAACAATGCTATATCCTCTGAAAGTGTAAGCGCATACTTTTCAAGCCCGGGTGTAGCTGATGCCAGGTCTTTCGCCATTGTAAGCTCCTGAACATCCTCCTCCAAAAGCACCCTGCTGTAATCCACTATCTCCTTAATGATTTCTGAGTCCTCAAGCTGTTTAGCTGATTTTATATCATAGAGCCTCAGGAGGCTGTTCATCCACTTTCTCGGCCATGATGAGCTGCCCGCCTTATAGTAGATATCCTCCACCATCTGCCTGACGGCAGAGTCATTTCTCCCCTTGCTGTAGGTATCTATAAGGTTGATAAATGCCTCGTTGTCTTCTCTTGCATAATTGTCCTCAAATACCTGTGCCAAAGCATCCTTTAGCATAAGCTTAAGCTCTGCCTGGTCACCGATTCTGAAATCAGGATCCAGATTAAGCTGTGCGAAATTATTCTGCACCACAAACAGACAAAACGAATCGATTGTAGTGATGAGCGCATTGTGAACCAGTGTCGACTGCCTCTGCAGGTTCTCATCGTCCGGCTTTTGCTCCTTCAAGCTGTCTATCGCACAGCTGACACGCTCCCTCATCTCAGCAGCTGCAGCCTTGGTAAACGTCACCACAAGCATCCTGTCAATATCCACCGGCGGATTATCCACACATATTCTGTTTACTATACGCTCAACGAGTACAGCTGTCTTTCCTGAGCCCGCTGCCGCCGATACAAGTATATCCCTGTCTCTTAAATCTATAACCTTTTTCTGTTCACTGGTCCATTTAACATCCATATTATATCTCCTGATTATAGCTTTATATTATTATCTCCATAGCATGCTTTATGCTCTGCAGCTGCAATCTGTGTACGCATTTTATCAAGTACATCTTCCTTATTGTCACCGTTAAAGCTTCTTTCGCTAAAGCCCGGTATCCTTGAATCATACCTGCATATGGCCTGAAAAGCGCAATATGCGCAGCTGTCTATTTTCTTGTTCTTGATAGGATTGACGGCAACATTTCCATCGTATATTTCTCTTCCTATCTCGCGAAGCTTCTCTCGCGCAAACCTTGTTATCACATCAAACTCTTCGGTGTTTGCCACCTTTGAGCCTGCAGCCGGTGTCTGATCCTTTTTTAAGGTGACAGGGATTACGTCAGAGCTTTTCTCAAAGTCCCTGTCCATGCCTCTGTATGCCTTTTCGTCCGAGTTGATAAGCCCGTCAGGCTTGAGCTTCTTTAATATCATCTGATTGATTTCTTCCTCAGACAGCTCAGTGCCCGGTGTCACATCCTTTAAATCAATTACAGGATCGTCGATGTGATAGTACAGCATACCGCCCGGCTCCACACTTACCTGCTTTAGCGCCTCTTTCTTTTGTTCCATGACAGCGTCCATGTACACTGCAAGCTGAAGCTGCGTGCCATAGTACAGCTTCACCAGGTCAAAAACTGTATTTCCCGACTTGTAATCCAGTACCTTCACAAAAAGCCTGCCCTCATCCGTATATGTGTCAGTCCTGTCCACGCGTCCCTTTATATCAACCGTCACATCATTTGCCATATCAAGGCTCTCGTAAAAGGAAAACTCAAACCTCTCAGGCACAAAGCTGCCTCTTCGTATCTGGGTTGTGAGTGCCCATACTGTCTGCTTAAAGACCGCCTTCATATGTGATATCGAATGTTGGCTTTCCGCTGTATCAAATATGCCAAAGCCTGCATACTCATCAATCACCTCATTTATTGCTTCCATCGCAAGCTCATCCCTTTTTGCATCTGTCACGCTAAACCAGTCAGTGCTCTCCCTATCAAGCTTCTTACTGTATCTTTCCAGTGCTTCATGGTATATATTACCCATATCAAGGGATGTAAAGCCGCTCTCCTCACGCTCTGTAAGCCTCAATCCATAATTTAAAAAATGCGCATATGCACACCTGGCAAACTGCTCAAAGCGCGTGATACTGCCATCCATGTGTCTGCCGTATATGCTTCTTGCCACATTTCGGCTGATCGGATCCTTTGAATAATGCTCAAACCTTGCATTGATGAGCCGCTCCACGGAATTTTTTTGAGTAAATTCTTTATCGTCTACTTCATTACATTCCCCTGCATCACTGACTGATGCGTCATAGAGCATCACCGCTGCTGCAATCTCGCACCATCTGTCATCCACCTCATTTGACAGCAGATAATCCAGAGCACTCTGCCTGCTTGATATATCTAAAAGCTGTTCTACATCCTCTGTCTCAGTCACGACAAGCTCCGGAAACATCCCCTTTAATATACCTATGAGGTACGATGGCTGGGCAGCCTTTTTTTCACTGTCAAGTCTCGTATAGCTGATATAAAGCTCCTTGGATGGCTTTGTCATGTTCAGATACAGATAAAACCTCTGTATAAATGCCTGCTCCCTTGCCCCAGGCGCAAGCTCTATATCCAGCTCCTTAAGTGCCTCTCTCTCATACTGGGATATAATGCCTCCTCTTCCTGCCGCCTTTGGAACAATCCCATCGTTTACGCCTGCAAAAAACATGACCTTTATGTTGGTAAGACGAGTTCTCTCAATATCTCCGATGGTCACAGTGTCGTATCCCGGCGGTATGACTGCTACATCTGCCGCATCCAGTCCTGCATCCAGTATCTGTGTAAATTCCTCTGCATCCATGCATTCATCACCCAGCACCGCCACATATTTTTCAAAGAGCTGCATGACTATTTTGTATATCTGTCCGTATTCCTTTGATGCGGTCTGGTCCCCTGCATCAAGCAGTGCCTGCTCCTTTTTTGCAAGCTTATCAGGTATATCAAGCAAAACTATCAGCTTATATATAGCGAGCACATAGTCCTTTACCGTTGACTTTTTATCGGAAAACACCTGATATACCGGCTTTAGCAGCTCCATTATATACTCCCTGCTTTGGTTTAAAAGCTCAAGGTCATAGCCTGCCTTATGCTTTGGCAGCCTAACCCACTTTTTGTCCCATGCGCTTTTACCTCTTACTCCACAGGCGAGCACGTAGTTTTCAAGTACATCTATTTCACTGTCCAATAGCTCACTAAAGCCGCACCGCAAAAATCTGAACACAGCATCTGCCGAGAAATTTTGTGCAGCAATATCGGGTATTGACCTGATAAACTCAATAAACGGATGGAAAAGTATCTCCTGTGTGGCATCGATAAAGTAAGGAATATTGTATTTGTCAAATATTTCACGCACATAACCTGCATATATATTCACATCTCCTGTGACTATAGCAATATCTCGGTAACGTAGGTTTTCGTTCCTTACAAGCTCATTAATTCTTCTGGCTATCTTTGTCAGCTCCTGCTTCGGGTCACGCAGACAGTCTATATGAATGTGCTTTGGTGCTTTTTCAAAGGAGTGTCTTCGTTTTCTGAAAAGCTGCTGTTCCATAAAGCTTAGCTCTTCGTTTTCTGCAAGCCGGTAGTTTTTATCAAGGATAATAGGTTCCTCGACTTCTATGCCATAAAACGCTGCCATTTCGGTGAGTGATTTCACTGTCCTTTTTGGCATGTCAAACAGCTCCTGCATGCCTCTGCTCTTAAAGATATCCTCACGACAGTCTATTGTGAGCGTTACATATATTTTCTTTGAAATGACAAAGAGCTTTTTGATGAGCTGGTTCTGTATAGGTGTAAATCCGGTAAATTCATCAAATGCAATGACTGAATTTCTAAGAATGGCAGACTCCTCCGCCACATTGCTAAGCACATTAAGTATTTCCTCTGCAGTGATATATTTGTCCTGCATAAACTTCTCAAATGCTTCGTAGAGCACGAGCACATCCTTGAGCTTATCTGAAAGTGTATCCGATAGCCTGCCTGAGGCAATATATCTTCCGAGCTCCTCAGGTGATATATTGTACTGCACAAGCTCCGAAAGCAGTGACTTTACCTCGCTTATGTAGCCGATGCGGTTTAAGTTTCTGCCTATTACGCCAAGCTTATCCGCCTCCTGTGCCGCAAGCTTTCTGAGTACAAGGTTCTTACCTGTCTCCTCAAGCACCGTGAGATTTGTGATTCCAAGCTCATCAAACACTCTGTAGGCTAAGCGCTTAAAGCTTAGCACATCTATATTCATGATAGCTTTATTCTCCGACAAATCTACAAGCTGTCTCTGCGTCTGCATTGTAAACTGCTCAGGCACTATTACAAGATAATTGTCCCTTGGGTTTGCCTTTGCCTCTTTCACTATCCTGTTAAAGAGATATTTTGTTTTTCCGTTTCCTGAATTACCTGTGATAAACTGTAATGACATAAAAAGACTCCATGATTAACTACTGTGTAAAATGTATACTGTAATTATATCATGAAGTCTCCTATTATTGAATTACTTATTGTGTTTCAATTCAGCTTAATAACCGCTATACCTTGTGATTAGTGATGGAAAAGTCTGATTCCTGTAAAGCTCATCACCATACCGTACTTATTACATGTATCAATAACATGGTCATCTCTCACAGATCCACCCGGCTGGGCTACATACTTCACGCCACTCTTGTGCGCACGCTCAATGTTGTCACCGAATGGGAAGAATGCATCCGAGCCAAGTGCTACATCTGTATTCTTGTCAAGCCAAGCTCTCTTCTCCTCTGCTGTAAATACGTCCGGCTTTACCTTGAAGAACTTCTGCCACTCACCCTCTGCAAGCACATCCATATAATCCTCACCGATATAAAGGTCAATAGTATTGTCGCGGTCTGCACGTCTGATACCATCCACAAACTGAAGTCCAAGCACCTGTGGAGACTGACGAAGCCACCAGTTGTCTGCCTTTGAGCCTGCAAGTCTGGTACAGTGGATACGAGACTGCTGGCCTGCTCCGATACCGATTGCCTGGCCGCCCTTTACATAGCATACAGAGTTGGACTGTGTATACTTTAATGTAATCATAGATATTGCCAGATCGATCTTAGCCTGCTCTGTGAGCTCCTTGTTCTCTGTCACGATATTTGAGAAGAAATCATCATCAATATGAAGCTCGTTTCTGCCCTGCTCAAATGTGATGCCAAATACATCCTTTCTCTCGATAGGTGCCGGCTCATATGACGGGTCAATCTCGATAACACAGTAATTGCCTTTTTTCTTAGCCTTTAAAATCTCAAGAGCCTCGTCTGTGTAGCCCGGAGCGATAACACCGTCTGATACCTCTCTCTTGATTACAAGTGCAGTGCTCTTGTCACATACATCTGAAAGTGAAATAAAATCACCAAATGATGACATTCTGTCAGCACCTCTTGCTCTGATATATGCATTTGCAAGTGGTGTAAACTCAATATCCATATCATCAACCCAGTAAATCTTTTTCTCTACATCTGAAAGTGGCTGTCCTACTGCTGCACCTGCAGGTGAAACATGCTTGAATGATGTTGCGGCTGGAAGACCTGTTGCCTTCTTAAGCTCCCTTACAAGCTGCCATCCGTTAAAGGCATCGAGGAAGTTAATATATCCGGCTCTGCCGTTAAGCACCTTTATAGGAAGCTCTCCCTCCTTCATAAAAATTCTGGCTGGTTTCTGATTTGGGTTACATCCGTATTTTAATTCGTATTCCTGCATTTTTCTGTTCTCCTGTTTTTATCTGCTTATCTTGTATATTTGACCGTTTATATAGTGTTTTATTTGTTTTTGTTTACGATTCTGCTCTCATACTCGCCTGTTGCGATATCAATATATCTTACAAAAAGTGATACCTTATTGTCCTCGTTAAGGTTCTCCCATACCATATCGGTAAACTCATCGATATCTCCGTCGATATCTACCCATGTAGGCTCACCCTCAAAGCTTGGCAGTGGATTGCCATCGCCCATATATGTATGGATGAAATGTCCCTCTCCAGCAACCGGTGCTGAGTATGCAAATGTGTATCTGTTGCATGCATCAGGATTGCCGTTGTTGCTCTTTAAGATTGACATAGCATAGTTGAACTCGCCATTGTCAATATGCATGATTCCTGAAATTCTTGGTGTATAATTAGGAGCGTCAGGCTCAAACTCTCTTGTCCTTAATGCCTGCTCAAATGTCTGCTGCTTGTCCATCAGCTCATAGATAGTATCTGTCTGGTCACCGTTTGTGACAATTGTCTTGTTGCCAAGCACTCTTACAGGTGCGTAAATGATAAGACTTGGATCCTCAAGCTTTGAAGGGTCAAATGCCTGCGTTCTGATGCCCTCGCCATCCTCTACAAATACTCTGTTGCGGCTGTTTTCGCTTCTGCCCATGATAAAGTATGCTGTTACAGCCTTCTTACCATCCTTTGTGCGGCCGATTACGATACCTCTGCCAGGGTATGTTGTGCTTGATAATTCCTTTGCTAATGATACTCTTTCCATGTCATCCTCCATGTTTTCTGATAATGTGGTCTGCATCCCCAAATTACTCGGGCCTGCCGGAATAAAAAAGACCGTCTGAACACACATAATAATATAAAGCTCTGCAGGAAACTTATATAAATGTGCGCCCAGACGGTCGGCAATCAACTGTTATACTCCATGTGGTTATCCACTTCCGTCAGTCATATAACTGTCTTTATTTAATCATGTATTTTTGTCATTGTCAAGTACCACTTTAAAATAAGCATGTACTTATAAGTTATTCTTATAAGTACATGCTTGTAAACAATGCCATTATTTACTAATTTTTAAAGCTGTGAATAGGTGCCGGGATTCTTCCTCCACGGTTTACAAATGCATCACAAGAGAATCTGTTTACCGGCATAACCGGTGCACTTCCAAGGAGTCCTCCGATTTCTACCACATCACCTACATCCTTTCCGATTGCTGGAAGCAGTCTGCAGGCTGTTGTCTTTTGATTTATCATACCGATAGCCATCTCATCTGCGATAATTCCTGAAATTGTGGTGGCCTTTGTATCGCCCGGGATTGCAATCATGTCAAGTCCCACTGAGCACACACAGGTCATAGCCTCAAGCTTTTCGAGAGTGAGTGCACCATCGTTTACAGCATCTATCATTCCCTGATCCTCTGATACAGGAATAAAAGCACCTGAGAGTCCGCCGACATATGAGGATGCCATGATACCGCCCTTTTTCACCTGATCATTTAAGAGTGCAAGTGCTGCTGTTGTTCCCGGAGCTCCGGCTCTCTCTAAGCCTATCTCACAGAGAATATCGGCTACAGAGTCTCCGATAGCCGGTGTAGGTGCAAGTGAGAGGTCTATGATTCCAAATGGCACTCCAAGCTTCTTTGAAGCCTCCTTTGCCACAAGCTGTCCTACTCGTGTAACCTTGAAGGCTGTCTTCTTGATTGTCTCACAGAGCACCTCAAAGTTCTCGCCTCTTACCTTTTCAAGAGCTGTCTTTACTACTCCTGGTCCGCTGACACCTACATTGATGATGGCATCTGCCTCTGTCACACCATGGAAGGCTCCTGCCATAAACGGATTATCATCAGGAGCGTTGCAGAATACTACAAACTTGGCACAGCCTGATACAGGAAGGTGCTTTGTCACCTCTGCTGTCTCCTTTATCATCTCGCCAATCAGCTTTACTGCATCCATGTTGATTCCGGTTTTTGTAGAGCCAACATTTACAGAGCTGCATACCAGGTCTGTCTCAAGCATTGCCTGAGGGATGGATTTGATTAAAAGCTCATCCGCCTTTGTCATGCCCTTTGACACAAGTGCTGAGTATCCACCGATGAAGTTGACACCTACCTCTTTGGCAGCTCTGTCAAGTGTCTTTGCTATGGTAACAAAATCCTCTGAGCTCTTGCAGGCCGCACCGCCGACAAGGGCGATAGGTGTAACTGAAATACGTTTGTTTACGATAGGGATACAGTAGTTGTTCTCTATCTCTTTTCCTGTTGATACAAGATTCTTTGCAAGTGTTGTAATCTTGTTGTAGATATTCTCATTTACCTTTGCAAGGTCTGAGTCTATACAGTCGAGCAGGCTGATACCGAGTGTGATCGTACGCACGTCAAGATTTTCCTTCTCCACCATGTCATTGGTCTCAATTACTTCACCAATATTTATCATTTTGCTGTTCTCCTTTAACTGTGTATGACATTTTTATGCTAAACTAGATTCGATGCATCATCTCAAAGATTTCTTCCTTCTGACACTTTATTGTTACACCAATTTCTTCTCCAAGTGCATCAAGCTGGTCAGAAATCTCTGCAAATGAAGCTGTAGCATTTGCCATATCAACAATCATCATCATGTTGAAATAACCTGAAACGATAGTCTGTGAGATATCAAGCACGTTTACACTGCCCTCTGACAGATATGTACATACCTTTGCGATGATTCCTACTGTGTCTTTTCCGACAACTGTGATGATTACTTTGTTCTTTGTGTTATCCATAACAACTTATTCTCCTGTTCTCTTATTCTACGGCTATGCGGTCTGATGCCCTGTCTCTCTTAGCCACATACATAGGGAAATCACTTGCCTTATATGGATTGTCTCCCATTGTGACCTCAAGCCTGACGGCTTCATACGCCAGCTTTTCGTAGTTGTTTTCTTTACTAAGGTGTCCCAGTATTACTGAGCCAAATTTATCATGAAGAAGCTCGCATAACAACTGCCCGCTTCTCTCATTCGACAAATGTCCGCTGTCACCCATGATTCTGCGCTTGAGCGGATACGGATATGCCCCTGTCTGGAGCATATTTATATCATGATTGGCTTCAAGCAGCAGCCCATCCAGGTTCTGAAGCTTTGAAACCAGTGCATCATCATACGTGCCAAGGTCTGTCACGACCGCCATCGCATGATTTTCGTTTTTAAATCTGTACGCGACAGGATCAGCCGCATCGTGTGATATGTGAAGCGGCTCAAACTCTATATCGCCTATTGTAAAATCGCCGCCTGCCTCAATAGGATGAAACAGCTCATCATCTATATTTCCAACGGATTTGGTACATTTTATGGCCCCGATTGTGGCCTTTGTTGCATAAATCGGAATATGATAGCGTCTTGCCATGACACCAAGCCCTGCGATATGGTCTATATGCTCATGTGTCACGAGAATCCCCTGCATATCTGTGGCCGTCATATCAAATTCATTCAGTCCGTTTTCTATTTTCTTACCGCTGATGCCCGCGTCTATGAGCACATGACAATCATCCGTACCCACACATATACAGTTTCCACTGCTGCCGCTGGCAATGCTGCATAATTCTAACATGTTAATTCTCTTTCCAGTATAATTCTATTTTGTCTCCCTCATGAAGCTCCTCGGAAAACTTGGCATCTCTGCCATTTATTACAGTGGCTATTGCCCTGCCCTTTCCTGCCTGTAAATCAAATGAGATATGGGTAAATATATCGACAAATATATATGTATCCTTGCCGGACAGCTCTACAGGCTCACCGTTTACAATTACTGTAACTGTATTTTTTGATGAGTCTTCTTCCTGTATATCATTTTTTGGCAATTCATTTTCCGGCAATTCGTTTTCCGGCACAGCAGATACTTCAGCTTCTTTAGCAAACTCATCATGCAGCTCATCGAGCACCTGATTCATCATCTGCTCTGATGTTCTGGTCACTGTGTTGTCTGACTCTGTGCTGTTTGCATCCTGCTCAGCTAAGACCGAAGCATCATCTGAATCAGACTCTTGTGTGTCATTATAATTGTTATTGTCGATTCTTGCAACACCATATTCATCTGTTTTCCACTCAACAGAGAAATTTTCATATACAAGAGTGTCGAGATCAGCCTCTTCATTGTTTACAAATATCATCTGGTCTGTGTCAATAACGAGATCCATAAACTGCGCAATCTGACGCACTGTATAGTAATTTCTTGTCTCAATCACATCGTTTTCCCTGATGCTGTAATCCTCCGGCTCAAGCCTTCCGTTTACCTGGACAAACCTTGGACATGATACTTTTCTGCCATTTATGACAAATGTAATGACAGAATGATTGTACTCATCAAGCTGCGATATCTTATACTCTGCTGCCTCTCCTGCTGTGGACGGCTCTATGATTATCTCACTGTTTGGCTCAAGCGGTGTATTGATGCTTGCAGGCTTTCCGTTCATGGTCACCACTGCGCCCTCTCCGGCCTCGCCTCTTACAAGCTTTGCCACACCGTTTACCGTAAAGTTTATCGGGGTGCCGCGCTTTGGAAACAGCTCATCGTTTGAAAATCCCGCCTGAAGCGCCGCATCGACTATTGTAAGCCTGTTATTGTCATAGAGCTTTATTCTCTCACCATTGAATCTGACCATGATAAAATTATTTCTCTGCTCATAATAATTCAGACATATACCAATTGGAGTGACAAGAAGCGGATCCTTCTTAATATCCTCCTGCTCAAAGGTCACATCGCCAAGCACTTCCTCACCTCTTAGAGCGACTCTTTCCTCCGGCAGGTCAAGGTCTTCCGCAAGCTTTTCCGTGAAGCCGTGTATCTTGCCTCCGCCTCCGACTACAAAGCAGGCACTCACTGTTTTGTCACCGTTTAGCTCTCTGATTTTAGCCGATACCTCTTGTGCAATACTATCAACAACAGGTGCTGCCACATCCCAGACATCCTGTGCAGGAATTGTGTGCTCGATGCTCATGATATCCTTGTATGTAACCGTATCACTTGTCGTAGACTGAAGCTTGATGCTCTCCGCCATATTGAAATCCACGAGGAAATGCTGCACAATAACTTCTGTCATCTCATCTCCTGCATGCGGTATCATGCCATAGGCTATGATACTTCCGTCTCTTGTGATTGAGATATCACTCGTTCCGGCTCCCACATCGACAAGTGCGATATTAAGCATACGATAGTTCTCCGGAATTGCCACATTGATAGCGGCGATAGGCTCCAATGTCATATTGGCAACACTAAGCCCTGCCTGTCCCACTGCCGCATAAAGTCCGTCCACCACATCCTCCGGCAGAAATGTAACTATGATATCCTCGCCTATTTTGTTTGCCTTATGACCCTCAAGGCTGATAAACACCTCATCATTCAAAAAGAATTTGACTGTAGAATATCCCACACAGTAAAACTTATAGCTTGTATCGTTAACCTCCTTAAGTGCCTCCTGTGCTTTTTCTATACCAAGCAGGTTAAGCGTATGGACATCCTCGCCTGTCACCACAGACTCCTGCGCATACTCATATTCCACATGCGTCGTGACAGTCTTTAATACTCGTCCTGCGGCTGCTATACACACCTCTTCAAGTGGCTGTCCTGTCTGTTTTTCAAGCTCGTCCTTTACTTCTTTAATGGTTTTTGCCACCCTGCCTATATCATGTATCTGACCGTCAAGCATCGCTCTGGTCTCATGCTCCCTGACATACTGTGCTGTAACCACAAATTCCTTGTCATCAGTCTGATAGCCGACAGTTCCTACAACATTTCTTGTACCAATATCCAAACCGAATACATTGTTCATTCCCACTACTCCTTGTATTTGCTAAGCGCTTTATTTATTGAAGCTATCGTGTTTTCGATATCTCCATCATTATCAATAACCTCCTTGCAGTGCCTTCTGTACTCAGCTTCTTTAAGCTGGCTTGCAAAGATACTGTCAATCTTCTCATCTGAATAGCCTCTTGATGACTTAAGTCTTTTTCTTCTGACTTCTTCACTTGCATAAATATACCACAGCTCGTCGCAGATTTCACCATATCCCTCCTCTATAAGGAGTGCTGCTTCAAGCACAAGCATGAACAGACCTTCTTTTTTTGCCTCTTTAACTGCATTAAGCACATATTCCTTTACTGCAGGATGCACTACTTCATTTAAAAGCTCTCTTTTTTTATCATTCGAAAAAATCACTCCGGCAAGTGCCGGTCTGTCAAAATGCCCGTCCTCAAGCCATATCGGTTCGCCCGCAAACAATTCCTTTAATCTGTTGTAGCAGTCGCTTCCCGGCTCCATCAGCTCATGTGCTATCTCATCGGAGAGCATGACCCTTACGCCATCAAGTTCCTTAAGATAGCTAAGCACTGCCGATTTTCCGGCACCTACACCACCTGTTATTCCTATAAAAATCATACTATTTCCTTTTCTGTCATCAATGCGCATCATACCAGTCATATCCACACTCGGTGCCCACCTCCATGGATACCTTCATGTCCACCGCGCCACGCATCTCTTTTTCCAGAAGCTTAATCACTTTATCCTTCTCAGCTTCCTTTGTCTCAATTAAAAGCTCATCATGCACCTGAAGGATAAGCCTTGACTTTAAGCCCTCGTCAAGAAGCCTGTCATGCACACGTATCATGGCAATCTTTATGATATCGGCTGCTGTACCCTGAATAGGTGAGTTCATAGCAACTCTCTCTCCAAACTGTCTCTGCATGAAATTGCTCGAGTTCAGCTCGGGAATCGGTCTGATACGTCCAAACATGGTCTTTGTATAGCCATTTTTCTTGGCATCCAAAACCGTCTGATCCAAAAACTCCTTAATCTTTGGATATTTGACAAAATAGCTGTCTATATAGCCCTGTGCCTCTTTCCTTGAAATCCCCAGGTCGTTAGACAGGCCAAACGCACTGATGCCATAAACGATACCAAAATTTACCGCCTTGGCATTTCTTCTTTGAAGGTCTGTGACCTCATCAAACGGTGTGTCAAACACAAGGGATGCTGTACTTCTGTGGATATCCTGACCATTCTTAAAGGCCTCTATCATCCTTTCATCCCCTGAAAGCGCCGCAAGCACCCGAAGCTCGATCTGCGAGTAGTCTGAGTCAACAAACAGATCTCCATCCTCAGGCAGAAATACCTTTCTGATAAGCTTGCCCAGCTCAATCCTTATCGGGATATTCTGCAGATTAGGCTCTGTGCTTGAAAGACGGCCTGTCGCAGTGATTGTCTGATTTAAGGTAGTATGGATTTTGCCATCGGATGCAATATATCCCGAAAGTCCGTCAGCATATGTGCTCTTTAGCTTTGTGAGCTGTCTGTATTCCAGAATATCCGCGACAATCGGATACTCCGGTGCCAGCTTTTCAAGCACATCTGCCGCAGTAGAATAACCGGTCTTTGTCTTCTTTTCATTTGGCAGACCAAGCTTTTCAAAGAGAATAACTCCAAGCTGCTTTGGCGAATTTATATTAAACTCTTCACCTGCTGCCTCATATATTTTCTTTTCAAGCTCAGTTATCGAAACAGCAAGCTTGTCTCCATACTCCTTAAGCTTTATTCCATCAGCCCTTATACCCTCATTTTCCATATCATACAGCACGAAAACGAGCGGGAGCTCGATATCTTTATAAAGCGTGAGCATATCCATTTCCTTTAGCTTCTGCAAAAGAACCGGCTTTGATTTCCAGGCAGTATACACCTCGTAGCAGGCACAGTCCACTGCCTTTTTCTCATCCTCCTTCATCATCCGCGTGAAATCAAGCTTTCCCAGATAATCCTTTTTAGATGAGAGCATAAGCCCCAGATAGTCCTTTGCAACCGCATCATAGGGATACTCCCCGACAAGCGGATTGATAAGGTATGCAGCCACCATCATGTCAAAATATCTGTCTCTGTCATCTGCCTTTATCTCTTTGCTCTTAAATCTGTGCAGATTGGTCTTTAAATCCGGTGATATCCATGACTTTACTTCCAAGGTATTTAATTTTTCATCCAGGAAGCTGCTTGAAATCTCATCACCTGTACAGATAAAATAAATGTCCTCCTCTGAAAAACAAATCGAAACAGCAAGATAATCGTTAGAAACCGGCTCCGAAAACAGACTTAGCTGTCCATCACTTTCGCTGTTTCCCAAAGACTCTCCCGGTACTACCGCAAAAGCGACCTCCTTGTCCTTTGCCTTCTCAAACACACTCTCTGCAGTCTTTAAGTCCCTTACTACCACAAAATGCTCCTCGGCATTGTTTTTAGGAGCCTCCACGTTAAACCGTGACAGCATGTTTTTGAATTCGTATCTTTTGCACAGTAAAAAGGCTTCCTCAGTGTAGAGTGACTCTACTCCGCCACTAAGCTTTGCATCAGAAAATTCATAGTCAACCGGCGCATCAAGTATGATTGTCGCAAGCTCCTTGCTCATAAGCGCCTGCTCCCAGTACTCCACTATATTCTTTGAAGCCCTTGGCGGCTTTACATTCTCAGCGTCCTCATGTACTGCCTCTATACAGTGATATTTTGCTATAAGTGCGCCTGCTGTCTTTTCGCCGATACCGGGCACACCTGGGATATTATCCGATGTATCTCCCTGCAGAGCCTTTACATCGATAAATTCCTTTGGAGTGACGCCGTACTTTTCGATAACATCTGCTGTATTGTAGTTTTCTATCTCGGTTCCTGTTTTCTTTGTCTTTGGAATCCTTACCATGACATGGTCAGTCGCAAGCTGCAAAAGGTCTCTGTCCCCGGAAATGATGGCGACATCCATACCGGCCTTTTCTGCCCTGACAGATAAGGTTCCAAGTATATCGTCGGCCTCATAGCCTTCCTTTTCCACGATTTTAATGCCCATAGCGGTAAGCATTTCCTTTATCATAGGCACCTGCTGCCTAAGTTCCTCGTCCATAGGCTTTCTCGTGCCCTTGTACGCATCAAACATCCTGTGCCTGAACGTCGGTGCATGCACATCAAATGCCACCGTCAGATAGTCAGGCTTTTCCTCGTCAAGAATCTTGAACATGATATTTAAAAAACCATAGACTGCATTTGTGTGAAGTCCCTCTGAATTGGTCAGATCAGGCAGCCCGTGATATGCCCTGTTTAAAATACTGTGTCCGTCTATAAGTACAAGCTTTTCACTCATTTTGATACTTTCCTTACTGTCAATTATAATATGATATGAGGGTCAAAAGGTATTTTGCCCCTCATTTATGATTAATCAGATTACTACATGCTACGCATTCCCGTAATCTGACTACACCTCGAAATCCGCTAATTTCCTGCGTCCCCGCAGCAAATTGCTACTTTCTCGGTGTAGTGCGGGTCACTAAGGTATACATCGAATTGCATGCAAGCATGCATCGATGATACCTTTTGACCCTTTAATCATAAAATCGAAAAATTACTTTAGAAAATTTACACAGAACAGAAGAAATATGTTATTATATACTCTGTAAATCAAAATACGGAGGTTAGTTACATGGCAACGAGGAAGAAATCCTCAGCAAAAAGACAGACGAAAAAGGAGAGAATGGCTCAGATAGAGAGGCAGCAGGCCTTTAAAAAGGAGATATTTCTCTGGATAGTAGTAGCTGTTTCAATCCTTTTATTTATAAGCAATTTTGGAATAGGCGGTAATTTGGGAAACGCAGTAAGCGGTTTCCTTTTTGGTTTATTTGGAATGGTGGCATATATTTTTCCGCTTGTGCTTTTGGTGGGCAGCTTTTTTGCCGTGTCCAATAAGGGCAATTCATATGCTATCATGAAGCTTGTTATGACCCTAGTTCTCATATGGTTTATATGTGTGTTTATGTACCTGGCAGTGTATGGCGAATTCGCGGTTTCGCCGGTGCAGTCATACATTGACAGTGTTGAAAGGCATTCAGGTGGTGGCTTTATAGGTGCTCTTATAGGCTGCATTTTAGTTCCGGCGGTAGGAATTATAGGTGCATACGTGGTGACAATAGTTGTGATGATTATCTGTCTTGTGCTCATTACCGGTAAATCATTCATGAAGGGTATGAGAAACGGCGGCCGAAAGGTATACGAGTCAGCGCGTGAGAATAATGAGAGATATCAGGAGTATCGGCAGTATAAGTCAAGAGAGCGTCAGACAAGAGAGGGTTTAGCTTCAGATAATACAGACAGCGACATAAAGCAGGCGGCAAAAGGTGGCAGAGGGAGTAAGCGTGCCGGTCGAAGGATGGACAATAAGATAACAGGCGTGTCACTTGATACAAAAATTGATGGCAGTGAAAACGCGCTAGATTCAGGCATGACAGGTAGTGATACAGCGCATGTGGGGATATTTGGACAAGGTGCAGCAGCTACAGATGAGCTGGGTGAGATAACTATAGAGAATTATCCGAGTTCACCTGCAATAAAGGAGAAAAAGATGACAAGCCTTACATCAGGTGATGCAGGGGAAATAGTGCAAACACCGGACTTTGGTGTGGCATCGGAGCCTGTTTCGGTTTTGGGTGGCACAGCTGCAAGCCATGTGTCGCAGATACCTATATCGGGCTGCGTGGAGCCTGATATATCTGATGATTTTGGCATACAAAAAGATAATGAGCTGCAATCAAAATTATCAGCTCCGGCTGCAGATGCGGTAATGACAAAACCACCTGCAGCAGAGCCAAGTAAGAAAAAGGTCAAATCAGACAAGGATGAGCTTGCCAAAGAGGTTGAAAAAGTCAGTGAGCAGATAGCGATAAATGACGCAGAAAATGCAATCCAGCAGAAGCCGTATGTATTTCCGGCTGTTGATCTGCTTAAGGCTCCTGACAGGGGTAAAACCGGTGATTCGCAGGCTCATCTGCGTGAAACGGCGGCAAAGCTTGAACAGACTCTTAATGTGTTTGGGGTGAATGCGAAGGTGAATAATATAAGCTGCGGTCCTGCTGTTACAAGGTTTGAAATCACACCGGAGCTTGGAGTGAAGGTATCAAAGATTGTGAATCTGGCAGATGATATAAAGCTTAATCTGGCAGCCGCGGATATACGAATCGAGGCTCCTATTCCGGGAAAAGCCGCTGTGGGCATCGAAGTGCCAAACAGCCAGAGTGTTGCTGTTTCCTTCAGGGAGCTTGTGGAGTCTGAAGAATTTAAAAATGCCAAATCAAAGATTACATTTGCAGTGGGAAAAGATATTGCAGGCAAGGTTAAGGTTACGGATATCGCAAAAATGCCACATCTTTTAATTGCAGGTGCTACCGGCTCAGGTAAGTCGGTTTGTATCAATACAATTATCATGAGTATACTATACAAGGCAAAGCCGGATGAGGTAAAGCTGATTATGATTGACCCGAAGGTGGTTGAGCTTAGTGTATACAATGGCATACCTCATCTGATGATTCCGGTTGTTACAGATCCTAAAAAAGCTGCAGGAGCATTAAACTGGGCGGTTTCAGAGATGACAGACCGATACGAGAAGTTTGCAAACAGCGGTGTCAGGGAAATAAACGGTTACAATGCCATGATTGATGCGATGGATGGCAAAGATACAGAAAAACCGCCAAAGATGCCACAGATTGTCATTATAGTTGACGAGCTTGCAGATCTTATGATGGTTGCATCAAAGGATGTAGAGGAGGCAATATGCAGGCTGGCACAGCTTGCGAGAGCAGCCGGTATACATCTGATCATAGCCACACAGAGGCCTTCTGTTAATGTTATTACAGGTCTCATCAAGGCGAATATGCCAAGCCGTATCGCATTTGCGGTTACAAGCGGTGTTGACAGTCGTACCATACTTGATATGAATGGTGCGGAAAAGCTCCTTGGAAAGGGAGATATGTTATTTGACCCACAGGGTGTTCCGAAGCCCCTTCGAGTACAGGGCGCATTCGTTTCAGATAAAGAAGTTTCCGATATTGTGAAATTTATTATTGAAAATAATGAGAATGCACAGTACAGTAATGATGTGGCACAAAAGATGGAGAGCCTGTCGAATGATACGACAAATACAACCGTTACCATTTCAGATGTGGAAAACACGGATGATGGCAGGGACTCTTACTTTGCGGAGGCAGCGTCAATTATCACAGATAAGGAACGGGCTTCAATCGGAATGCTTCAAAGATACCTTAAAATTGGCTTCAACAGGGCGGCCCGCATCATGGATCAGCTCGAAGAAGCCGGTGTAGTGGGACCTGAGGAGGGTACAAAGCCCCGCAAGGTTTTGGTGACTAAAGAGGAATTAGATACTATATTAGAGAATAATTAACACAAAGGAGCAAAGAAAAATGAAAACAGATATTCAGATCGCACAGGAAGCTACAATGCTTCCAATCAAGGATGTAGCAGCATCTATAGGTATTGAAGAGGATGACTTAGAGCTTTATGGAAAGTATAAGGCAAAGATTTCTGATGAGCTCATCAATCGCACAAAGAAAAATCCTGACGGAAAGCTCATACTTGTTACAGCTATAAACCCGACTCCTGCAGGAGAGGGAAAGACAACCACAAGCGTCGGTCTTGGAGAGGCATTTGGACGCCTGGGAAAGAAAGCACTTATCGCACTTCGTGAGCCGTCACTAGGACCTTGCTTTGGTATCAAGGGAGGAGCAGCCGGTGGCGGATATGCACAGGTTGTCCCAATGGAGGATTTAAATCTTCATTTTACAGGAGATTTTCATGCAATTACATCTGCGAACAATCTGCTTGCAGCACTTCTTGACAATCATATCCAGCAGGGAAACGAGCTTGGCATCGACCCGCGCCAGATTGTATGGAAGAGATGTATGGATATGAATGACCGTGTCCTTAGAAATATCGTTGTTGGTCTTGGAAGCAAGATGGACGGAATGGTCAGAGAAGATCATTTTGTCATCACTGTAGCATCTGAAATTATGGCAATACTCTGTCTGGCCGATGATATGGCAGATTTAAAGAAGCGACTTGGAAGAATTATTGTGGCATATACCTTTGACGGAAAGCCTGTCACAGCCGATGATCTTCAGGCTACAGGCTCTATGGCAGCTCTCTTAAAGGATGCCTTAAAGCCGAACCTTATCCAGACACTTGAGCATACACCGGCAATAGTTCACGGTGGACCTTTTGCCAATATAGCACATGGCTGTAACAGTGTCCGTGCCACAAAGACAGCATTAAAGCTTGCAGACTATGTTATCACTGAGGCAGGCTTTGGCGCAGACCTTGGCGCAGAGAAGTTCTTTGATATCAAGTGCCGTATGGCAGGGCTTAAGCCGGATGCAGTTGTACTTGTTGCAACAATCAGAGCATTAAAATATAATGGCGGCGTGCCGAAGGATGAGCTTTCATCAGAGAATCTTGATGCACTTAAGGCTGGAATCGTAAATCTTGAGAAGCATATTGAGAATCTTCACAAGTTTGGTGTGCCTGTAGTTGTCACATTAAATTCATTTGTCACAGACACCAAGGCTGAGACTGATTTTGTAGAGCAGTTCTGTAAGGAAAGAGGCTGTGAATTTGCACTCTCAGAGGTATGGGAGAAGGGTGGCGAAGGCGGAATTGACCTTGCCAACAAGGTACTTGAAACAATCGAGCACAAGGAAAGCAATTTCAAAGTACTCTATGATGATAGCCTGTCACTTAAGGAAAAGATTGAAACTGTTGCAAAAGAAATATATGGAGCAGATGGTGTTACATATTCTCCGGCAGCAGAGAGAGAACTTAAGAGGATTACAGACCTTGGAATGGGAGATTTTCCAGTATGTATGGCAAAGACACAGTATTCGCTTTCTGATGATGCAAAGAAGCTTGGCAGACCAAGCGGCTTTAAAATCAACGTACGTGAGGTTTATGCGTCAGCAGGTGCAGGCTTTGTTGTAGCAGTAAACGGTTCTATCATGACTATGCCGGGACTTTCGAAGAAGCCGGCTGCATACGGCATTGATGTGGATGATAATGGTGTGATCACAGGATTATTCTAGGAGGAAATATGGCTAATCTAATAGACGGAAAATTGATTTCAACACAGATTAAGGATGAGCTTAAGGAAGAAGTGGCAGAGCTTAAGAAAAAAGGCATCGAGGGCTGCCTTGCGGTGATTCAGGTCGGAAATGACCCTGCATCATCAGTGTATGTGCGCAACAAGAAAAAGGCGTGTGAGTATGTCGGAATTAAATCGCTTTCATATGAACTTGCAGAGGAGACTACGGAGGATGAGATATTAAAACTTATCGAAAAGCTCAATGCTGATGTTTCCGTAAATGGTATTCTCTGTCAGCTTCCACTGCCAAAGCATATCGATGAGGACAAGGTTATTGATGCTATTGACCCGAAGAAGGATGTTGATGGCTTCAGTCCACAGAGTGTTGGAGCGATGGTTATAGGAAAGCCTGGTTTTTTGCCGTGTACTCCGGCCGGTATCATTCAGCTTTTAAAGAGAAGCAATATAGATATTGATGGTAAAAGCTGTGTTGTGGTTGGCAGAAGCAATATAGTCGGCAAGCCTATGTCACTTCTCATGCTTAGGGAGAATGCAACTGTTACGGTATGTCATTCACATACAAAGGATTTAAAAGATGTATGTAAAAATGCTGATATACTTATAGTGGCAATAGGAAAGCCTAAGTTTATAGATGCTTCATATGTGAAGGATGGTGCGGTTGTCATTGATGTTGGAATCCACAGAAATGCTGAAAATAAGCTGTGTGGTGATGTGGATTTTGATTCTGTTGTGTCTAAAGCGTCACATATCACACCTGTACCGGGCGGTGTAGGTCCTATGACCATTGCGATGCTCATGAGCAATTGTGTTGAGGCTATGAAGAGATAATTAGACAATAAGTAAGAGGATTAGATGTATGAGATGTGCCAATTGTGGTAATGAATTGAAGGCGGGCAGTCTGTACTGTGATGTCTGTGGGCATCCGGTTCAGATAGTGCCTGATTACAACGAATTTGATGATTATCTTGATAATCTGGTTGGAAATGATGACAGGCGAACTGATGGACAAAAGACTGTAAAGCCTGTGTCTGATAGGACAATCAGGTTTGATGAGCCGGTGAGGGAACAGCTTCATAGTGCCGGTCAGCGGAACGGACAAAAACCGGACAGAATGTCACAGTCTGTAAAGCAGCAGGTGAGACAGGCTCAGACAGGTGAGCAGCAGTCTCAGACGAAACAACCGTGTGAGAAGCCGCAGTCTGACGGACAGAGGGCAAAGAGAGCGCAGCAGAAGAAGATAATTATTATCTCAGCTGTAGTGTGCGTTGTAGCAATTGTAATACTTATTGCAGCTATTACACGTAATGTAAGCAGATCACATGACAATTCATTTGATTATCAGGTGAAGCAGGCAAAGGCAGCTTATTCGGCGGGGAATATAAATTCCGCGGTTTCTTATTATGAGAAGGCTTTGTCGATTGATTCGGATAATACAGATGTCAGATTTGCTTTGGCTGATATATATATGTCGAAGAAGGATTATGATGCCGCTCTTGTGCTGTATCAGGAAATTATCAATATTGATCCAAAGAGCAAAGAGGCTTATAAGCAGCTTATCTCGATTTATGAATCAAAAAAGGATTATGATGCAATTGTTGCGCTGCGTGAGAGTGCTAAGGATGCATCTGTTTTAAAGCTTTTTGCGGATTATACTGTATCTAAACCGCAGTTTAGCAAGAGCAGTGGTAAGTATGGAGAGACTATTGAGCTTTCTATAGATGCAGACAGCGATACCAAAATATACTATTCATATGATTCGGATGATCCTTTGACCAGAGGAGAAAGATATTATAGCCCGATCACCCTGGACAAGGAAGGTACATATGAGATAACAGCTGTTGCGGTTGATGACAGAGGAATCAAAAGCGAGGTGGCATCTGCCAAGTATGAAATCGAGTTTGAGGCACCGGATGCACCGGAGATAGACCCTGACGGAGGTACATTTGGTGCACAGACAGACATTACAATCACAGTACCTGAAAATTGCAAGGTATACTATACCTGGGATTCGTCAGATCCGAGTGCTGCATCAACAGAGTATACAGCTCCAATACCTGTTCCTGAGGGAAATAATGTGCTTTCTGTTATTGCGATAGACCAGAATACCGGAAAGTGCAGTGATATATACAGATCAAGATTTGAATTTTATATGAATTAATAAAAAACACGCATGAGTTGATTAATCATGCGTGTTCTTTTTTCATGTAATTCTCCCGAGGGTAGATGAGATTTATGCTTAGATATTAACTGAATTATATCTATATATGATAAATCTTTCAAGGATTACTTGCCTTTCTATAAATTTTGTAATAATATTTTATTATATCTTTTTTAGGAGACAATAATGGAAGATTTAATGAAATTGAGAGAGTCTATCGATGAGATAGACAGTGAAATAGTCAGATTATATAAGGAAAGAATGGATATCTCAAAGCACGTTGCCGAGTATAAGATAACCACCGGCAAAAAGGTCTTTGACAAGACGAGAGAGGATGAAAAGCTTGAGAAATTATCGTCTCTTGCAGATGATGAGTTTTTGAAGCACGGTATAGTTGAGCTTTTTGAACAGATTATGTCGACCAGTAGAAAGAAGCAGTATCAGCTTATGACTGAGCATGGCATAGTGGAGAAGGAAAACTTTACTGAGGTAGACAGCCTGGATTTTTCCAATGCAAGGATTGTGTTTCAGGGAGTTGAGGGTGCATACTCACAGCTTGCAATGAAGACATACTTTGGCGAGAACTGTAATGGCTACAACGTGGATTCCTGGAAGGATGCCATGGAGGATATCAAATGCGGAAAGGCTGATTATGCAGTGCTTCCGATAGAGAATTCTTCAGCCGGTATTGTATCGGAAAACTATGATCTGCTTGTTGAATACGACAATTATATAGTTGGGGAGCAGATTATACGCATCGACCACAGTCTGATGGGACTTCCGGGTGCAAAGATTTCTGATATAAGGACTGTGTATTCACATCCGCAGGCGCTTATGCAGTGCTCAGATTTTTTTGATGAGCATAAGGATATTAACCAGGTGGCTGTCAGGAATACAGCTTTTTCTGCAAAGAAGGTAAAGGATGACGGAGATATCACACAGGCTGGCATAGCTAGCCATATCTCGGCTGATATATACGGGCTTCAGGTGCTTGAGAGCCGCATACAGAACAATAAAAACAATGCAACAAGGTTTATAATTGTGTCGGCTAAAAGGGTATGCCGCAGAGATGCAGACAGGATAAGCATATGCTTTGAGACACCTCATAAGAGTGGTGCACTGTATCATATGCTGGCACACTTTATATACAATGGAATCAATATGTTAAATATCCAGTCTCGTCCGATATCTGATAAGGCATGGGAGTACAGGTTCTTTGTTGATTTTGAAGGACGTTTTACGGATACAGCGGTGCAGAATGCGTTAAGAGGCATAAGGGAAGAGGCAATTGCCCTTAAGATTCTTGGTACATATTAGATTATAGAAATTTAGATAAAAGTGTTGACAACAGAAATTGTCTGTGCTATATTCTAGTAGTTGTATGAAAACAAAGTAGAGTATCCACTCTCACCTAAGCGCAATGGAGCGACTTAGCGTTAATATTTTCAAACATTTGTGTTGAAGATTGTATAGTGGATAGTCTGCCTATCCACTATTTTTTATGGAGGTACAAGACCATTAGCGAATTAATGATTAATGAACAGATCAGAGACAGAGAAGTTCGACTGATTGGAGCGGATGGAGAGCAGTTAGGAATTGTTTCTTCAAGAGAAGCTCAAAAGATTGCAGACGAGGCAGGACTTGATTTAGTAAAGATAGCACCAAATGCAAAGCCACCTGTATGTAAGGTGATTGATTATGGTAAGTATCGTTATGAACAGGCCCGTAAGGAAAAGGATGCAAAGAAAAAGCAGAAGACCGTTGAATTGAAAGAGATTCGTCTCTCACCTAACATTGAGGCTAACGACTTGAATACCAAGATGAATGCTGCAAAGAAATTCCTTGCAAAAGGAAATAAGGTAAAGATCACACTCAGATTCAGGGGACGTGAGATGGCTCATATGAATGCAAGCAAACATATCCTTGATGATATAGCTGAGAATCTTTCAGATGTAGCGGTAGTGGAGAAAGCACCGAAGGTTGAAGGAAGAAGCATCGGTATGGTGCTGGCAGAAAAGAGATAACAATTTAAGGAGGAACACACAATGCCAAAAATGAAAACAAGCAGAGCAGCTGCAAAACGTTTCAAAGTTACAGGAACAGGAAAGTTAAAAAGAAATAAAGCCTACAAGAGACATATCTTAACTAAGAAAACAACAAAGACAAAGAGAAATCTCAGAAAAGCAACAATGACAGATGAGACAAATGTTAAGAATATGAAGAAGATTTTACCATACATGTAATCGGTAGTATTAGTTAAGGAGGAATCAACAAATGGCAAGAGTTAAAGGCGGTTTAGGCGCTAAGAAAAGACATAACAGAACATTAAAGTTAGCAAAGGGTTACAGAGGCGCTAGATCTAAGCAGTATAGAGTAGCAAAGCAGTCAGTTATGAGAGCACTTACAAGCTCATACGCTGGACGTAAAGAGAGAAAGAGACAGTTCCGTCAGTTATGGATTGCCCGTATCAACGCAGCAGCTCGTCTCAACGGACTTTCATACAGCCAGTTCATGCACGGCTTAAAGTTAGCAAACGTTGACCTTAACCGTAAGGTATTAGCTGATATGGCTGTTACAGATGCAGCAGGATTTGCTAAATTAGTAGAGGTTGCTAAATCTAAGCTTGCTTAGTTTAGCATAAAGAGATATATGAAAAAAGCTGCCGGGCTTCACATGAAGCCCGGCAGCTTTTTTATTCTTGAGCTTTTTTGTATTTACTGCGATACTCCTTAGGCGAAAGGCCTTTTATTTTATGAAAGGTCTTTGAAAAATAAAGGCTGTTATCAAACCCTATAGAGCCTGCAATTGCTGTGATGGACAATGAGGAGTGTTTAAGCAGATAGCATGCCTGTTTGATTCTGAAATCGGTCAGATATTCCTTTGGCGATACTCCGAGGATGCTCTGGAAGGAACGGAACAGGTGACTTCGGCTTAATCCTATATATGATGCAATATCCTCAACGGTAATAGGGTATGAATAGTTGGCGGAGATGTATTCGATGCCCTTTTGTACATAGGAGTTTGCACTGTTTTGCGGTGGCTTTGATGTGGCGGCACTGACAAAAAGAGCGAGGGTGGTGTAGAGTCGCCCGGTCATTTCGAGTGCATTTTCAAATTCTGTGCCTCTGGCGTCGTATATATGCATGAGCTGTCTTTTGATTTCGTTTCCGTTTGATACACTGTGTATGTATGGATGCGCTTTTGTGAAATCAGTGGCTCTTAAAATGGTTGCAGCATCGCTGCCGGTAAAGCCTACCCAGGTATATTCCCAAGGATCTTCTGCATCAGCCTGATAAATCACTTCGGTATTTGGATATACGAGAAACGCATCGCCGGGAGTTAATGTGTGAACACTGCCATTTACAGTGTAGCGGCCTTTACCGCTTATGATATAGTGAATCAGATAATGGTCTCTGATACCGGGTCCCCACTGATACAGGCTATCACAGCTCTGGAAGCCTACGTTATATACGGACAGAGATACAAGCTCTTTTTCTTTTACGATATAGGAATTTTTGTATTTATTGTTCATATTGCCTACCTTTACAACATTTTTACATATTTCTTCTACATTTTATTCTATACAAAAATGAGCAAATGCGCTACAATAAATTTAACAAAAATGAAAAGGAGATATTTATTATGGCAATTTTAGTTACTGGTGGAGCCGGATATATCGGAAGCCACACATGTGTGGAGCTTCTTGATGCAGGCTACGATGTTGTAGTACTTGACAATCTTTCAAATTCATCTGAGAAGTCACTTGACAGAGTTAAGGCTCTTACAGGCAAAGAAGTAAAGTTCTATAAGGGAGATATCCTTGACAGAGACATCTTAAATAAGATTTTTAAGGAAGAAAAGATAGATAGCTGTATTCACTTTGCAGGACTCAAAGCAGTAGGAGAGTCTGTGGCAAAGCCTTGGGAGTACTATAACAATAATATTGCAGGAACACTTACACTTGTTGATGTGATGAGACAGAATGGCTGCAAGAGCATCATTTTCTCTTCATCAGCTACAGTATACGGAGATCCTGCACAGATTCCTATCACAGAGGAGTGTCCAAAGGGACAGTGTACAAACCCATATGGTTGGACAAAGTCTATGCTTGAGCAGATACTTATGGACATCTATAAGGCAGATAATGAGTGGAACGTTATTCTTCTTCGTTACTTCAATCCAATCGGAGCTCATAAGAGTGGTACAATGGGTGAGAATCCAAACGGTATTCCAAACAACCTCATGCCTTACATCACACAGGTGGCAGTAGGCAAGCTCAAAGAGCTTGGAGTATTCGGAGATGACTATGATACTCCTGACGGAACAGGTGTGAGAGATTACATCCATGTAGTTGACCTTGCGGTTGGACATGTCAAGGCTTTAAAGAAGATTGAGGAGAATGCAGGTCTTTGCATCTACAATCTTGGAACAGGACACGGCTACAGCGTGCTTGATATCGTAAAGAATTTCGAGGCTGCAACAGGTGTTAAGATTCCTTATACAATAAAGCCTAGAAGACCTGGCGATATTGCTACATGCTACTGTGACCCATCAAAGGCCAAGAGGGAGCTCGGCTGGGAAGCACAGTATGGTATTAAGGAGATGTGTGCCGACTCATGGAGATGGCAGAAGAACAATCCTAACGGATATGATGATTAATTATGATTAATTTTTAATTCAGGCTTATACTTAAATTATTTATGCCTTGGAGCATTCTGTAGTAAACAGAATACGCTCCAAGGCAATTTTACTTTAAGGCAGAAATATTTATCATAGCGTCCGGTGTCAACAACAATAAAAAAACATCGCATAAATGCGATGCTTTCGGGTTGGGCTGTATTTAATTAAATAAATATCAGTGAGCAGTCCGTACGGGAATCGAACCCGTGTTTCCGCCGTGAGAGGGCGGCGTCTTAACCGCTTGACCAACGAACCGTGTATTATACTATCATGGAGTTTCAAAAAAAGCAAGTACTTTTTTAAAAAAACTTGATTTTTTTTTCTGATAGTGCTATTATACCTATGATAACAACGTTGACTAGATTGAGAGAGGGCAAAAGTCCTCTCTCAATTCACGTTTATAAACATCAGGTAGCTATTCAGAACCACTTGGAACAATTCTGAATAGTTACAAATATAAAAAAGAGAGGTGATAAAATGTCAAAGGCAAGTGTATATGAGGCAAAGACGGAGAATTTTATACAACCAATTCTTGACAGCATGAATTTTGAGCTTGTTGATGTCGAGTATGTTAAGGAAGGCGGCATGAACTACCTGAGAGCATATATCGATAAGGAGGGTGGCATAACTGTTGATGACTGTGAAGTGGTTGCAAGGCAGATGAATGAGATTCTCGACAGAGAGGACTATATTCCTGATTCGTACACCTTCGAGGTCAGCTCGCCGGGGCTTGGAAGACCTCTCAAGAAGGAAAAGGACTATGTGCGCAATATGAATAAGGAGATAGAGATTCGCACATACAGGGCTATCAACAAATCAAAGGAATTTTATGGTCTGCTTAAAGCCTATGATAAGGATACAGTGACAATAACCGATGAAGACGGCAATGAGACTACATTCAATAAGAGTGACATTGCGCTTATACGTCAGGCATTGGATTTTTAATTAAAGCGCACGATAACACAAATAGGAGGAAAAAATAATGAGCAATGAGTTATTAGAAGCGTTAAATATATTAGAGCAGGAGAAAAACATCAGTAAAGAAACTTTACTTGAGGCAATTGAGAACTCTCTTGTGACTGCCTGCAAGAACCATTTTGGTAAATCAGACAATGTAAAGGTAGAAATAGATCCTGAGACATGTGCTTTCTCATGCTATCAGGAGAAGACGGTTGTAGATACGGTTGAGGATCCGGTGGAGGAAATTTCCTTAGCAGATGCGCACAAGGTAAACGGTAACTATCAGCTTGGAGATATCGTGAGAGTTGAGGTTAAGTCAAAGGAATTCGGACGTATCGCTACACAGAACGCAAAGAATGTTATCCTTCAGAAAATCCGCGAGGAGGAGAGAAAGGTAATATTTGACGAGTACAACAGCAAGGAAAAGGATGTTGTGACAGGTGTTGTTCAAAGATACATCGGAAAGAATGTCAGCATCAACTTAGGTAAGGCAGATGCACTTCTGACTGAGAGTGAGCAGATAAAGGGTGAGGTATTCAAGCCTACAGAGCGTATCAAGGTATATATCCTTGAGGTTAAGTCCACATCAAAGGGACCAAAGATTCTTGTTTCAAGAACTCACCCTGAGCTTGTGAAGAGACTTTTCGAGTCAGAGGTTACAGAGGTTAAAGAGGGCATAGTTGAGATAAAGGCTATTTCACGTGAGGCCGGAAGCAGAACAAAGATTGCAGTATGGTCAAATGATCCAAACGTAGACCCTGTAGGAGCATGTGTAGGTATGAATGGTGCCAGAGTAAATGCTATCGTAAATGAGCTTCGCGGTGAGAAAATCGATATCATCACGTGGGATGAGAATCCGGCAATACTTATCCAGAACGCACTTAGCCCTGCAAAGGTTATCTCTGTTATCGCAGATGCAGATGAGAAATCAGCAAAGGTTGTTGTTCCGGATTATCAGCTTTCACTTGCAATCGGTAAGGAAGGACAGAATGCAAGACTGGCAGCAAGACTTACAGGCTTCAAGATTGATATCAAGAGCGAGACACAGGCCAGAGAGTCAGGGGACTTCATGGATTATGAGAATGACTATGAAGAGGATGATTATGATGACGATTATGATTATTCGGATGATGAGCTTGCTGAGAACGAGAGATTAGCTGATACAGAACAGGCAGATGTACAGGCAGAGGCTTTAGATACAGAGGCTGACGAGAACGAAGCAACAGGTACAGAAAATGATGCGGCAGATAGTGGTGATGAGCAGTAATGGCAAATAAAAAGATTCCAATGCGCAAATGCGTAGGCTGTCAGGAGATGAAGGAAAAGAAGTCACTTATTCGCGTGGTAAAGACTGCGGAGGGCGACATAATTCTCGATGACACCGGCAAGAAAAACGGCAGGGGAGCTTATATATGTAAGAGCCTTGAATGCTTTAAAAAGGCTAAAAAGACAAAGGCACTTGAGCGTTCCCTTGGTGTTAGTGTATCAGAACAGGTATATGAGGAGCTTGAAAAGGAGATGAACCAAATTGACAGATAGAGTACTTTCTATGCTGGGATTAGCAGCAAAGTCAGGCAATGTGGTTAGCGGAGAGTTTTCTACCGAGAAAGCTGTAAAGACAGGAAAGGCATTTTTAGTGATAGTTGCAGATGATTCATCAGACAACACAAAGAAGCATTTTTCGGATATGACTGCTTTCTATGAGGTTCCGATTTATTTTTATAGTGACAAGGTGGGGTTAGGGAATGCAATAGGCAAAGAGTTTCGCGCTTCCCTTGCAGTAACGGATGAAAACCTTGCAAATGCAGTGATAAAAAAGCTGCAGCCGAATAAAACTGAATAATGGAGGAAAATAGATATATGGCAAAAATGAGAGTTCATGAACTTGCAAAAGAATTAAATATAAAGTCGCAGGACGTCATAGACACATTAAACGGCACACAGTTTGCTGTCAAAAATGTGCAGAGCGGTCTTGAGGATGAGGCACAGCAAATTGTACGAAAGAAGTACGCAAAAACAGAAGTAAAAAAAGATGCACCTAAGAAGGAAGAAACTAAAAAGGATGAGGCTAAGGCAGCCGACAGACCAAAGAAAAAGGCAAGCATCACAGCTGTTTTCAATGCCCAGTACAGTAAGCAGGGTAGGAAAACAAATGGTGGAAACGGCAGCGGAAATAATGGAAATAACAGTTCGCAGCGCAGGAATGGCAATGGCAGACGCGATAATCAGTCATCACGTCCTGAGCGGCACAGCATTATTAAGCCAAGACCTGTCGGAGAGAGAGCTATGCGCCCTATAAGTGAGCGTACAGCGGATCCGTATGCAGATATGAAGGTAACCAATTCGCGTCCGGCACGTCAGGCTGACGCTGATAGAAGAAGCGACAGACGTCAGGACAATGGCGAGAGAATCAACAACAGAAACACTGACAGAAATGCCGACAGAAGCAGAAATACGGACAGAAACAGCGATAGAAGAACAAACAATCGCGACAACAATAACCGAGATAACAGCAGAGACAATAATAGAGACAATAACAGAGGCTTCAGAAATGACTCCAGACGTCCTGCAGAGGGTGGCAGAAGCTTTGACAGAAATAATGACAGAAGCAGAAGCAACGACAGAAGCAGGAGCAATGACAGAAATAACGATAGAACAGGCAGCAGAGGTGATGACAGAAATCGTTTCAGAAAAGAAACAGTTGCAGTTGCAGCTCCTGATGATGTAAGAGGAAAGGAGAGCCGCGACAGAGGCAACGATAGAAAGAATAAGCATAATCACAATCAGAGCCAGAAACAGGATAAGCTCGGAAAGAAGCAGGAGAATTACATCAATCTCGAGAAGCACGGCGGTAAGAAAAAGCCACAGCAGCCGAAGGCACAGCCAAAAGAGGATGAGAACGAGATTAAGACAATTTCTCTTCCGGAGAAGATTACAATAAGGGACTTAGCTGATAAGATGAAGGTTCAGCCTTCAGCCATCGTAAAGAAGCTTTTTATGAAGGGCGAGATGGTAACAGTTAACTCTGAGGTTGATTTTGCAGCTGCTGAGGAGATTGCTTTAGAGTTCAATTTCATATGTGAGGAAGAGGAGAAAGTCGATGTGATTGCAGAGCTTCTCAAGGAGGATGAAGAGGATGAGAGCAAGATGGTTCCTCGTCCACCTGTAGTCTGTGTAATGGGTCACGTAGATCATGGTAAGACATCACTGCTTGATGCCATCAGACAGACACGTGTTACAGACCGTGAGGCAGGTGGTATTACACAGCACATTGGTGCATCTGTTGTATCAATCAATGGCCAGAACATCACATTCCTTGATACACCGGGACATGAGGCATTTACAGCAATGCGTATGCGTGGTGCAAACTCTACTGATATCGCAATCCTTGTTGTTGCTGCAGATGATGGTGTAATGCCGCAGACTGTTGAGGCAATAAACCATGCAAAGGCAGCCGGTGTAGAGATTATCGTTGCTATCAACAAGATAGATAAGCCAAGTGCCAATATCGACAAGGTTAAGCAGGAGCTCTCAGAGTATGAGCTTATCCCGGAGGATTGGGGTGGAAGCACAATATTCTGTCCTGTATCTGCACATACTAAGGAGGGTATCGACAATCTCCTTGAGATGATTCTTCTCACAGCAGAGGTTCTTGAGCTCAAGGCTAATCCTGATAGAAATGCAAGAGGTCTCGTAATCGAGGCGCAGCTTGACAAGGGCCGTGGTGCGGTTGCCACAGTGCTTGTACAAAAAGGAACACTCCATGTCGGAGATCCTATCGCATGCGGAAGCAGCTATGGTAAGGTAAGAGCCATGATTGATGACAAGGGCCGCAGAGTAAAGGAGGCTAAGCCTTCTACACCTGTAGAGATACTTGGACTCAACAGTGTGCCATCAGCAGGTGAGACATTTGTGGCATGTGATTCAGAGAAGGAGGCAAAGGCATTCTCTGACACATATATTTCAGAGGAGAAGAATAAGCTCATCGAGGATACAAAGGCAAAGATGTCACTTGATGATCTGTTCTCACAGATTCAGTCAGGCAACATGAAGGAGCTTGATATCATCGTAAAGGCAGATGTACAGGGTTCAGTTGAAGCTGTTAAGCAGAGTCTTGTCAAGCTTTCAAATGAGGAGGTTGTGGTCAAGGTCATCCATGGCGGCGTTGGTGCCATCAACGAGTCAGATGTTATCCTTGCATCAGCATCAAATGCAATCATCATTGGCTTTAACGTTAGACCGGATCCTGTTGCCAAGGCTACAGCAGACCGTGAGGGCGTAGATATCAGACTTTACAAGGTCATCTACAATGCAATCGAGGATGTATCTGCTGCCATGAAGGGTATGCTTGATCCTGTATTTGAGGAGAAGGTTATCGGACATGCGGAAATCAGACAGATTTTCAAGGCTTCAGGCGTTGGAAACATTGCAGGTTCATATGTGCTTGACGGATTTATGGAGAGAGGCTGCCGTGTCAGAATTAGCAGAGAGGGTGAGCAGATATTCGAGGGAGACCTTGCTTCACTCAAGAGATTCAAGGATGACGTCAAGGAGGTCAAGACAGGCTATGAGTGTGGTCTTGTATTTGACGGATTTAATGATATTCAGGAATTCGATATAGTTGAAGCTTACAAGATGGTAGAGGTTCCGAGATAATCATATATTGGTTATCTTGAATTAATGCAGCTATTCGGATAGTTACGGTTTAATATAAAAAGAAAGCGGGATTATATGAGAAAGAACAGCATAAAAAATATTCGTATCAACGAAGAGGTAATGCGTGAACTGTCAAATATCATACGCGGTGAGATAAAAGATCCGCGTATCAATCCCATGACAAGTGTTGTTGCTGTCGAGGTGGCACCTGATTTAAAGACAGCAAAGGCTTATATCAGTGTGCTTGGTGACAAGAAATCACAGGCTGATACACTTGCAGGACTTAAGTCAGCGGAGGGATATATACGCAGAACTCTCGCAAAGAACATCAATTTAAGAAATACACCTGCCATTACATTTATCATAGACCAGTCTATAGAGTATGGTGTTGAGATGTCTAAAAAGATTGATGAAGTAACAAAAAATCTCAAAGAGGATTAACAAAGAGGATTGATTATGACAGAGATTGATTCTATTTTAAAGGATGCACAATCAGTTGCCGTTTCCGGTCATGTGAGACCGGACGGCGACTGTGTCGGCTCAACACTTGCTGTATACAACTACATAAAGGATTATTATCCTGATATAAAGGCAAGGCTTTATTTAGAGCCAAGCCCAAACATCTTTAAGTTTATGCAAAGAGCAGATGAGATTGACAGCAGCTATGCGGATGATACAGTATACGATCTGTTCATAGCATGTGACTGCAGTGACACAGGCAGACTGGGAAGTGCAGCTAAGTATTTTGAGTCTGCAAAAAGGACACTTTGCATAGATCATCATGTTACAAACGGGGCCTTTGCAGACGCAAATTACATCTTTCCGGATGCGAGCTCAACCTGTGAGCTTGTGTTTGAACTTCTGCCGAAGGAGCGCATCACAATACAGATAGCAGAGTGTATTTACACAGGCATGGTGCATGATACAGGCGTGTTCCAGTATTCATGCACTTCAAAAAAGACTATGGATATAGCAGGCTCCCTGATGGAGATGGGCATTGATTATTCAAGGATAATCGATGATACATTTTATACAAAGACATTTGCTCAGAACAAGATTATGGGGCAGGCGCTTTTGAATGCTGCTTTGTATCTGAATGGTGATGTTATATTGTCTGCAGTATCGCGCGCTGAGATGGAGAAGTACGATGTGCTTCCAAAGCATCTCGACGGCATTGTAAATCAGCTGCGTGTGACAAAGGATATAAAGGTTGCTGTATTTCTCTATGAAAATGAGGATGGTACCTACAAGGGCAGCCTGCGTGTAAACGGTGATTATGATGTGGCAAAGGTTGCGTCGGTATTTGGCGGCGGTGGACATGTAAAGGCCGCCGGATTTACGATTGAAGGACCGCTTGAGGTGGCAACAGACCGCATCCTTACGGCAATTAAGGATAATATTTAGGGAGAGATTCTTGGGCAGATGGTTAATGGAATAATCAATGTATACAAGGAAAAGGGCTATACAAGCTTTGACGTTGTGGCAAAGCTTCGAGGCATATTCCACCAGAAGAAGATTGGTCATACGGGTACACTTGATCCTGATGCGCAAGGCGTCCTTCCTGTCTGCCTTGGAAAGGCAACCAGAGTGTGTGACCTTTTGACAGATAAGGACAAGGTCTATAAAGCTGTGCTGCTTTTAGGACAGGAGACAGATACACAGGATATTTCAGGGCAGGTCTTAAATCAGGCTGAGGTCAATGTGACCGAGCAGGCGGTGTATGATGCAATATCACAGTTTATTGGCAGACAAAAGCAGGTGCCGCCAATGTATTCGGCTCTAAAGGTCAATGGGAAAAAGCTCTATGAGCTTGCCAGGGAGGGCAAGATTATAGAGAGAAAAGCCAGGGATATCGAGGTGTTTGATATCAAGGTTGAAAGCATTGATTTGCCTGAGGTTACGATGACGGTGCACTGTTCAAAGGGCACATATATCAGGACACTGTGCAATGACATCGGAGAGAGGCTGGGCTGCCATGGCTGCATGAAGTCACTGCTTAGAGTAAGGGTAGCAGGCTTTGACTTAGAGCATGCACTTACACTTTCACAGATTCAGTCAAAGGTGGATGAAGGCTGCTTTGATATGGTGATGCCTGTTGACGGAGTATTCGAAAATCTGCCGGCAGTGCATGCTGCTTCAGATGCTGATAAGCTTGTCAGAAATGGAAATAAAATTCCGGCAGTGCTTACGGATTATTTAAAAAACAGTGCTGACTCTGATATAAGATACAGAGTATACAATCATGAGGGCATATTTGTCGGTGTGTATTCGTATCTTGATGAGACCGGTGAGTTTAAGCCGGTTAAGATTTTTATGGAATAGAATAGTATACAGATATTATGGAATATATAAGCAAAACTCTGGATTTTCATGTCAAGGAGCCGTCCGTCATCTCGTTTGGAAAGTTTGACGGGCTTCACAGAGGACATGAATTTCTGATGGAAAAGCAAATTGAACAGAGCAATCTGCATGGCTACAAGCGCATCATATTTACGTTTGACATTCCTCCCAAATCGGAGGTACTTGGCGTTGAGTCAAAGGTTATAATCACAAACGATGAAAAAGAGTATGTGTTTGAAAAATCAGGTATTGACTATCTGATAGAGTGTCCGTTTGTGCCACAGGTGATGACGATGGAGGCGGATGCGTTTGTCAGATGGATAGTTAAAAGTCTTAATGTCAAGTGTATCATTGTCGGAGATGATTTCCGTTTCGGGCACAACAGGGCAGGAGACCATCGGCTGCTTTCTGCGATGGCAGGAGAGCTTGGATACGAGCTTATGGTGGTGGACAAGATAAAGGATGGAGACAGGGATATAAGCAGTACATATATCCGCGAGGAGATTGCGGCAGGACATATTAAAAAGGCAAATGAACTGCTGGGATATCCCTTTTTTATAAAAGGAAGAGTAGTGCATGGCAGAGCACTGGGCAGGACTATTGGCATTCCGACAGTCAACCTTTCAGTGCCGCACGATAAGCTGCTTCCACCAAAGGGAGTGTATATGTCAAGAGTTCTTGTCAGGGACAACTGGTACCTTGGTGTAACCAATATAGGATGCAAGCCTACTATAGAGGGCAAAAATCCAATCGGTGCAGAGACATATATCATAGATTTTGGGCAGGATGTTTACGGACAGGATATCATGGTAGAGCTTCATAAGTTCGTAAGACCTGAGATGAAGTTTGATTCAATAGAAGCGTTAAAGAGCCAGATGAGCGCAGATATCAATTTTACAATCAATTATGCAGGCAGTCACACATTTTAGTGTGACTGTTTTTTTGCTAAATAGCCCAAAATAACGAAAAAATAACAAATATTACAGAAATGTTACAAAGAAATATTGACATTTTAACAATTTATGATATACTCGTGACCGTGGATTATCGATAGCATAAATCGGAGGCTATATGAAAAACAAGTTAAAATTAGGACAGGCAGCAGGCGTTGTAGCGTTTGCTATTATTATAGGAGCGGTATCTATGAGCTCAAGCAGCACGGTGGATGCCAGGACAACAAAGGCAGAGGCAAATAAAAACAGATCAGTGAATGCGGGTGTTGCACTTAATCTGACAGATGTGGCAGATGCCACAGAGCTTCTCACAGCAGGGGTTACATCGGCTCTTACTTATTATGGAGCTGACGTATCGGTAGCGCAAAACGACAGCAATGTTGTTACTGCATCTGCTCAGGGTGCACAGGCTGGCGATACTGCACAGGAGACAGAACAGGCAAATGAGGCATCCCAGACACCGACAGCCGCACAGACCTGTGGTTACACAAATCTTGGTATGTCAGTTATCAGCAGCGGAAACTTAAATATCAGACAGGAGGCTTCGACAGACAGTGAAGTGGTAGGTATCCTTACCAATCACAATGCCTGTGAGCTTCTTGAGGATGCCGGAGACTGGTATAAGGTTACATCAGGCAAAGTGACAGGATATGTAAGCAAGCAGTATCTTGTGATAGGAGATGAGGCAGAGGCTATTGCAGAACAGGAGATTAAAACTGTTGCCACTGTAAATACTGAAACACTGAATGTGCGTGCAGAGAAGTCAACAGAGGCTGCGGTGCTTTCACAGGTTGGAAATTCAGAGGCATTCACAGTTAATTCTGTCGCTGACGGCTGGGTTGAGATAAGTGTGGATGATTCGGTAGGATATATATCACAGGATTATGTGACACTGGCACAGGCACTTCCTACAGCAAAGACAATAGAGCAGGTGAAGTATGGTGACGGTGTATCAGATGTAAGGACATCTGTTGTATCGTATGCGTTACAGTTTGTCGGAAACAGATATGTGTGGGGTGGTACAAGCCTTGAGAATGGAGTTGACTGCTCAGGCTTCACAATGAGAATTCTTGGAAAGTATGGAATCTCATTACCGCATTCATCAAAAGCACAGCCTTCATACGGCACAAAAATCAGTGCATCTGAAGCAAAGCCGGGAGATTTATTCTTCTACGGAAGTGGAAGGAGTATCTCACATGTTGCAATTTATATCGGAAACGGACAGATTGTACATGCCAGCAACAAGCGTGATGGAATCAAGGTTTCAAATGCATATTACAGAAATCCGATTTGTGTCACAAGATATTTGCCGGATTAATAAAAAAACAGTTTACAACAAATGCTTACTATGCTATACTGCATAAGTATGGTTTTGCCCATGTTCGGTAGTTGGACACTCCGACCTATTGCTGAGCATCATACAGTTATCAGGGCGCATTATAATATAAGGAGGATCAACAATGATCGCAAAGGAAAAGAAACAGGCTATTATCGCAGAGTACGGTAGAACACCAAATGACACAGGTTCACCAGAGGTTCAGATTGCAATTCTTTCAGCAAGAATCGCAGAGTTAACTGAGCATTTCAAACAGAACCCAAAGGATCATCACTCAAGAAGAGGAATGTTAAAGATGATCGGTCAGAGACGTGGATTACTTGCATACCTTAAGGAGATTGATATCGAGAGATATCGTTCACTTATCGAGCGTTTAGGACTCAGAAAATAGTATTTTCTTTAGAGCGGAGTAATTATTATTCCGCTCTATTATTGTTTTTATTATTGTTTTTTGAAAAGCAGAAGTAAGCCGAGACCACTAAAGAGTGCATGAGCGTACATGTATTGTTTAGTAGTTTCGGAAGAGGAATACACTTCTGCAAAAGAATTTTAAGGAGAATTAATATGTACAAAAGTTATTCAATGGAACTTGCCGGCAGGACTCTTACTGTAGATATCGGAAGAGTAGCAGCTCAGGCAAACGGAGCTGTTTTTATCAAGTATGGTGATACAACAGTCCTTTCAACAGCTACAGCATCTGACAAGCCACGTGATGGTGTGGATTTCTTCCCACTCAGCGTTGAGTTCGAGGAGAAGATGTACTCTGTAGGAAAAATTCCGGGTGGTTTTAACAAGCGTGAGGGAAAGGCATCTGAGAACGCCATCCTTACAGATCGTGTAATTGACCGTCCTATGAGACCTCTTTTCCCAAAGGATTACAGAAATGATGTTACATTAAACAACCTTGTCATGTCAGTGGATCCTGAGTGCCGTCCTGAGATAGTTGCAATGATCGGTACAGCTCTTGCTGTTCATATATCAGATATTCCGTTTGACGGACCATGTGCCATGACACAGATGGGACTTGTTGATGGAGAGTTTATCGTAAACCCTTCACAGAAGCAGTGGGATGAGGGCGATTTACAGCTCACAGTTGCTTCTACAAAGGAAAAAGTCATCATGATTGAAGCAGGAGCCAATGAGATTCCTGAGGATCAGATGATTGAGGCAATCTACAAGTGCCACGATATCAACCAGACAGTTATCGCATTCATGGATCAGATTCGTGATGAGATTGGCAAGCCAAAGCATGAGTATGAGAGTTGTGCTATTCCTGAGCAGATGTTCGAGGATATCAAGAAAATTGTTACTCCGGAGCAGATGGAGGAGGCAGTATTCACAGATGAGAAGCAGAAGCGTGAGGAAAATATAAGAGCTATCACAGAGCAGTTAGAGGAAGCCTTCGCTGATAATGAGGAGTACCTTGCAGTACTTGGTGAGGCTATTTACCAGTATCAGAAGAAGACTGTCAGAAAGATGATTTTAAAGGATCATAAGCGTCCGGACGGCCGTGCAATCAACCAGATCAGACCACTCGCAGCAGAGGTTGATTTGATTCCTAGAGTTCACGGCTCTGCAATGTTTACCCGTGGACAGACACAGATTTGTGATGTTGTAACACTTGCTCCTTTATCAGAGATTCAGAAAATCGACGGACTTGATGCAAATATCACAACAAAGAGATATATGCATCACTATAACTTCCCTGCATACTCTGTAGGAGAGACAAAGGTATCACGTGGACCGGGACGTCGTGAGATTGGACACGGAGCACTTGCTGAGAAGGCACTTGTTCCTGTACTTCCAAGCATTGAGGAGTTCCCATATACTATCCGTGCCGTATCTGAGACATTTGAGTCAAACGGCTCTACATCAATGGCTTCAACATGTGCATCATGTATGTCACTTATGGCTGCAGGCGTTCCGATTAAGGCTATGGTTGCCGGAATCTCATGCGGACTTGTAACAGGCGATACAGATGATGATTTCCTTGTACTTACAGATATCCAGGGTCTTGAGGATTTCTTCGGAGATATGGATTTCAAGGTAACAGGTACACATAAGGGTATCACAGCTATCCAGATGGATATCAAGATTCACGGACTCACAAGACCTATCGTTGAGGAGGCAATCGCGAGAACACGTGAGGCACGTCTCTACATCATGGATGAGGTCATGAGCAAGGCAATCGCTGAGCCTAGAAAAGAAGTAAATGAGTGGGCTCCAAAGATTGAGCAGATTACAATCGATCCATCAAAGATTGGTGATGTTGTCGGACAGAAGGGTAAGACAATCAACGAGATTATCGACAGAACCGGTGTCAAGATTGATATCACAGATGATGGCGCTGTTTCAGTATGCGGAACAGATAAAGAGATGATTGCAAAGGCAATCGACATGATTAAGATTATCACAACTGATTTTGAGCAGGGACAGATCCTTGAGGGAACAGTTGTAAGCATCAAGGAGTTCGGTGCTTTCATCGAATTTGCTCCTGGCAAAGAGGGAATGGTTCACATTTCTAAGATTGCAAAAGAGAGAATCAACAGAGTAGAGGATGTACTCACACTTGGAGACAAGGTAAAGGTTGTTTGCCTTGGCAAGGACAAGATGGGAAGAATCAGCTTCTCTATGAAGGATGTAAAAGAGGATTAATTAATATACGTTAAAGTATAACAATAGTATCCAACAAAGGGCTGCACGCAGGTGCAGTCCTTTTAATATATGAAATTATAGTAAGGTGATATGATGTAAGGCAAAACAGGTGCGTCTGTGTCATATTGTGAAAACGAATCATATACTAAATTAAAAAATAAAATAATAATGAAAAATGCGAAATGTAGTATAAATGCAAATCTGGTATATAAAAATGGATATAGTGGTAAAAATGTCAATATAGCAGTGCTTGATACGGGTGTGTTTAAACACAAACAGCTTGATGGGTGTATAAAGCACTTTATGGATTTTGTGGGTGGAAAGGAGACATGTTATGACGATAACGGGCATGGTACACATGTGTGCGGTATATTATCGGCTGCAGATATAGGCATGGCTCCGGGGGCAGGACTATATGTGTTTAAGGTGCTTGATTATCTTGGCATGGGACAGACGTCGGATTCAATTCGTGCACTTAAGTATATAAAAGAAAACTGTGTCAGACTTAATATAAAAATACTCAACTTCTCTGTAGGATATCTGCCATGTTCTGATACAGCAGAGCGTATTAAGATATTGAAGCTGATAGATGAATTGTGGGATATGGGAGTGGTAGTTGTTGCAGCAGCGGGCAACTACGGCCCGGCACCGTTTTCTGTAACTGTGCCGGGAATTTCAAGAAAAATAATAACAGTCGGAAGCTTTGATGATATAAGAAGTGGCAAAGGTCCTACCGACTGTTGTATTGTAAAGCCTGAGATTCTGGCTCCCGGGCATGATATCATAAGCCTTGGAACGAGGGATGGCACATATGTAAGAAAAACAGGTACTTCAATGGCTACACCGATTGTGTCAGGTGCCATAGCACTTCTATTGGAAAAAAATCCAAATATGAGACCGGAGGCGGTTAAGCTAGCCCTGTATAATACATGTGACAGGGCAGTGGATAGTCACAAAGGCTCGTGGGGGATTATAAATGTTGATAAATTGGTGGGAATATTATAATATGTATTAGAGATTTATTATAGATAATATAGGAAATTATAGGAAATATTAGGTTGTATAATAGTAATTTCGTGGTAGGGCTTAGATGAGGAAAATATTACAAAAACTGCTTTCAAAGCTATTTATCGTTTCAACAATAATAATCATACAGATGATATGGTGGTTCTTTTTGTTTTATACGGCATCTGTTGCCAGCAGGGTGTTTCAGGATCTGCTGTATGTGGCGGCCATATTGCTTTCGCTTTATATTGTCAACAGGCGGATGAAAATGTATATAAAAATGTCATGGATATTTTTGATACTGAGTGTTCCAATCGTTGGTATTCCGTGCTATTTCTTTTTCGGAAGACCGGAGCTTACGTCAAAGACACAGAAAAGAATGGCAAGAATTGTGGAAGCATATGCGCCGCTTAGGCCTGAGAACGAGCTGCTAAATGAGACACTCAGACTGACAGATATGGATGCATACAGACAAAGCAGGCTTATCACTCAAAATCAGAAATATCCACTGTATGCGGAGGACTGCACAGAGTACTTTAAATCAGGTGAAGAGGCTTTTGGAAGCATTTTAAAAGATTTAAGGTCAGCTGAAAAGTTTATCTTTATGGAGTATTTCATAATCGGCAGTGGCGTTATGCTTGATCAGATACTTGATATACTCAAAGAAAAGGTAAAGCATGGAGTTGTGGTGAGAATCATATATGATGATTTTGGCAGCATAAATGCCATTCCGCCACACTTTATAAAGGAGATGGAGAGCATCGGAATACAGACCAGACGCTTCAATCCATATAAGCCCATGCTTTCAGTAATTATGAATGACAGGGATCATAGGAAGATACTGGTAGTAGACGGACGTGTGGCGCATACCGGTGGTTACAATATAGCAGATGAGTATATCAACAAAAAAATCAGGTTTGGTTATTGGAAGGATGCCGGTATCCGTGTGGAGGGAGAGTGTGTAAACAGTTTCACAACGATGTTCCTTGAGATGTGGAATTATATCAATAAGGACAATGCAGTACATGATGAATATCTGAATCCACACAATACCTTCAGCCAGTCAGAGGAAAGCGGTTTTGTCCAGCCGTTTTGCGATTCACCGCTTGAGCATGATGATGTAGGAGAGAATCTGTATGTGAGTATCATCTCAAGAGCTAAAAAATATGTTTATATTTTTACACCGTATCTGATACTTGGAACGGAGCTGTCACATGCTATGATATCGGCAGCCAGGTCAGGTGTTGATGTGCGTATTGTTGTACCTGAGATTCCCGATAAAAAGCTCATTTATCTGCAGACAAAAGCCAATTTCAGACCTCTTATTGAGGCAGGGGTAAGGATATATCTATACACACCCGGCTTTATACATTCAAAGTGTATTGTGGCAGATGATGATACTGCGATAGTTGGCACATGCAATCTGGATTTCAGGAGCATGTACTGGAATTTTGAGGATTTTGTATACATGTACAGGACTCAGTGCATCGGAAAAATAAAAGAGGATGCGATAGAGACGTTTGCGGTTTCAGAGGAGGTGTATGAGGAAAGCACAAATGATATCTCATTTGCAGGCAGGCTGCTGCAGAGTATTTTGCAGCTTTTTGCACCGCTTTTGTAAATGTGACTGTAAAGCGTCTGATAAAAATCTGTTGAATAATGTTACAAGTTGTAATATAATATGCAAGGTGAATGCACAAAGCATCACATTGTAAAACTGAATATGTAGCATAAAGGTGTCGGAGCAGACAAGCATTTGAATCTGATTTATGACAGGCGATGTGAAGCTGGCTCCGGTGAAAAGGGAAACAGGTGCAAATCCTGTACGAACTCGTCACCGTAATTAAGGAGTGACGGCCGATAGGTCACTGGGCAACCGGGAAGACGGCCGAAGCGATGATATATAAGCCGGGATACCTGCCTTTGTGTTGTACGGAAACAATAGTGTTTCAAGCCACGAGTAACTGGCTGTACGTGATGAAATAATTATAATTACAGACAAGGTTATGATAGCCGTATAGTCTGGGTTAGAAGGATTTTGACATGTATAGCTCTTTGACATAATAGTACAAAGAGCTTTTATTTTTGATGCTTTAAATGTTTTCGTCTTACATATTTAAAACATGTGCAGCTTAATAGCTGCAAGGAGAATGAAAAGGAGAAAACATGAAAAAGAAATTAGTAGTAGTACTGATGGCAGCAGTTATGGCTATGACAGCAGTGACCGGCTGTGGCAGCAAGGCAGATGATGCAAAGAATGATACACAGGCATCTAAGGCTTCAGAGAGTGAGACAAGCGCAAATGCAGATCAGGAGGCAGCAATGCATGTGGCAGATTTAATCGATGCAATCTACGTGCAGGAGAGAACAGATGATACAGACAAGCAGTGCAAGGAGGCTAAGGAGGCCTGGGACAAGCTCACAGACGCACAGAAGGAGCTTGTAGAGGGAGAAAATGCTGATCCTGACTATTTCGGCAGAGATACAGGCGATGCTTCAAAGGATGATCCGAGAAACCAGGATGATATCGGCGAGAACGAGATTCTTGTAGTAAGCTTTGGTACATCCTTCAACGACAGCCGTGTGGCTGATATCAAGGGTGTGGAGGATGCAATAGCAGCTGCAAATCCTGACTGGTCAGTCAGAAGAGCCTTCACAGCACAGATTATCATCAATCATGTACAGGCAAGAGATGACGAGAAGATTGACAATATGGATCAGGCACTTGAGCGTGCAGTCAAAAATGGTGTAAAGAATCTTGTGGTACAGCCTACACACCTGATGCATGGCGCAGAGTATGATGAGCTTTCAGAGGCTGTAGAGAAGTATAAGGATAAATTTGAGTCTGTAAAGATTGCAGAGCCACTCCTCGGTGAGGTTGGAAGTGATGCAACAGTTGTAAATGAGGATAAAAAGGCCGTTGCAGAAATTCTTACAGAGGAAGCAGTAGAAAAGGCAGGCTATGACAGCCTTGATGCTGCAAAGGAAGAGGGCACAGCATTTGTATTTATGGGACATGGAACAAGCCATACAGCAAAGATTTCATACAGCCAGATGCAGAGCCAGATGACAGCTTTGGGTTATGACAACGTATTTATCGGAACTGTAGAGGGTGAGCCGGAGGATACATCATGTGAGTCTGTCATTGAGAAGGTGTCAGCCGCTGGTTACAAGAATGTCATTCTTCGTCCGCTTATGGTTGTTGCAGGAGACCATGCCAACAATGATATGGCGGGAAGTGATGATGATTCATGGCTTTCACAGTTTAAGGCATCAGGAAAGTTCGATAAAATCGATACACAGATTAACGGACTTGGTGAGATTGAGGGTATCCAGAAGCTTTATGTTGAGCATACAGCGGCTGCCATGAGCAAGTAGCAGTTACTTAAATGTATAGTGGGGAAGCTATAAAATAACAGGAGCAGTATATAAGACATGAGAAAATTATTCAGAAACAAGTTTACTTATATCGTTGCAATGACACTGGTTTGTGCCATGAGCTTGGCGGCCTGCGGTAATAAGAATGCAAAAGCTGAAACAGAAAGCAAAAAAGCAGTGCAGGACGTGACAGAGAGCACAAAAAAGGCTGAAAAAACAGAAAAGATAGCACTTTCAGATGGTACATATACAGCAGAGTTTACTACAGACAGCTCAATGTTTCATGTGAATGATGCATATGACAACAAAGGTACACTCACCGTGAAGGATGGCAAGGCAACAATACATGTTGCTCTTACATCCACACACATTGTCAATCTCTTTTTAGGAACAGCAAAGGATGCCTCAAAGGACAAGGCTGAGCTTTTGGAGCCAACTGTTGAGACTGTCGATTATGGCGATGGCACAACTGAGGAGGTCAATGCGTTTGATATACCGGTTCCTGTTTTGGATGAGGAATTTGACCTTGCACTTATCGGTACAAAGGGCAAATGGTATGACCACAAGGTAAAGGTCTCAAATGCCACACCTGCGGACGCAGATGCAAGCGTATCTGAGAGTGCAGGAAAAGAGCTTCCTGACGGAACATACAATATCAATCTCGATTTCGAGGGCGGAAGCGGTAAGGCGAGCATTGCATCACCGGCTGAGGTGACTATAAGCGGTGGCGCTGCTATTGCAACAGTGCAGTGGAGCAGTCCAAACTATGACTATATGATAGTTGACGGACAGAAATACATGCCTGTAAATACAGACGGCAATTCTGTATTTGAAATTCCGGTTAAGCTTGATACACCTATGCAGGTTATCGGAGATACAGTTGCTATGAGCAAGCCGCACGAGGTTGAGTACACACTCACCTTCCATTCAGATTCTGCTACAGAGGTGCTTGGTGAGGATGGAGAATAATTAAGCTATGCATGGAAGAAAAAAGATAATTATATATATATTGATATCAATTATAGGACTGTTCTGGCTGTCAGGCTGTGATAGTCCTTCTTCCGATTCAGGGAATACCGAATCGAAGACTGAGGCAGAGGCACAAAACGGTCTTATATATAAGAGCAGTATGAAGCTTTTATATGCAAAGAATTTTTCCGTTGACTATTATGAGGGTGGATACAAGATACTTACTACAAAGGACGGTACCCAAATACTTACCGTGCCAAAGGGCAGAAAGACTCCAAAGGGTATTGACAAGGATATCATTGTATTGAAGGAGCCTGTAAGTGATTTGTATCTGGTCGCATCAGGGGTGATGGATATGTTTGACAAGCTTGATGCAGTGGACACTATTAAATTTTCGGGGCTTGACAGTGCTGGCTGGTATATTGACAGTGCAAGAAAGGCTCTTGAAAGTGGCAGGATGCTATATGCCGGCAAATATTCAAAGCCCGATTATGAGCTTTTGGTGTCAGAAAACTGTTCTCTTGCCATAGAAAATACTATGATTACCCATTCGCCGCAGGTAACTGAAAAGCTTAAAAGTTTTGATATCCCTTCAATAATCGAGTACTCAAGCTATGAGGAGGAGCCGCTTGGAAGAGTGGAGTGGGTGAAGTTCTTTGGAGCACTCACAGACCGGGATGAAAAGGCCGATGAGCTCTTTAATGAGCAGGTGGATATTGTAAATCGCATCGCAAAGACAGATGGTACCGATACGGATGATGCCACAAAAAGTGATACAGTTGCATTTTTCTATATCACATCCAATGGACAGGTTCAGGTGCGCAAAAGCACAGATTATGTGCCAAAGATGATTTCACTTGCCGGTGGAAAATATATTTTTGATGCATCAAATGACGACGATACAGGCAGGTCAACCATGAATATGCAGCTTGAGGATTTCTACAATGGAGCAATAGATGCTGACTATCTGATATATAACAGTGCGATAGACGGCGGTGTGAAGAATCTGAATGAGCTTTTGGACAAGTGCCCGGTGCTTGCTGATTTTAGGGCAGTCAAAGACGGCAATGTATTTTGCACCACGAACGATATGTATCAGCAGTCTATGTCCATCGGATATATGATTGATGATATGCATTCGATGATTACAGGTGCACCCGACAGCGGCATGAAATATCTGTTTAAGCTCAACAGGAAAATCAATAGCACAAAAAGATAAAAATCGGAGCTACAAAATGGAAAAAACCAGAAAAATAAGGTGTTTTACAACATTTATTATTCTTATAATCTTAATTATCATATTGCTTATCATGAATGTGTGTATAGGAACTGTACACATATCATTTAAGGCTGCATTTGCGACACTTTATGACCACTCAGACAGGGTAGGACGTATTGTGTGGGATATCCGCATGCCAAGAGCTATCGCAGCGATGATACTGGGTGGGGCATTAGCGCTTGCAGGCTATCTTTTGCAGACTTTTTTTCATAATCCAATCGCGGGACCTTTTGTGCTTGGCATATCATCGGGAGCTAAGATGATTGTGGCACTTGTTATGGTATTTTTACTTGGAAATGCCATACGTGTGAGCTCACTAGCCATGATTGCAGCAGCGTTTTTGGGAGCAATGCTTTCAATGGGCTTTGTGCTTATCATTTCAAGAAAGGTAAGCAGCATGTCAATGCTTGTGGTGAGCGGTGTCATGATTGGCTACATATGCTCTGCGGTGACTGAGTTTGTGGTGACATTTGCAGATGATTCCGACATAGTAAACCTGCATAACTGGTCAAGGGGAAGCTTTTCGGGCATGACATGGGACAGCGTCGGGGTGATGAGCATTGTGGTGGGAATCACATTTATCTTTGTTTTTCTCATGTCAAAGCCACTTATGGCATATCAGCTTGGAGAGTCATATGCCGTAAATCTGGGTGTAAACATAAAGCGCATCCGGGTGCTTCTGGTTCTGCTTTCAAGCCTGCTTTCCGCATGTATAGTGGCATTTGCGGGACCAATATCGTTTGTCGGAATAGCCGTGCCACACATAGTAAAAAGCATGCTAAAGAGCACAAAGCCTATATATATGATACCGGCCTGCTTCCTTGGGGGAGCGGTGTTCTGCCTGTTTTGTGATTTGCTTGCGAGGATGATGTTTGCACCTACGGAGCTTAGTATCAGCACGGTTACGGCAGTATTTGGTGCACCTGTAGTGCTGTTTATCATGATAAGACGCAGCAAGGAGAAAAATGTCTGATGGAATATTATTTTACTGCTCAAAAGCTGGCCGTTGGATATGATAACAGGCCGCTTATTGAAAATATTGATTTTTCCCTGAAAAGGGGAGAGATTCTCACATTAATCGGGCCAAACGGTGCCGGTAAATCGACTATTTTAAAAAGTATTGCAAGACAGCTTTCGCTTGTGAGCGGTACGATATATCTTGATAAAAGTGATGTAGTGACGATGAATGGCAATGAATTTGCAAAGAAAATGGCTGTTGTGCTCACCGATAAGCTAAAGACGGAGCTTATGACATGCTATGATGTGGTTGCGACCGGCAGATATCCATACACAGGCCGGTTCGGAGTACTTTCGGATGAGGACAAAAAGGCTGTGGATGAGGCGATGGAGCTGGTCAATGTATCACAGATAAAAGATAAGGATTTTACAAAGATAAGCGATGGTCAAAGGCAGCGGGTTATGCTGTCACGGGCTATATGTCAGCAGCCGGAGATTATAGTGTTAGACGAGCCTACCTCATATCTTGATATAAAGTACAAGCTTGAGTTTTTATCAATACTCCAAAGGCTTAAAAGACAGAAGAATCTTACGGTTATCATGTCGCTCCATGAGCTTGATATGGCAAAACGTGTGTCAGACCATATTTTGTGTATAGATGGCAGATATGTGGACAGATACGGAACTCCTGAGGAGGTATTTACTGACCAATATGTTTCAGGGCTTTTTGGAATTAAGGCAGGAAGCTTTGACGAAACAGGAGAGGATTTAGAGCTGGAAAAACCGGATGGAATGGCGAGGGTATTTGTTATAGCAGGAGGGGGCCTGGGCAGAAAAAGCTTTAGGAGCTTACAGAGAAAGGGTATCCCGTTTGCGACAGGAATCATCTATGAAAATGATCTGGATTATCCTGCGGCAAAGGCGCTTTCTGCTGAGATTGTCAGCGCAAGAAGCTTTGAGCCTGTAGACGATGTCCTTATTGAAAAGGCAAAGGAGCTTATTGATGCATGCGAGGGCGTTATATGTGACAGAACAGAGTTTGGCACATATGAGCAGTTTAACAGCAGACTTTATGAGTATGCAGTCTCTACAGGAAAAATTATAAAAATTCCTTTTCATGAGGAACAATTGGCACAGCTTTAGGGAAGTTACTGTTCACATTACAGTTTAATATTCATGATAAAGCAACAGACTACCACATAAATTCAGACAGCAGGTATAGATATGGCAAAGGTAATTATGGTACAGGGTACAATGTCCAATTCAGGCAAGAGCTTTCTTGTCGCGGGCTTGTGCCGTATTTTCAGACAGGACGGATACAGGGTGGCACCGTTTAAATCACAGAACATGGCGCTCAACTCTTATATAACAGACGAAGGACTTGAGATGGGACGGGCACAGGTGATGCAGGCTGAGGCAGCAGGCATTAAGCCTATGGTGTGCATGAATCCTATTCTTTTAAAGCCCACAAATAATACAGGCTCACAGGTGATTGTAAACGGAAGGGTGCTTAAGAACATGCCGGCGAGAGAGTATTTTGCATACAAGAAAACTCTGATACCGGATATAAAAAAGGCGTTTAAAAAGCTTGAGGAGTATGCTGATATCATAGTGATTGAGGGTGCGGGAAGCCCGGCGGAGATAAATCTGAAGGAAAATGATATTGTAAACATGGGGCTTGCGCATATGGTGGATGCACCGGTGCTGCTCGTGGGTGATATCGACAGAGGTGGTGTTTTTGCGCAGCTGCTTGGCACACTTATGCTTTTAACCGATGAGGAAAAGAATCGTGTCTGCGGGCTTATTATCAATAAATTCCGTGGAGACAAGACGATCCTTGACCCGGGGATACAGATGCTTGAGGAGAGAGGCAGGGTGCCTGTCACCGGAGTGGTGCCATATATGGATGTACAGCTTGAGGATGAGGACAGCCTGACAGAGCGCTTTGACAAAAAGACAGATGGGCTTATTGATATAGCGGTCATCAGATATCCGAGAATATCAAATTTCACTGATTTCAATGTCTTTGAGCAGATGTCCGAAGTAACAGTGAGGTATGTGTCAACGGTAAATGAGCTGCGTCATCCGGATATCGTATTTTTGCCGGGAAGCAAGAATACGATGGGGGATCTTTTGTGGATGAGACAAAACGGACTTGAGGCCGCTGTCAAAAAACTCTCCTGTGAGATACCTGTTTTTGGAATATGCGGAGGCTATCAGATGCTTGGGGCTTCAATAGCCGACCCCGACGGTGTTGAGGAGGGAGGATATATGCGTGGCATGGAGCTTCTTCCTATAGATACCGTTCTAAAAGATAGCAAGACACGGCTTCAGACAAGCGGTGAAATAGCACATGTAGATGGGGTATTGAGCAGGCTTTCAGGCTGTCACTTTCTGGGCTATGAGATACATATGGGTAAGAGCGCATATAGCACAGCTTCAGATGAGCAGGGGGCTTGTGTTGACAGGAAAAATGAGTTAAATAATGTCATATCTGATGGCAGAAATGTGTATGGCTCGTACATCCACGGCATTTTTGATACTGCAGAGGCCGCCAGAGTGATAGTGGATTATATTGCCGATAAAAAGGGCATTGATGTGAATGACAGCGCTATTGTAAGCTATAAGAGCTTCAAAGAAAAACAGTATGACAGGCTTGCGGATACACTGAGAGAGTATCTGGATATGGATGCAGTGTACGGCATGCTTCGTGAGGCAAGATATGATTGAAAATAATATTATTTCTGACCATTTTACAGTTGAAGAATTAAAAAAATTAAAAATAACGCCACCTGATGCAAAAATGTACAAAAAAATCCGTTCAAACTGGGATTCGGTGGCAAAGCCGCTCGACGGCATGGGTGATTTTGAGCTTTTAACGGCTAAGATCGGCGCTGTTTTGGGAGATGAAAATATAGATATCTCAAAAAAGGCGGTCATAATGATGTGTGCGGATAATGGTGTGGTTGCTGAGGGCATCAGCCAGTCCGGACAGGAGGTGACACTTGCAGTTGCAAAATCCATGGCAAGGAAGGCTTCATCTGTCGGACGCATGGCAATGACTGCAGGGGCTGATACAATTCCTGTGGATATAGGAATAAACAGTGACGAGAGTGTTAAGGGGCTGCTTCAAAGAAAGGTGCGCATGGGCACGAGAAACTTTGCAAAAGAGCCTGCCATGACAAGGGCTGAGACACTTGAAGCGATTGCAGCAGGTATAGAAATAGTGCGTGGGTGTAAGGCAGACGGCTGCAGAATTATTGCAACCGGTGAGATGGGTATAGGAAACACCACCACAAGCGCGGCAATGGCAGCCGCCATGCTAAGGTGCGATGTGGCCACAGTGACAGGAAGAGGAGCAGGCCTAAACGACAGTGGACTTGAGAGAAAAATCCGTGTAATTGAAAGCGCAATAGAAAAGTATGATTTATATAATAAGGACACCTTTGAGATACTTATGACAGTCGGAGGACTCGATATTGCAGGACTTGTCGGAGTGTGTATAGGCGGTGCATTATACCATATTCCTGTTGTGCTCGACGGAGTGATAAGCATGGTTTCTGCGTTGGCAGCAGGAAGGCTTCTTTCCGGAGTTACTGATTTTATCATTCCATCCCATGAGGGCAGGGAGCCTGCCGTGGCGCTTTTGTGTGAGGCACTTTCCGTAAGGCCGGTCATAAGAGCATCTCTTGCGCTTGGAGAGGGAACAGGTGCCGTGATGATGTTTGCGCTTTTGGATATGGCACTTAGCGTATACAAAGGACGGACAACCTTCGACGATATCTCGGTATCACAGTATGAGAGGTACGTATAGATGATTACACTTATAACAGGCGGCAGCGGCAGCGGCAAATCAGCATATGCAGAAAAGTATATTTGTCGCGTGTCAAATGAAAATGGATACAAAGAAAAATATTACATTGCCACCATGCAGGTATTTGATGATGAGGGGCAGCGGAAGATAGACAGGCACAGAAGACTTCGTGCCGGAAAAGGCTTTATTACCATCGAGCAGCCTCGGGATATCCAAAATGCTGTTTCTAAGCTGCAATCAGAAAGCAGTTTAAAAACCGGGCGGTCAGCACTGCTTGAGTGTATGTCAAACCTTGTTGCAAATGAGATGTTTCCACCTGTAGATGCTTCCGGTATGCAGGCTGCCGAAGCTGAAAAAGAGGCTTTGGATGCCCTTGAAAATATGAAGGATTATGAGACTGCTCAAATCAGCCATGTGAGTAAAAAGGTGTTAAAAGAGGTAAGTATCTTAAGTGAAAATGTTGCGGAGCTTGTAATTGTGACAAACAATGTATTTGAAGACGGAGTCTGCTATGATCAATCAACGATGAATTACATAAAGGCAATGGGAATTGTAAACAGAGGGCTTGCTGCGATGGCAGAGAGTGTCGTTGAGGTGGTTGCAGGCATTCCTGTTGCGGTTAAGTGAAGCAGTGTGGAGGTTAAGTGTATTATGAAGTTAATAAGGTCGTGCATAGTATCTTTTTCCATGTATTCAAAGATACCTATGCCACAATTTAAATGGAATGATGATGACATGAAGTACATGCTGGTATTCTTTCCGTGGATAGGAGCTGTGATTGGACTGCTTCTTATGCTTTGGAGATATATATACTCTCATTTTGGAGTGGCGGATATCTGCTATGTATGCATAGGCGCACTCATTCCGATAGCGGTTACGGGAGGCTTTCACATAGATGGTTTTATGGATACAATGGATGCATTTCATTCATACAAACCGCGGGAGGAAAAGCTTGCAATACTTAAGGATTCACATATAGGAGCGTTTGCCGTTATAATGCTTGCAGCCTACGGATTATTATTCATGGGAGCTTTTTTTCAGATAATGGATGATAAAGCATTTATTGTTTTTTGTGCAGGCTTTTTCATCGCAAGATGCTTAAGCGGAATAGCGGTTGTGTCATTTAAATCGGCAAAAAGCGATGGACTGTTATTTATGTTTGCGGACACTGCACACAGAACGATTGTCAGGGCAGCACTATACATCCAGCTTGCATTGTGTATGGCTGTTTTATTTATTGTGTCACTGCCTTATGCGGTGGCTATGATCATTGCGGCAGCACTTAGCTTTTGGTATTATTATGTGAAAACAAAAAAGGAGCTTGGCGGCATCACAGGCGATACGGCAGGGTATTTTGTGTGTATATGTGAGTGCGCCATGGCAGTGGCTCTGGGTGGTGTCTCTTTTATTATTTAGTATATTTGTTTTGAATATAGGAATGGTACGGATAAGAATTTTGATAAAAGTTGTACTATGAATTTTAAACTTTGGAATTGGAGAAAATATGAAGCTTGTGATAGGCGGAGTGGCACAGGGAAAGCTTGATTATGTGCTCGAAAATATGATAGAAAAAACAGAAAAATATGATGTGTACGACTGCTTTTTTCTAAAAGATAGTGCCTGCAATGATAAGGCATCAAACATGGAATGGCCATGGGATTTTGCAGTTGATGATGAGCGGATATTCATAATTGATAAATTCCATTATTTTATCAGGGCTGTGCTTGAGAAAAATCTTCCACTGCAGGAATATATTTTGAAATTCATGCAGTTTGCAGAGGAAAATCCGGATACAATAGTCATTGCTGATGAGATTGGAAACGGCATAGTGCCTCTTGATGCGTTTGAGAGAGAGTACAGGGAGCAGACAGGCAGAGCGGAGATACTGCTTGCAAAAAAAGCAGACGAGGTAGTTCGCGTAATATGTGGAATCGGTCAGAAAATAAAATAAACTGTATATTTATAAGACACGGCTGCACTGTCTCAAACAGAGAACACAGATATCTGGGCAGGACAGATGAGCCACTCGATGAAGCCGGAGTTGTTGAACTAGAAAATGCGCTAAATAATGGTGTATACAAGGCTTTGGAGGAAAATAGCTTAAAGGAGCAGATAATTATTACCAGTCCAATGAGGCGCTGCAAACAGACGGCAGAGATTATTTTGCCGGTTTCACAGTACCATAAAATTCATACCGTAAAAGAGCTTGCAGAGATGGATTTCGGTGAATGGGAGCTAAAAAGCTATAAGGAACTTAGCACAGATATCCGTTTCAGGGACTCATATCAGGCGTGGATTGACAGTGGTGGAACACTTGCCTTTCCAAACGGAGAGAGCAAAAAAGAGTTTTGCAAAAGAAGTATATGTGGCTTTGAGAGGGCACTCACACAGGCATTAGAGCTTAAGAGGGCTATGCCTGATAAAGAGATACAAATAGTATTTTTTGTGCATGGAGGGACTATCATGGCGATAATGAGCCATTACTGTGATATGGATTACTATGATTACCAGGTGAAAAACGGCTGTGGCTACTCGTGTGAGGTGGCTGTTGAGGGCAATGAGATTATGTTTAATGAAATAGTGCCCATATCGCTATGATTTATTTAAGAAGGACTAACATATGTGTTATCATATTTTGGCATTTATAGCAGGCTTTGTGCTTGATTTATTAATAGGAGATCCGCATTTTATACCGCATCCGGTCAGGCTTATCGGCTCACTAATTTCTTTTCTCGATAAGAGGCTTAATTGTGATGCCGGATATAATATCTCTGAAAAAAAATTAAATCTAATAAAATATAAAAGAGGCATGCTTCTTGCTTTTACTGTAATTTTTGCAACTTTTGCAATGTCGGTAATTATTATTGTGGCAGCATACAGTATAAATTTATATGCCGGGGTAATAGCAGAGGCTGTCATGACGTGGCAGATTCTTGCCACAAAGTGTCTTCGTGTGGAGAGCATGAGGGTGTACGATGCGCTAAGGACAGATGGAGTTGATGCAGGAAGAAGGGCTGTTTCCATGATTGTTGGCAGAGATACATCTGTGCTTGATGCGGCAGGTGTCACAAGGGCGGCAGTTGAGACGATAGCTGAAAATACATCTGACGGAGTGATTGCACCTATGCTTTACACGGCAATCGGCGGACCGGTGCTTGGCTTTGTATACAAGGCTGTAAATACGATGGATTCGATGCTTGGCTACAAAAATGATAAATATATGTATTTTGGCAGATTTGCGGCAAGGCTTGATGATGTGGTCAATTTCATACCGGCAAGAATCAGTGCATATCTGATGATTGCTGCGGCATTTATCGGTGGCAGGCAGTTTGATGGCAAAAATGCATACCGCATCTTTAAAAGAGATCGTTTCAATCACGCAAGCCCCAACTCAGCCCAGACAGAGTCCGTATGTGCGGGAGCTTTAAGGGTGCAGCTTGCGGGTGATGCAGTGTATTTTGGGAAGCTTGTGAAGAAAAAATACATAGGAGACGGTCTGCGTGAGATAGAGTACGAGGATATAAAGCGTGCAAACAGGCTGATGTATATTACTGCGTTTTTGTGTGAGCTTTTATCTGTGGCGGTTATGAGTCTTGTTTTAATATTGCTTTGAATATGGAAGAATTGATATAAGAATTGATGGAGGACTTGAATGAAAAGCATCCATGGCGGTGACATATACAACAATAAAGTAAATATGGATTTTTCGGTAAATATCAATCCTCTTGGCATACCGCATTCTGTTAAAGAGGCTATGAGTGATGCACTTTCGTATGCAGACAGATATCCAGACATGGCATGCAGTGGCCTTAAAAAAGCGATATCAGAGTATTTCACACAGCAAGGCTGCAGCATACAAAGCGAGGATGTAATTCCCGGAAACGGAGCTTCAGAGCTTTTTATGGCGATAGCTCATGCCATAAAGCCCAAAAAAGCAGTGCTTCTGGCCCCGGGCTTTTTCGGCTATGAGCATGTGCTTCGTGCAGTCGGCTGTGATATCGGATATTTCCTGCTGGATGAGCAGAGTGATTTTTCTCCTGCTGCACGGCTGGATGCTTTAATGGATATGCTTACAGATGATACAGATATATTTTTTATCGCAAATCCAAACAATCCGACAGGGTATCTTGCAGACAGTACTTTCATGAAGCAAATAATAGGGCATTGCAAAGAAAAGCATATTTATGTGGTGGCAGATGAATGCTTCATGGGCTTTTGTGAAAAAAATTATTCTGTTTTGTCACTTTTATGTGACTATGACAATCTGATTGTTGTAAGAGCCTTTACAAAGCTTTTTGCCATTCCGGGAGTAAGGCTTGGATATATGCTCAGTAAAAATGAGACAGTAAGACAAAAGGTTCAAAGTAATCTGCCGGAGTGGAACGTGTCTGTCATGGCACAGATGGCAGGAGAGGCATGCATTATGGAATCAGAGTATATTAAAGAAACGGTATCGTATGTGAGCAGACAAAGAAGGCTGCTGTCAGATGGACTAAAAAAGTTTGGCTTTAAGGTATATAAAAGTGATGCTGATTTCATACTGTTTTACAGCAAGCTTCCATTATATGATATACTGCTTAATAAGGGAATACTGATACGGGACTGCTCCAACTATGTGGGGCTTTCGGAAGGGTATTTTCGTGTGGCAGTAAAGACTTATGATGAAAATGTAAGATTATTGAAAGTGATAGGTGAGTGTATTGAAAAAAATTAAACAGTTAGAGCCGATGGAGATTGAAAAGAGGAGCTTTGAGATAATTTCACATGAGCTGTCTGAAATGCAGATTACGCTGCCTGCTGATCAGGAGATGATAACAAAAAGAGTCATACACACGAGTGCTGATTTTGATTATATACAGACGCTTAAATACTCTAAGGACGCCGTTGCTATTGCAAAAAGGCTGATATCAGAGGGCGCTGATATAGTGACCGATACCAATATGGCTCTTTCAGGCATAAATAAAAAATATCTGGCAAAATTCGGCGGACAGGCGCACTGCTTTATGGCTGATGATGAGGTCGCTCTTATTGCAAAGGAGAAAAAGACAACGCGCGCGGCAGTAAGCATGGAGTTTGCATCAAGGATAGATAAGCCTGTGATTTTTGCGATAGGAAATGCACCGACAGCGCTTATAGAGCTGTACGATATGATAGAAAAAGGAATATATAAGCCTGCATTTGTAATCGGTGTGCCGGTGGGCTTTGTCAATGTGGAAGCAGCCAAGGAGCTAATTATGGAGACAGGCGTGCCGTATATCGTCAATGTTGGACGAAAGGGTGGCAGCAATATTGCGGCAGCTATATGTAATGCGCTGATTTACAGTCTGGTTGATAGAGGCTGATGCATGAGGAAATTTAGTGATTATGAGATACGGATTTACCACAGGAAGCTGTGCTGCGGCGGCATCAAAGGCGGCGGCATATATGCTTTTAACCGGAAAGGCTAAAAACAAAATAACGATTCAGACATCTAAGGGAATAGCTTACACGGCTGATATCACCGACATAAAAAGAAGTGAAAACGAGGTAAGCTGCGCTGTGATAAAAGACGGAGGGGATGACCCGGATGTGACCACCGGAGCCTATATATATGCTTCTGTACGGATTTTGCATTCCGATACATCTGCTTTATGCAAAAAAAGGCAGGATTTGGTTATCATAAATATAGACGGTGGTGACGGAGTGGGAAGAGTCACCAAACCCGGATTAGACCAGCCTGTCGGAAACGCGGCTATCAATCATGTGCCGCGTGAGATGATTGAAAAAGAGGTAAGGGAGGTCTGTGAGCTTTTGGATTTTAAGGGGACACTTGACATTACAATCTCGGTTCCAAAGGGAAAGGAGCTTGCAGAAAGAACCTTTAATCCAAGACTTGGGATAGTTGGTGGTATATCAATTCTCGGCACGAGCGGTATTGTTGAGCCCATGAGCTCACAGGCTCTTATTGATACGATAAGGGTGGAGCTTAGGCAGAGATATTCGTTTGGGTATGATTATGTGGCGGTTGCGCCGGGAAATTACGGTCTTGACTTTATGAAGGAAAGCTATGGATATGATCTGGACAGGAGTGTCAAATGCTCCAACTTTATCGGTGAAACAATTGATATGGCAGCCGATATGGGCTTTAAGAGGATGCTTTTGACAGGACATATAGGAAAGCTTATAAAGGTAGCAGGAGGCATCATGAACACTCATTCGAGGGAGGCAGACTGCAGGATAGAGCTTTTGACGGCATTTGCGTTTAAGTGCGGTGTAGCGCCCGAATACATAAAGCGCATTATGGACAGCCTTACGACAGAGGAGGCCTTGGCGGCACTTAAGGAAAGCGGCAGGCTTTATGAGGTGATGGATTATGCGATGGAGCGCATATGCTTTTATCTGGATAAGAGGGCAAAGGGCAGACTTGAGATAGACTGTATCATGTATTCAAACGAATTTGGTGAGCTTGCAAAAAGCAGAAAGGCAGAAAAATGGTTTACTTTGTTGGCGCAGGAACAGGCGCAGCAGATTTAATAACAGTACGCGGAATGCGTCTTTTACAAAAGGCAGATGTGATAATTTATGCAGGCTCGCTTGTTAATCCAGAGCTTTTGGACTATGCAAGGGAGAGCTGTGAAATATATAACAGTGCAAAAATGACACTGGATGAGGTCATCGCAGTCATGAAAGCTGCTGAGGCTGACGGAAAAATTACTGTGCGCCTGCACACGGGAGAGCCAAGCATATACGGCGCAGTGCGCGAGCAGATGGATGAGCTTGATACCCTTTTAATACCATATGAGAGCTGTCCGGGCGTGAGCGCGTGCTTTGGCGCTGCTGCATCGCTCAACATTGAGTACACGCTCCCCGGTATTTCCCAGTCGCTCATCATCACACGCATGGAGGGGCGCACGAAGGTGCCGCCTAAGGAGAGCATAGCAAGCTTTGCCGCACACCACGCTTCCATGGCGGTTTACTTAAGCACCGGGCTTTTAGAGAAGCTTACGGAAAGCCTTATTGAGGGAGGATACGCGGCAGAGACACCTGCTGCAATTGTATACAAGGCAACATGGCCACAGGAGGAGGCATACGTGTGCACTGTCGCTACACTTAAGCAGACTGCGAGAGAGCACAATATCACAAAGACAGCGATTGTGCTTGTGGGGGATGTCATAGCTCACAGGCATTACGAGAAATCAAGACTTTACGCACCGGATTTTTCGACAGAGTATCGCAAGGCTTCAGTAGAGTCGCATGATAACGATTAAAAAGGCGTGAATATATAAATATGGGAAATATATGGGAACTGAAAATATGAAAATTTGCATTGTAAGCTTCACAAAAAAGGGCTATGAGCTGTCATGTGACATAGCTTATAAGCTTGAAAAAAGTGAATATGAGGTGGAGGTTTTTACCAAGTGCTCGAGATTATCGGATGAGAATATTAAAAATTTCACCAATGAAAATTATAGAAATACCGGCTACATATCACAAAATATATCAGACTGGACAGCTGCACAGATGAGTGAAAAAAAGGCTCTGATTTTTATCGGGGCATGCGGTATTGCAGTGAGGGCTATAGCTTCTTCTGTAAATAACAAGCTTAAAGACAGTCCTGTTATTGTGATAGATGAGCTGGGGAAGTTTGTTATTCCGATTCTTTCAGGGCATGTGGGCGGTGCCAATGAGCTTGCTGTATTATTAGCAGCACTGATGAATGCCACACCTGTTATAACAACCGCTACTGATATCAATAATAAATTTGCAGTTGATGTTTTTGCAAAGAAATGCAGGCTTGCAATAGTCAATAAAGATGGCATCGCCGGAGTATCATCAAAGGTATTGGCGGGGAAAGTGGTTACTATGTCGGTCGACTGGGAGCACATCCCGGCTAAGCACAGAAGCCTTATAAAGGCATTTTTAGATGAAGCTGATATGAGTGCTGATGCAATAAAAACAGTGGACTTCCCACCTGCTTACGGAGCTGATATTGTAGTATCATGCGAAAAAGCAAAGAACCCTAAAAAAGGCAGTATTTACTTAAAACCCACACAATTTGTACTTGGTATTGGGTGCAGAAGGGATACAGCGTTTGAAAATATTGACAGGGCAATCAGACAAAGTCTTTTAAAGCTGCAAATAGATATTTCGGATATAGACATGATTGCATCAATAGATGTGAAAAAAGATGAACCGGGAATAAAGGAATTTTGCGAAAGAAACAGGATAGAATTTGTCACTTATACCGCGGATGAGCTCATGGCGGTGCAGGGAGAATTCAGTGCCTCGCAGTTTGTCAGGGAGCATGTTGGAGTGGACAACGTGTGCGAGCGTGCAGCAGTGCTTGCAGGCAGCAGGGAATGCAATAAAGCAGGAAAACTTATCTATAAAAAACATAAATATGACAGGGTAACGGTTGCGGCAGCAAAGTATCCTGATTAATCATAAATGAGGGGCAAAATACCTTTTGACCTTCATATCATTAAAAATTGCAAATAGCTGCATGGTTATATAAAATTAGTAGAGATGGAGATTAACATGAATAAAATTTACATAGTAGGTATGGGACCGGGCTTTGAAAGCATGATGACAAAGCAGGCGATTGATGCCCTGGAAGCGAGTGATGTCATAGTGGGATACACCGTATATATAAAGCTGCTTGGAGAAAAATTCCGGACAAAAGAGCTTTTGACCACTCCGATGCGTCAGGAAAAACAAAGATGTCATCTGTGCTTTAAAAAGGCACTTGAGGGCAAAACAGTCTCCCTTGTATGTAGTGGCGATGCCGGAATATACGGACTGGCCTCTCTTATGTATGAGATTGGGCAGGAATACGATAACGTAGAGCTTTCGGTAATACCCGGCATTACAGCGGCAAACAGTGGTGCGGCAGTGCTTGGAGCACCATTAAACCATGATTTTTGTACCATCAGCTTAAGTGACCTGCTCACGCCGTGGGATAAGATTGAAAAGCGTCTTGTGGCTGCCGCAGAGGGTGATTTTGTCATAGCACTGTACAATCCGTCAAGTCACAAGAGAAAGGATTATCTGATGAGAGCCTGTGATATTCTGCTTTGTGCGATAGAGCCGGAACGACCATGCGGCTATGTCGAAAATATCGGACGTGAGGGAACAAGCTATACGGTCTGTACTCTCGGTGAACTCCGCAGTGCACAGGTCAACATGTTTACGACAGTATTTATCGGCAATGAGGGTACACAAATAATTGACGGAAAGCTTGTCACAAGGAGAGGATATCAGATTGAGTAAAATACTGATTTTTGCAGGAACAACAGAGGGACGTAAGCTATCAGAGCATCTGTGTGAAAGAGGCATAGAGCATACGGTTTGCGTGGCAACAGAATACGGTGAAATCGTGCTGCATGAAAATCCGTTCGCGCATGTTCATATGGGGCGTATGGACAGCGAAGGCATGAGAAGCTTTTTTGCGGAACAAAAATGTAAGCTCATAGTGGATGCAACCCATCCGTATGCAGCCATTGTTACCGAAAATATAAAGCAGGCAGTTTATGCGTTTAACGAGGCACATGCTGTTACAGACAATCAGGCGGATAGTAACATATCAGAAAATATCGAATATGTGCGTCTTAAAAGAGATACGGATATATCAGCAGATTACGATAATATCCGCTATTTTGAGGATAATGAAGCATGTGCTAAGGCACTTAGCAATACAGACGGAAATATACTGCTCACAACAGGAAGCAAGGAGCTGTCAGTGTATTGTAAAACCTCAGACGTCAGGGAAAGATTGTATGTGCGCGTGCTTCCGGGGCTTGAGAGCATAAGCTTGTGCATGCACAATGATATTACAGGAAAGCACATTCTGGCATTGCAGGGACCGTTTAGCACACAGCTTAATGAGGCGCTTATTGACCAGTATGATATCAGATGTCTGGTCACCAAAAAAAGCGGTGCGGCCGGGGGCTTTATTGAGAAAATAGCTGCCGCAAAAAATAAAAATATTCCGGTCTATATTGTGGGGCAAAGCGTGCAGGATGATGGAATGTCATTTGAAGCTGTTTGTGAATATATTGACAGGAAATATAACAAGCTTCATATCATGCTTGCCGGCATTGGAATGGGAAATGATGCTTGTATGACAAAAGCTGTTTCAGATGCAATAGAAAGCGCTGATATTATACTTGGCGCAAGCCGCATGATAGAAAAATACAGTGCGAAGATAGACAAAAAGCCGTATTATCTTGCAGAACAGATTATTCCTTATCTATACGAAATTTGTGCAGATACTGCAAAAATCAGTAATGTTCTTATATTATTCTCGGGAGATACAGGCTTTCACAGTGGAAGCAGAAAACTGTATCTGGCGATAAAAAATGAAATATCTGAAGGAAAATTAAATGCGGATGTGTCAATCCTTCCTGGAATTTCATCTGTATCATATATGGCGGCAGCAGTCGGTGAAACCTACAGCGATGCATATATATGCAGCATCCACGGAGTAAAGCTTTCTAATATCACATCACGGATTAGCCATCATGCAAAAACGTTTATGCTGATGTCAGGTGTAAAGGATGTGAATATGCTTGGACACCTATTAAGCAGTGACGAAAGGTATGGTTTACAAAAATGCTCGGTAACTGTTGGATACCAGCTATCATATCCGGATGAAACTATATCGCAGCTTTCGCCACAGGAGTGCACAAAGCTTAAAAGGGAGGGACTGTATATCTGCATGATAAAAAATCCCAATCCGGTTGCAAAAAATGTTACACCGCAGCTAAGTGATGCAGCATTTATCCGTGAAAAGGTTCCGATGACCAAAGAGGAAATAAGGCATGTAAGCATCTGTAAGCTTCATTTGAAATCGGACTCAGTGCTTTATGATGTGGGAAGCGGAACCGGCTCCATAGCGGTAGAGGCTGCATCACTTTCCGATGATATGGAGGTCTATGCCATCGAGCAGAAGGAAAATGCCGTGCAGCTTATTACACAAAATAAAGAAAAGCATGGACTTGAAAATATCCATGTGATAAATGCAAAGGCTCCTGACGGAATAGACACTCTTCCGGTGCCGACACACGCATTTATCGGAGGCAGCGGTGGCAATCTAAAGGAGATAATAGAGGCTCTTAAAGCAAAAAATCCACATATCCGTATAGTGATAAATGCAATTTCCATGGAAACAATTTGTGAGATAAAGGAAATATTGTCGGCATATGATGTGAAAAATGAAGATATCGTGCAGCTGCAGGTCAGCCGCTCAAAGCAGATAGGACATTACCATCTGATGCAGGCAGAAAATCCGGTGTGGATATGTTCGTTTGAATTTTAACCGGAGCTTTTATGCTACAACCCGTAATAAATCATCGAAGGCTGATATTTTAAGGTATATGATGAAATAAAGGATGAATACATGAAAATAAATCGTTTTATGATAGCCGCGCCCAAAAGCGGCAGTGGAAAAACAATGATAACCTGCGCTTTACTGCAGCTTTTAAAGGATAGCGGAAAAAACGTATTGTCATATAAGTGCGGACCTGATTATATTGACCCGATGTTTCACAAAAAGGTGCTTGGCGTACCATCCAAAAATCTCGATACGTTTTTTACGGACGAAAAGACAACAGTGCAGCTTTTCTTAGATGAAAGAGCCGATGGTGATTTTGCGGTGCTTGAGGGCGTGATGGGATTATATGACGGACTTGGCGGAATATATGAGCAGGGTTCGTCATACCATCTGGCAAAGGTGACGCAGACTCCGATAATACTCGTGGTGGACGCAAAGGGCATGGGAAAGTCAGTGCTTGCTCTTATAGCCGGTTTTTTGCAGTATGACACTCACCACTTGATCAAGGGAGTGCTGCTCAATCGGATGTCGAAAGGCTATTATGACATTATAAAGCCTCTGATAGAGAAGGAGCTTTCCATAAAAGTAGTCGGATATTTCCCGGAACAGAAGGATATCGGGCTTTCAAGCAGACATCTGGGGCTTGTCATGCCGGATGAGCTTTCAGATATAAAAAAACAGCTCAATGAAACTGCCGACAGACTAAAAAAGACTATAGATATGGATTTGTTTATAGATATAGCAGAAGCGGCAGATGAAATCGGTGACAGCGAAAATGCAGATGAAGATAAGCGTCAAACCTTAAAAAATGCAGAGCTGATGAGGCTTCAAGACCAAAATAATACCGTAAACATAGCTGTTGCCATGGACGAAGCATTTTGTTTTTATTATGAAGATAACCTAAGAATGCTCGAAAAATGCGGAGCACAATTACTGTATTTTTCGCCACTGCACGATACCAGCTTTCCAGAGGATTGTGATGCAATGCTGCTTGGAGGCGGTTATCCGGAGCTGTATGCAAAGGAATTGAGTAAAAACGTATCTATGCTGAATGCTATAAAAAAAGCTTTTAGAGCCGGAATGCCGACGGTTGCAGAGTGTGGAGGATTTATGTATTTTCACACATATATCCGTAACATCTGTGATGATACAGAGGAGCAAAACAAGGCTGATGTACAAAATAAAGCAGATATACAAAACAAAGCAGATATACAAAATGATATGAATAAGTCGCAGCTTGTGGGGGCACTGGATGGTGGGTGTCATTTTAAGGGAAAGCTGGTCAGGTTCGGATATATTGAGCTTGCGGAAAAGCATAGCAATTTTCTACCGCCAAATGAAAAAATAAAGGCGCATGAATTTCATTATTACGACAGCACCGATAACGGAGCCAATTGTATTGCGACCAAGCCGGCCACAGGCAGAAGCTACGACTGCGTGATAAGCCATGATAATTACTGGCTTGGATTTCCGCACCTGTATTATCCGTCAAATCCGCATTTTGCAGAGAGCTTTGTGAGAAAAGCATATGAATATAGAAGGAATAAAAATGGAAAACTCTTATAAATACTTTAAAAACAAAGATTGCAAATATTTTCCGTGTCACAAGGGACTTTCGGATGAATTTAATTGTCTGTTTTGTTATTGTCCTATGTATAGTATGCCAAACTGTCCCGGAAGTAAGACCTACATAGAGAAGAATGGCAAAAAAATCAAGGTATGCACAGATTGTACGTTTCCACACAGACCGGAAAATTATGATAAAATCATACAGATTTTGATTAGGAATAATAATAACTGATTTAAGGATTTCAGCCGTTCAGATGTTCCCCAACATATGAGTTTGGCAATTCAGCTGTGGATGTTTTGAAAGCCTTTATGATCTATTGAACAATATTTTATGTGAAACTAGTATTGCTATTGTGCGGACATTTGCATATAATAAAGACAGATAAAATACTGCTCACGAAAGGAGATGTTTTATATGGCTACAAAATCAGCAAATTTATATGCAAGGATTGAACCGGATGTCAAAGAGAAGGCAGAAAATATTCTGGCTACACTTGGTATCCCTGCTTCCAATGCTATTAATATGTTTTATAAGCAGATTATCTTACAGAGAGGTCTTCCGTTTGAAGTAAAAATACCATCTGCCAGACCTGTTGATATCAGCGCATTATCAGAGGTAGAGTTCAATGAAGAATTAGAGAAGGGATATGCGGATATGCAGGCTGGACGGACAAAAAATGCTAAGAAAGCCTTTTCTGATATTCGCAAAGATTATGGCTTATGATATATGAAATAGAAGTATCAGAACAGGCTGACAGTGATTTGAGAGGAATTTTTGAATATATTGCTTTTGAATTACAATCACCGGAAAACGCAAGCGGACAGCTCGATCGTTTGGAGGAACAGATATTAAGCCTGGATAAAATGCCGGAGCGTTATCGAAAATATGAAAAAGAACCATGGAAAAGCCGTGGACTTCGTGTATTGCCGGTAGATAATTATCTTGTTCTTTATATTCCGGATAATGATAAAAAGGTTGTAACAATACTTAGAGTAATGTATGCAGGACGGGATATAGACAATCAGCTAAATATACACACAAAGCAATAAGAAGCATGGGGATTATTCTGTCCTTGCAGATTCTGAAAATCCTGAAACAGTTCAGGGCTTTTTGAACAAGCAAAACAGAAAAATCGTTATGAATCCGAATTATCCGCAATGTTATTGTAATGCGCTACTTAATTTTATTGGACAGAATAAATATAAAGAAGCTCAGGATAAAGTGAAAGGAATTGAGGTACTTCAAAGACTAAAGCAATTACATGATTCGGATGTAGAGGAATTTGAGATAATGAGAGCAGGTGTAGAATCATAAAAAGCTCATTAGATAAGGTGGTTTTCTATTCGTATGGTGAGCCGCCAAAGAAATTGCCATTGACTAAACCATATGAATTTGCAGATATTAAGCAGTTATGGAAGTCATTTGATGCGAATCAGCCACAATATAATTGTGGTAGAAAATATCCGTCTACTTTTTATTTGATTTTAATAGATAATTTTTCAAAATTATCGTAAAAGGAGGGCTTGCATATGATAACGGATGAAAGAATCAAAAATTCCAGTGAGCTGGAGTTTGCTGTATTTTGTATTGAAAATGTAGCAGCAAAGCTGGGTGTGGATGCAGAGCGTGTCTATCAGGCATTTACCGAACAAAGCGATATTCTGAACGGTTACATTGTGCCGGAATATGAAGTGCTGCATACCCAGAGTCGGGAATATATCGTTGATGACCTTCTTGACGTGATGAAAGAAAGGGGTGTGGAAGTATGATTCTCTATCATGGTTCTTTCTTAGAAATTGCAAAGCCGGATTTGGTTCATTCTCGCCCCAATGTAGACTTCGGGTGTGGCTTCTATGTCACGCCGTTGTATGAACAGGCGGCGAAGTGGTGTGGTAAGTTCAAACGCCGTGGGAAAGATGGTATTATCTCCAGGTATGAATATGATGAAAGGCGGGAAGCTGAACTGAAAACGCTGAAATTCGATTCTTATTCCGAAGAGTGGCTGGATTTCATTCTGAACTGTCGCAGCGGAAAAGATTCGACGGATTATGACTTTGTTGTGGGTGGTGTTGCCAACGATAAGGTGTTTAATACCGTGGAGCTGTTCTTTGACGGACTGATTGATAAAACGGAAGCTATCAACCGCCTGCGTTATGAAAAGCCGAACCTGCAAATATGTTTCCGCACAGAGAAAGCACTGTCTCTGTTGCATTTTGAAGGGAGTGAAGCACTATGACAGCAAATCCGATTTTGCTTCAGAAAAAATATAGCCGTATTATCGAATGTTTTGCTAAACAGCAGGGACTTTCACTGGATGTGGCATTGGATTTCTTTTATCATTCCAAGGTCTATCAGCTGATCCGTGATGGTGTTTCTGATATGCACTGCATGAGCGATGCGTATTTGGCAGAGGAATTGAAACAGGAATATGAGGAGAAAGTACCTGAAAAAGCGGTAGTAAAGGAGAAAATAAAGTGAGACATAATATTTTTGATTCAATACCATCAAATATAGTTTCTGGAAAAGATAATGTATTTGCAAATTTTTTGCAAACAGCTGGGCTTTATAAGTCAATGAAAATAGATGAAGACAATATTGAAGATTTAATTCTTTTACTTGATGGAAAAGTTCGAATAAGTGCTTATTGCAAAGAATGTAAAGAAGAGCGTGTTTTTACAATGAAGCCTTATATATATATTCAAGATAAGGATAATAAATGCTATTCAAAAAAACTTTCAGAAGAAGTTTGGAGAATTCAGCAGTTGTATATTCTTAAAAATACACCGACGGTTGGAGGACACATAGAAGAACAAAATACGGTATGGAAGTGGAAAGAATCACAAATTGAAGAAGTGTCAAGGATTTTGGTATTCAAATTTATTTGTAGCATGAATGAGGAACATCATCTTGATTATATTGTTCTAACAACAGATAAGTCAATGATGAAAATTGGACAGTATCCATCTGTTGCAGATATGACATTCCCAGAATTAGATGCATATAAACATGTAATTTTGAAGGAAGATCGTAAGGAACTTGGAACCGCAATAGGACTTTTTGCAAATGGTGTTGGTGCTGGTTCATATGTTTATTTGAGACGAATTCTTGAAAGACTTGTTTACAAAGCAAAAGAAGCTGCGGCTGATGTGATTGATAACGAGATGTTTGAACAGGCGAGAGTTGCTGAAAGAATTAAGATGTTGGAAGGATATCTTCCAGATATACTGGTCAAAAATACAACTATTTATGGAATTTTGAGCAAGGGAATTCATGAGTTAAGCGAAGAAGAATGCCGAGAGTATTTTCCTGTTGTGAAAGAATGTATTTATCAGATACTTGGTATGTGGGAAAGTGAGAGAAAAAAACAGGCTGATGAAGATGCTTTAAACAAAGCACTGAGTTCAATTTCTTCATCAATCAAGTAAAAATATGGCAGTAAAGGCTACCAAAGAGAGCGAGGTGTTATGATGACCATAGAAGAAATTCTTGCAGGGGAATCAAAGAAGGTGGAGTTTAAAGAGAACCTGCCGGAGAAAAGCATTCGTGAGTTGATTATCAATGCTATGGTACATCGCAGTTATCTGGATCATGGTACGATACAGGTAGCGGTATATGACAACCGATTAGAAATCACTTCTCCAGGAAAGCTGCCAATGGGACAAACGATGGAGCGTATGAAAGAAGGCTATTCCAAAATCAGAAATGAAGCCCTTGCCCATGCGTTTGCTTACATGAACCTGACCGAGCATTGGGGAAGCGGCATTCCGAGAATTATTGATAAAGTAAAAGCTGCCGGGCTGCGGGAGCCGGAGTTTATTGGTGGTGAAGTTGATTTGCGTATTAATATTTATCGAGGTCAGGTTGCTACCAATAACACCATGATTAACGCCAATGGCACCAAGAATTGCGCTAATGGCGTTAAATGTGGCGACGATGATGGCACTAATAGCGCTGAAGTGCCGCTTAATAAGGAACAGACGCAGATAGAAAAATTGTTGCAGATTATAGAGAAGAATCCGTCTGCAACACAGGCATATTATGCGGAAAAAATGGGTATATCGAAAAGAACGGTTTCTCGAATGTTCGTTTCTTTACAGGAAAGATGTAATTGGAAGTGACTGCATTGCTATTAAGTTAGATGGAAAAGTAGGCACAGTCTATATCAAGGAATTATCCGCACCAGCAGGCTATAAAGTGGATAAAACAATCTATCCATTAACAATCAAAGTTAGCGAAACAGCGACCTTGAAAGTATCAGATACACCAAAAGTAACAGACACTTTGATTGAGCTTTTCAAGATTGATATGGAAACATAAAAAGACAATCCGCAGGGAAAAGCTTCTTTAGCAGGTGCGGAATTTACATGGAAGTATTATGCAGGCTTCTATACTAAAGACAATCTCCCTGCCGAAGCTACTCGTACATGGGTTACAAAGACAATCGCTGAAACAGACAGCGACGGGACAACCCACTACATCACAAAATTAGCGGACGAATACAAAGTATCTGGCGACAGCTTCTATATGCAGGACGGCAAAACGGTTCTTCCACTTGGGACGCTTACTGTTGAGGAAACAAAAGCTCCAAACGGCTACTTGTTAGACGGTGCATATATGCAGGCTGGCGATAAGTCCGAACAGATAAAAGGCTTATACCTTACACAGATTACCGAGGACGGCGACCTTGCCGTATTATCTGGGAGTAACCAGTTTTCTGTGTGTGATGTGTTCTTACAGAATGAGGACGGGACACCGAGTACCCAGATTAAAAAGCGTATTTATGATTTGGAGTGCAGTCTGCATGGTGGCATTATCCCCGTGTCTGTACCGCCAGAAGTACCATTAAGGGTATTTCCGTACAATGCAGTTGTGGAGCTTGTCAATCCCGTAGCTGATACGGTATCACGAAAAACCTATACGGGTGCAGATGTGGACTGGTATGTAAAGGCAGAGGATATTGTGTTGAAGAATAAAGGCAATCAGAACGCAGGCAGTCCACAGTCCCCTACACCGCAGGGACAGCCGAAAAAATAAAAATTCTCCTCATAAGTTAGAAAAATAGCGGTACTCTCCCGTTAGTAGATTGCCTACCTTATCGTAAATGATTAAAATAACGATAGGAGGTGGCACAAATGTATCAAATCAACAATGAAAAATTCGGACACTTTTTAGCCGAAGTGCGAAAAGAAAAACAAATGACACAAAAGGACTTAGCAGATAAGTTGTTTGTGTCGGATAAAACAGTTAGTAAATGGGAACGTGGAAACAGTATGCCAAATGTTACATTACTTATCCCTATTGCTGATGTACTTGGTATTACAGTAACAGAACTTTTACAAGGAGAAAAGTTAAAAGAGAACAAGACATTAAATAGTGATGTGGTAGAAACTCTTGTTGTAAACTCGTTAGACTTGTCGTTGCGTGATACAATTCGTCAACGAAAAAAGAACTGGATATTTGCATTTCTTATCTCAATCGGTGTGGTAGTTATAGAAGCAATATTATTAACTGTTTCTGGAATTTCCATAGAACAAATGGGAGATAGTTTGTATATATCTTTGTTAATGCTTTTGTTTGCAAGTTGGCTTTGCATTTTTGCAAAAGAATTATTACCGACATATTATGATACAAATAAAGTTAATTTTGTATCACAAGGAATTTTCAGAATACACATGGCAGGGCTATCTTTTAATAATGCAAACTGGGGATATGTATTAACAGTATTTAGAGTATTTACATTAGGAACTGCTATTCTATATCCTATTATTTGCTATATCAGTTTTTTAGTTGGTGGCATTTCATTATGGAATACTGTAAAATATCCAGCTATAATTATTTTGCTGATAGGAATGTTAGTAACAACCTATATTGTTGGGAAAAAATACGAATAATGATATAAGCAGTTAGTCTTAGGATTGACTGCTTTTTTCATACCCAGAAAGGGGTGATTGATTTATGCGTAAGATTTGGAACAAAGGACACCGTATCAGAGCCAGCGACAAACACCTTGTCTATCATTTTTCCATAGGGACGCTTCTGTTTTTGTTCGTGGCGGTTCTTCTGCTACTGAATATAAAACAGCTCATGTGTACCGACTGGGAACATTTCATCTTATTAGAAAACGGCTTGACGCTTTCCCCTTACAACTTCATAACCATACTGATAGCGATTGGTGTTTGTGCATTGGTCGCTTTTCTGTACTACCGCTTCTGTTACGACAGTTTCAAGAAGCTCCTGCACCGTCAAAAGTTGGCAAGAATGGTACTGGAAAACAAGTGGTATGAAGCCGATACCGTACAAAACAGCGTTTTTTTTACTGACCTGCAAAGCAGATCAAGGGAAAAAATCGTCTGGTTTCCAAAGATTTATTATCAAATGGAAAAAGGCTTGCTTCATATCCGCTGTGAAATTACGTTGGGAAAATATCAAGACTAGCTTTTACGATTAGAGGATAAATTGGAAAGTGGCTTGTATTGCGAACTGATCGACAAGACCTTATATGACGGCCATATCGAATATACCCTGCTTTATGATATGATAGCGAACCGCATTACCATTGATGAAGTACGGGCAGAAAACGGCTGTCTTAGACTGATGAAAAATCTTGTCTGGGAATATGACACACTCCCTCACGCTCTGATTGCTGGTGTGAAGTCGTCTTAAAAAACTTCACACCTGACAGATTGGGGGTATGGTTCTGAATGAAGAATAATGGATAAAAGAATTACAGGAGAAACGGATTGCTTACGGTATCGCACATGGCAGGATGGCGGTGGCTTCTGGTATCACAAGGGAATATCTCAACAAGATAGAAAGTGGAAAAATGAAGCCGTCAAAGGAACTTCTGGAAACTCTGCATAAGGAACTGGCAAGGTTCAATCCAGAAGCACCGCTTACCATGCTGT
>ENA-OPVK01000085-OPVK01000085.1-human-gut-metagenome-genome-assembly--contig:-NODE-85-length-75875-cov-8.850066_pt1 | contig 75875 bp, 68 predicted proteins | sample MGYA00241495_ERZ501982 | MGnify/ENA primary metagenome ERZ501982 (study PRJEB25962, sample SAMEA2042002) | human gut metagenome | biome: human gut; feature: human-associated habitat; material: faeces...
AGACACTGATTAGCCGCATGATGAGGTAGAAGGTATACTGGAAATAACGTTCCTTTTCCGCCTCGTTCTCTTTGCGGCGCATGGTATAGGGAATACTGGCCAAGAAAGCAGTAAACAAGGCACCTAGTTTTTCAGTGTCCCCCGCCCTCAGGGTGCGTATCACATCACGTATCCATGCTCCCGTTTCTTCCGATGGCCTTAGATACGAACCAGCTAATACAGTCAAGAAACCGTTTTTCACTTCGTTGTTCGGGAAATCCAGCAGGAAAGTATTGAATTCCATATCGTAGTCCTTGATGGTCAGGTAACCGCTCTGGTAAATCATCGGCAATGGTCGTTCCACATCGGCCTTGTAGTCGATGAATTCTTCCGGTGGGTAATATTTTCCTGTCAGTTCGTTCATGTTCTCCTTGAAATGGGCAAGCAGGCGAATCAAATAAGTCGGCGTACCCGAACTGAACCAGTAATCACGAATCTGAAGACTGTCCAGTGCATTGAGCAGGCTGAACGGGTTGTACACATCGGTCAGAGATTCGCTGAAATGGTATCCGTCGTATTTCTGCTGTAAGAGTGATTTCATCTCTTCTGTAGAGCAACGATATTTGATGGCCATGGCCGATATCGGTTCGGCAAAATAACGATCCAGCTCTTCTTGCGTAATTCCGCAGAGCGTTTCATAACGGGTATCCATACTGATATCCTTGGGCTGGTTGAATCCACTGAATACGCTTACCTGCGAAAACTTGGTGACTCCTGTCAGCAAGACAAACTGTAAATGGGCATCTGCTACCTTGAATATGGAATAGAAAGCCTTCAGTACGTTCCGGTGACGGTCCTCCAATTCATTGTCCATATCCAACACATCCAATATCGGCTTGTCATACTCGTCGATGAGTACCACAGCTCTGTGGCCCGTCTGTTCATGGGCTGACTTGAGGACATCACGGAAACGAAGTCCTGTTTCAAGTTCCCGGTTTGTATGCAGTCCGTATTGCTTTTCCCATTTATTTACATAATCCTCCAGCATCGTTTCCAGCACACCTTCCTTTGTAAAATTCGCTCCGTTAAAGTCGAGATGGAATACAGGATGTACATTCCATTCCTTCTCCAGCTTTTCCATGGCCAATCCTTTGAACAGTTCCTTATGCCCCAAGTAATAGTTTTCCAAGGTAGATACCAGCAGACTCTTTCCGAACCGGCGCGGACGGCTCAGAAAATAGATACTTCCTGAATGGGTAAGGTCGTAAATCAAGTGGGTCTTGTCAACGTAGACATAGCCGTCTTCGATGATGCGTTCAAAGCTCTGTATTCCGATGGGGTATTTCATGGCACTTCAAATTGGATGATTCATAATCTGTACAGGAACTTTCCCTGTGACATAAGTTCCTGTATCTGCAAAGTTAAGAAATATGTCGGAAGATGGAAGCCCAAACTGTGTCTTCTTAGAAATAATCAATGGATTTTAATTTGTCAACTTACGGTTTGTCCGTATATTTGCTGGAAAAGCGTCAGTAAGGCCCAAAACCGCTTGAAGGAAGACGATAATCAGATATGGATGGCCGCCGAAGTGAAAGGAACCACCCAATAATCGACAAACAATCTATCCAGACTATCACTATGAGAAAAGAACATACCGACAGACAGACTGACCCGATGAAAGTCATATTCAACTACAACGATGTATTTTTCAGCTTCTTCTACGATGATACAGAAAGTTGTACCCACCGTTCACACGAGTATGCCATGAATTATGTCTACTCCGGCGAAATGGTGCTCGACAACGGTTCGGAGGAAATTCACGTCGGAAAAGGAGAATGCGTCTTCATACCCCGAGACCATCGTATCACCTTATACAAAAGGCCCTGCAACGGTGAACGCTATTGTGGCATCTTTCTGATGTTCACCCGAAGCTTCCTGCGCGAAATGTATACGAAAACCAATAAATACAGGCAACAGACCCAAGTGCCGAACTGGTCGCCGGGAGTCCTCAAACTGCCGAAAACAGCGGAACTCACCAGCCTGTTCGCTTCCATGACACCCTACTTTGACCCGGAAGTCAAACCACAGGCCGATTTCATGGACCTGAAGCTACAGGAAGGTCTGCTGGCTCTGCTGCACATCGACCCGCGCTTCGCCACAGCATTGTTCGATTTCAACGAACCGTGGAAAATCGATATTCTGGAGTTCATGAACCGGAACTACATGTATGAGTTTACGATGGAGGAATTGGCTCATTACACCGGACGGAGCCTGGCCACCTTCAAGCGAGATTTCAAGAAAATCAGTGAACTTACCCCGGAGAAATGGCTGATACGGAAACGGCTGGAAGTGGCCTACTCACTGATGAAGGAAGGAGGCAGGAAAGTGGCGGATGTCTATGCGGAAGTCGGTTTCAAGAATCCGTCGCATTTCTCCACCGCCTTCAAGAAACAATACGGCATTCCTCCCACAGCCGCCCTATCGTAAAATATTCCGATGAACTTCTGAGAAACACCCTTTGAGCCTCACAGCAATGCGTCTGTGGGGCTTTTCGTTTACCTTTGCCACCAGAAAACAAACCGATAACCCGTATGCAGACACGAAGAATCGCCCTCAGACTGACAGCACTGGCCGCAGCGCTGAACTTCATAGCCTGTACAGGCTATAAAAACCATGAAAACAACCCTATAATTTCTAACGAAAACATGGAAACAATGAAACTGACCAATGAATGGGACAAAATCTTCCCACAAAGTGACAAGGTGGACCACCGGAAAGTCACCTTTACCAACCGCTATGGCCTTACCCTGGCTGCCGATATGTACATTCCACGAAACGCAGCCGACGGAAAACTGGCTGCCATCGCTGTAAGCGGACCCTTTGGTGCCGTCAAGGAACAGGCATCAGGACTGTATGCCCAGACCCTAGCAGAACGAGGATTCCTGACCCTGGCTTTCGACCCCTCCTACACCGGAGAAAGTAGCGGTGAACCGAGACACGTTGCCTCACCGGACATCAACACCGAAGATTTCAGTGCTGCCGTAGATTTCCTGAGCACCCTCGACCAGGTAGACAGTGAACGCATCGGAATCCTCGGTATCTGTGGGTTCGGCGGTATGGGACTGAATGCCGCAGCCATGGATACACGCATCAAGGCAACAGTCACTTCAACCATGTATGACATGAGCCGGGTGAATGCCAATGGATATTTCGACGCCATGGATGCAGACGCCCGCTACGAACTCCGCAAGCAACTGAACGCACAGCGTACCCAAGATGCCAAAACCGGTAGCATCGCTCCCGCTCAAGGAGGATTACCCGACAGCCTGCAAGGAAACGAGCCGCAATTCGTCAAGGATTACTTCAACTATTACAAGACTTCCCGCGGTTTTCATGTACGTTCCATCAATTCCAACGGAGCCTGGAACGCTACCTCTTCCCTATCGTTCATGAACATGCCGCTACTGACCTATGCCAATGAAATCCGTTCGGCTGTCCTTATCGTCCACGGCGAGAAAGCTCACTCACGCTATTTTAGCGAAGACGCGTTCAAGAAGCTGAAAGGAAATAACAAAGAACTGCTGATTATCCCCGGAGCCAACCACACCGACCTCTACGACCGGACGGATGTGATTCCTTTCGACAAGATTACCGATTTCTTCAGAAAGTATCTGAAATAACAGACACAGCCTCCCGTTTCATTATATCTAAATGAAGAAACAGGAGGCTGTCTTTTATCCCCCTTCAGATAGGCCTAATCTATACGGAAAAGTGCATCTAAAATTTACGAATCGGATAGAAAAACACACTTTTTTCTCTCACAACTGCATTTTCAGTGACAAACAGTTTGTTTCAATCGATTTAATTACTACATTGCGCGCCATGAAAAACACTACAAATACAACCTGTCTATGAAACGCACAGATTTCTATTTCATGCTGATTGTCGTGGCATTGTTCGCGCCATTCTTTTTATCCGAGAGCCTTTACGCCGGTTACCAGTCATTCAATGCCGAACATGGCATGATCATGAGCTTTATCAAGTTTGCCATCCTCTCTACGTTGGGGGAACTGCTGGGACTCCGCATCAGTACCGGAAACTATTACCGTACAGGCTTCGGTGTGCTTCCCCGGGCTGTGGTATGGGGTATCTTCGGTATGGGTATCAACATGGCCTTCATCATTTTCTCTACAGGTGTTCCCGCTGTTGCCGCTTACCTGGGTGTAGCTGACCCGGCCGGCATCATGGCCGGTCCCGTCTGCCTGTCCAAAGTCCTGCTGGCACTGGCCATTTCAGTCTGTCTGAACAGCATCTTCGCTCCGGTCTTCATGACTTTCCATAAGATAACCGATACGCATATCCTGGCTACCGGAGGTACACTCCGAGGGCTGTTCACTCCTATCCCGATGGGAGACATCATGCAGAACATGAACTGGCATGTACAGTGGAACTTCGTCTTCAAGAAGACCATCCCCTTCTTCTGGTATCCTGCCCATACCATCACCTTCCTGCTTCCGGGTGAATCGCGTGTCTTGTTCGCTGCCTTGTTGGGAGTCGTATTAGGTGTCATACTGGCCATCGCAGCCCGAAAGAAATAAAAGGACAAAAATTGGAACAATCTTCTATAAATATTCACTCGCTGGTAAAAATACATCTTACCACCAGCGAGTGAATCTGTTTATTAAGCAATCATCAAATGTTTTTCAGCTCTATGAATGATGATTAAACAAAGTTTTGGCATCAATCTCCCGACATATTTCTTATCTTTGCAGATACAGGGTCTACATCACTCACATACCATCAGACAATCCCCTGCATAAGTTATGAACAGTAAAACTTGAAGTGTCATGAAATACCCCATCGGAATACAGAGCTTCGAACAGATTGTCGAAGACGGCTATATCTACATCGATAAGACTGACCTGGTTTATCGTCTTACACACGAAGGTAAAATCTATTTCCTGAGCCGCCCGCGCCGGTTCGGAAAGAGTCTGCTGGTATCCACTTTAAAGAACTATTACCAGGGGCACAAGGAACTGTTCAAGGGACTGGCCATAGAAAAACTGGAGAAGGAATGGAATGTACATCCCATATTCCACATGGATTTCAACGGAGGAAACTTCACGAATGCAAGCGAACTGGAAGGTGCTTTGAAAGAATATATGGAAAGATGGGAGAAGGAATATGGATTGGCTACGAATGAAGACCTAGGAATCGGATTCCGCTTTCGGGATGTACTGGAAGCAGCCCATAAACAAACAGGACGCAGAGCTGTCGTACTTATCGACGAGTATGACAAACCGATACTGGATGTGCTGGATATGGACAGTACATTGGAAGACCGCCACCGGAACGTACTGAAAGCTTTCTATTCCGCCTTTAAGGTAGCAGATGCTCACCTGCAGTTTGTATTGTTGACAGGAGTCACCAAGTTCTCACAGGTAAGTGTATTCAGCGGATTCAACCAGCCCAAGGACATCAGTATGGATGCCCGGTATGAAACTCTCTGTGGAATTACACAGGAAGAACTGGACAGTTACTTTGCCGGACCAATAGCCGAAATGGCCGCAACCAACCAATGTACGCCGGAAGAGATGCGACAAAGTTTGAAACTCCAATATGACGGCTACCATTTCAGCAAAAAGATGACCGACATATACAATCCGTTCAGCCTGCTCAATGCATTGGACAGTACAGATGTAAGGAATTACTGGTTCAGTTCAGGTACACCTACCTATCTGATTCGCCTACTTGCCCACTTCAAGGAGAACATGAATGAACTCACCGGCAAATATTACCCACCGGAAGAGTTCATTGACTACAAGGCCGATGTGGAACGGCCATTGCCGATGATTTACCAGAGCGGTTACCTGACCATCAAGGACTACGACATGCGACGGAACAGATTCCTGCTGGATTTTCCGAACAACGAAGTCAAGAACGGCTTTCTGACCGCATTGGTTGCGTCATACCTGCAACCCAAGAAGCAACTTTCCAACTGGATTGACGATGTAGTGGATGCATTGGAGGCTGGAGAAACGGACTCTTTATGCACACTCTTTACCGCATTCCTAGCCAGCATCCCTTACACCATGCGCCGTAAAGAGAACGAAACGGAGAAGGAACGCTACTTCCAGTATACTTTCTACCTCATTATGCGGCTAATCAGTGTCTATACAGCATATGTGGAAAAGGTACAGAGCCAGGGGCGAGTAGACTGTATCGTGGAAACGCCCCAATATATCTACATCTTCGAATTCAAGCTGGACGGTACGGCCGATGAAGCCTTAAAACAAATTGAAGACAAAGGCTATGCACGGGAATATGCAACTGATTTCCGAAAACTCTTCCGTATAGGCGCCGTTTTCTCTTCTGAAACCGGAACCATCGGAGAATGGAAAACAATTACCGGTAAGTAAGGTCTTCCAAACCGTACGCCTTACTCACCGGACAGATTCTCCATATACCTCAAAAATCTCTTACAAGACTACACTCGATTATTTGAATCGTGAGGTATCCACCGCTTCCCGCTTCTTTTCCTTATAACCGCCGAACTTCCAGGCGAAAGAAAGCCCTACACTGCGGAAACTGGAATACTCGTTTGTCACCCACTGATGCTCGTAACGTATCTGCGGGCAGGGCATCGATGTTTCGAGGATGTCCCTACACCAGGCAGTGAGTAAGGCATTTCCACCAAGGAAGGTATAACGGAGTGTAGCCGACAGGTCACCACACGAAGGAATGTCGTAGATTCCCTGGATGGCACGCCCTTGCAGACGTCCATCTACGGTCAAACGCAAGTCGGGTTTGCGACTCAAGGTAAAGGTATTGTTCAAGACAGCGATTCCCAACAACCGGTGTCGGTCAAAGGGAAGGTCGTAAAAATCGCTATCTTTCTGACGCATCCACATTCCAATCAGGGTAAGCCGCGAGTTGAGCCAACTCCCCGCCTTGAAAGGAACGGAAGCCTGAAGACCCGCCTGCTGCTCAAAGTCAAAATTCAGATACCTGTACAGTTCCAACAGTTCATCGGGCGATTGATACAATGTCTGCAAGGCACGGTCCTTGGTATGGTTGAACCAAGCACGGAAAACATACTTCGATTTCAATATATAAGTCAACGAAGCGGAATAATCAATTTCTGGTTTCAGGAACGGATTACCTTGAATCTCACTATACCCCCCACCCAGATAGGACACGACATCCTGTACGGCCCAAAAACCGGGATAGCTTTTGTCGCTACTGAAGTTGAGCTGAAAGATGTGTCCGTCAGCAGGCAAGTACGTGAGGTTGAGAACTGGATAAACATCCCACTCGTCCCACACGGGAGTCTTGTAACGCTCCACAGCCAACGAGAAGTCGGTCATCAGTTTTTTCCCGAATGATTTGCTGAATCCGGCATACAGATTGAGTGTCTGCTCGCGACGGCGTGACCGGACATCATCCGGTAATTCTTCACGTTCTATTTCTCGCTCTTCATTCCCGTAATACATCTGATACGAATGGTCTATACTTGTGGTGTACACCGTTCCGTAGTTCAATCCCCAACCGTTCTTCAACGAATGTTCCTGTGAAAGGTAAAATTTCCAGGCATTGATGCGCTGTCCGGCTTCGGTATAGAAATCGAGACACTGTTCCCCCATACGACTGTCCAGCCACTGCTTGTCAGGCGCATTGTACCACGTAAACTCTGCACCGGCCTTCAATCCGAAAGGTGTCTGATAGTCAAAACGACCGTTGTGCAACCACGAAGTCTGGTCGGTCCGACTGTCGGCTGTCTGTGTTCCCGTCGTGTGCTGTGTGTTGTGGCCGGTCATATACGAACCGTTGTAAACGAAACTCAATGAATGATTCTCTGCCAGATGATAATCCGTACCCAAACGGAAAGTATGCGTATGGCTTCGCCCGCGCATCTCCTCGTAATTGTCGACAAGATGCGTCGAACCGTCGGCCTGCTGCCAGTGGCGGGCTTCCTTATCGGTCGTATTGAAACTGTCTCCATGCGTATGGACATACAGGAAGTCGGCAGAAAACTTATTCCCGTTGTACAGCAAGGAAGCACGCTCTTCGAACGAGGCTTCATGGTCCTGGTTATACTTTCCATAAAGTTCCCCCTGAACTACCCCGGGGTCACCGATACGGTGACGCAAACGAACATTAATCATCGCTCCGCGTACCTGATAACGGGCCGGTGCATTATACATCACCTCCACGCGCTCGATTCGGTCTGCAGGCAAGGACTTCAACAAGGCATAAAGCTGTTGGGTACTCATGTTCGTCACCTTACCGTCCAATACCACGGTAACGCCTTGCATCCCCAGCGTCAACGCTCCGTCCTGTTCCACCACGCCAGGCAGTTCCTTCAACGCTTCAAAGACATTATCCACAGGGCGGTCCCGAATCATCCGCGGCAGGTCATATTCCAGCTTGCCTGCCGAAGCCTTGACCACAGGACGTTCACCCACCACCAGCACCTCGGGCAGATTCCGATACAGGCTATCCATCCGGGCATCTCCCGTAATCAGACTATCGGCCGATAAGGTCTCTACATGTTCTTCTTTCACATTCTCTTGGGCAGGAAGCGGCAAAGCGCCGAACAGACAGCCCATCCATAACCATGCATGTCGTTTCATCTTCGTTGTTTTACTTTCATATCGTTCTACAAAGGAAGGAACCTAAAACGAGTTCTTTCCCATACCTCCGCAAAGGTAAGCAGTTACGAAAAAAGCCCGCGTTACCGCAGGCTTACGAAGTCTTATCCAATGTTATCAAAGACAATTTTTTTCAGAAGCAGGACCTCACTTTCCTACAGATATTTCCTTCAAATACTGCTCGACCTTCCGGAAGAATGCCGACAGATGAGAGCCATCCACAAAAGCATGGTTCACATAAATAGACAACGGCATCACCAGACGCCCTTCACGAACAACGGCCTTTCCGGCGGTCATCAACGGGTAGTTGCAGGCGTTACCCGCTTCGGCCAATGTATAGGTGATGGATGTAAAATACATACCGGGAACGGCACTCAGATGCACCACATCGTAGTCGCCCTGACTCATCAGCGTCTTCTCGGCACCGTACGGGTCGCCATCGGACGGAATATGAGTAATCATACGGTGAGCTTCTTCGTAGAAACGGATGAAATCTTCGTGATAAGGGATGCGCAAGGTAAAAAAGGTACGACCCGGAACGGCAATGGGGGTAATAATGTCCACCCGGTCGTGAAACACCACCTGTTTCTGCTTGTCAATCCGGTAACGAAGCTCATCCACCTCATTAGCCGCACGCACCACAGCATAAAGGTAGTACAAGAAAAAGGACTGTCCCCGTTCTTTGGCCGCCGCACGGGCCTCGGTACAGTCTATCTCGGTCGTCACGGCATACCATGAACTGACGAAAGTTTCAAAAAAACGGAAATTGTCACGCCGACTCCAAGTCTCTACATCAATGATATGTTTCATAATTCAACGGTTCTGATTCGAGGACAAAGATAATACATCCAATCGAGTGTGTAAAGCAAAATAGCCAGCGTTCCATACAAGAAGTGTTATTTAGTCTTACCATATCCGTCCCCTTCGGAAGAAGATTCTATCTTTGTACCCGAAAAACAATTCAGACCATGAAACTGCCTTCAAAATACATCGCCCTGCTTGTCATCCTTTCATTGGCAGGTATCTTCGGCTATCAGGCTTATTGGCTGACAGGACTCTACCGCACCATGCGTACCGACCTGGAACGAAACATCACAGAAGCCATGCGTATCAGCGACTACAACGAGATGCTAGTACGCATCGAACGTCTGCAACACAGAAACAGAGAACACGGCGAAGTCTCCATTTCCACCGGATTCAACGACGAAGGCAAACAGTTCGTACAGAGCAGCACCGTACTCCATCAGGTTTCCGACACGACCTTACAAGGTTTCACCGCCCAAAACGACACCTTCCGAAAAATAGAAACAGACACCGTACAACCCGACGCCATGCTTCATGCAAGCGAAGGACTCGATATGCTGCTCCGCAACCAAAGCACCATGGCTGGGATGGCCATTTACCTGCAACGTGGACTACATTCAGGACTGGACATTCTGATGAATCCCTCGTTCACCGTGTACGACAGTCTGCTTCATGCCCGTCTGCTCGAAATGAATATTCCCATCCGTTACCGGTTGCAATACCTCCATGAGGGATACGACATCCACGACCGCTGGCAGTACACCGATACTGTGGCTACAGGCGGGACATCTGGCTATGTGCCTACCTCCGATGCCGTCAGCTACCAATATGAGTTTTCTGCCTCCAAACACGAAATCTACCGACTTACTACCGAACCATTAGGCGGTATCGTCCTCCGGCAAATGGCGGGTATATTAACCACCTCACTGATTATCCTGCTGATTCTGGGCTTCTCTTTCTGGTACCTCATCCGTACCATTCTCCGTCAAAAGACACTGGAAGAAATGAAAAGCGATTTCACCAACAACATCACCCATGAACTGAAGACTCCCATTGCCGTGGCATACGCGGCTACCGATGCCTTGCTCAATTTTCACCAGGCCGATAACCCGACGAAACGCGAACGTTACCTGCGTATCTGCCAGGAACAGCTTCAACACCTCAGCGGACTGGTGGAACAGATTCTGTCCATGAGCATGGAACGCCGTAAAACCTTCCGGCTTCACTTGGAAGAAGTCCGACTGAAAGAGATATTGCCTCCCCTCATCGAACAGCACAAACTGAAAGCCGACAAACCGGTCCGTATTTCCTTGCAGATAACTCCTGAAGAATTGACCGTCACAGCCGACCGTACCCACCTGACAAACATGCTCAGCAACCTGCTGGATAATGCTGTGAAATATTCCCTTGAACACGCAGACATCGCTGTGTCCTGCCGGCTCTGTCAGGAAAATGAAGAAACATACACCGAAATCTGTGTCAGCGACTGCGGTATTGGAATCGCCCGTGAGTGCCTGCCACACATCTTTGATAAATTCTACCGGGTACCTACAGGAAACCGGCACGAAGTGAAAGGTTATGGACTGGGCCTGTTTTATGTAAAGACGATGATTGAAAAGCACGGAGGCACAATCCGTGTAACCAGTGAACCGGGAAAAGGCAGCCGGTTTATCCTACGACTCAAAAAGACATGACTATGGAACGAATCAATGTATTACTGGTAGAAGATGAAACCAACCTCGCCCTCATCATCAAAGATACCTTGGAGGGACAAGACTTCAATATTCACACAGCTTCCAACGGGGAAGAAGGACTTCGCCTTTTCTTCGACATCCGTCCGGACGTACTGGTGGCCGATGTGATGATGCCGCGTATGGACGGATTCGAGATGGTACGACGTATCCGACAGACCGACCGACGGACACCCGTTCTTTTCCTGACAGCCCGTTCAGCCGTTAACGATGTAGTGGAAGGATTCGAGTTGGGTGCCAACGACTACCTGAAGAAACCCTTCGGCATGCAGGAACTGATTGTGCGCATCAAAGCCCTAGTAGGTCGTGCCTGTTCGTATACCTCTCCCGTTCAGGAGGAGCAATCCCTCTATGAAATCGGGAACTATCAACTGGATGTCCGCCGACAAGTACTCCTGTACAACGGCATTACCCAGGAACTCTCCTACCGGGAAACCGCCATCCTCCACCGTCTCTGTCAGAACCGGAACTGTGTGGTGAATACCCAAGACATCCTGCTCGACCTTTGGGGAGACGATTCCTTCTTCAACCAGCGCAGTCTCCATGTATTCATTACCAAACTGCGCCATAAACTGGCAAAAGATGAAAGTATCCGCATCGTCAACGTAAGAGGTATCGGTTATAAACTGATAGGCTGAGCCGTAGCCTCACCAAAGATTTCTACCCAAAAGTTTGGCACACTCCCCATTTCATTCTACATTTGCAATCAGCAGGCATCTTTGTACTTTTCCCAGCGGAAAAAGCTATCAGGCAACAGCTTATTCCTGCGGAAAGGAACAAACATGTCAGGCAAATGAGACAAAATAAAACAACTAATCATTTTTAATCATTTACAACGTATGAAAAAAACTTGGATTATCATCCTTGCCATTGTAGCCGTATTGGTGATTTGGTGTGTATCAACTTATAACTCACTGGTAACACAGGAAGAAACGGTAGGAAATGCCTGGAGTAACGTGGAAAACCAGTATCAACGCCGTTCTGATTTGATTCCGAACCTGGTAAATACTGTGAAAGGTTACGCCGCACACGAAAAGGAAACTTTCCAGGCTGTAGTAGATGCACGTGCCAAAGCTACACAGACTACCATCAGTATCGATGACCTGACCCCGGAAAAGATGCAGGCTTACCAGCGGGCGCAGGGTGAAGTGGGCAGTGCCTTGAGCCGTCTGCTGGCTGTCACCGAAAACTATCCGGACTTGAAAGCCAACGAAAACTTCAAGGAGCTGCAGGCTCAGCTGGAAGGTACAGAAAACCGCATCAGTGTAGAACGCCGTAACTTCAACGAGGCTGCCCGTACTTATAACACGAAGATCCGCCGTTTCCCGGGCTCAATTGTAGCCGGTATGTTCGGATTCGAAAAACGTCCGTACTTCGAAGCACAGGAAGGTGCCGAAAAAGCTCCGGAAGTAAAATTCTAAGGCTCCATGAGACGAATCTTATCCCTTTGTCTGCTACTGGGCTGTCTGTTGACCGTTTCCTTGCAGGCAAAGGAATACCAGGTAAAAGACATTCCATTGGTCCATCTGCAGGATGCCAGAAGGTATGTCAGCAATCCGGACGGTATCTTGTCGCCCGAAGCGGTAGCTGTCATGGATACCACCCTCTTTGCCCTCGAAAAACAGACCGGTATCCAGACATTGGTAGTCGCTGTGGAACAGATTGAAGGAGGCGACTGTTTCGACTTCGCCTTCCGGTTGGGACAGGAAAACGGTGTCGGCCAAAAAGGTCGTGACAACGGACTGGTCATTCTGCTGGTCACCGGCGAACGGTGCATTCAGTTCGCGACCGGTTACGGATTGGAAGGAAGCCTGCCTGATGCCATCTGCAAACGCATCCAGGAACGGTACATGAATCCGTATTTCCGTGAAAACAACTGGAATGAAGGGATGGTAGCCGGTGTAGAAGCCGTACGCCGACAACTGGACGGTTCCATGCAGAACGAAGAAAACACATCCAATGCAGAAACAATTGCCATCATTGTGACGTTGGTTATCTGTTTCATCGTCATACCTTTCTCTGTATGGTTTTATTACTGGAAACAGGCTCGGTGCCCCAAATGCCACAAACATACCATGAAAACTTTGTCTACCCGTATCGTATCGCGGATAGGCAACACCCGCACAGAAGAAATCGTAGACTGCTGCACCAACTGCGGGCATACCCGCCGACGTACCCGTAAAGTACGTGAAAACGACTTCAACGACCGTGGCGGCGGAGGTATCTTCATGGGAGGAGGAGGCTTCGGTGGCGGAGGCGGTGGCTTCGGTGGAGGAAGTTTCGGCGGAGGCAGCTTCGGAGGCGGAGGTGCCGGAAGCAAATTCTGATACGTTTTCCTCCTGACTTATTGTTTAATATCAAATCAGCAACAGACTTTATGTACAACAATACATTCGGAAACATTTTCCGGTTGACCAGCTTCGGTGAGTCGCATGGGAAAGCCATTGGTGGTGTCATCGATGGATTTCCAGCCGGTATCACCATCGACGAGGATTTCATCCAACAGGAACTCAACCGGCGGCGCCCGGGACAATCGTCCATCACTACCTCGCGTAAGGAAGCCGATGCCGTAGAATTTCTTTCCGGCATCTACGAAGGCGTTTCAACCGGCTGCCCTATCGGCTTTGTGGTATGGAACACCAATCAGCATTCTTCGGACTACGACAACATGAAGGACATTTACCGTCCTTCGCATGCCGATTACACCTACACGCAGAAATACGGACTCCGCGACCATCGGGGAGGAGGACGTTCTTCTGCCCGTGAGACCATTGCACGGGTAGTGGGTGGTGCTTTGGCCAAACTGGCTCTAAAACAACTGGGTATCAGTGTAACCGCTTTTACCTCACAGGTTGGTATCTATCAACTGGACAAAGACTATACCCAATACGATTTGGACAACATCGAAAAGAATCCGGTCCGTTGCCCGGATATGGAGCTGGCAAAAACAATGGAAGAGTACATCTTCAACATCAAGGGAGAAGGCGATACCATCGGTGGTGTCATCTCTTGTGTCATCAAAGGCTGTCCTGTCGGACTGGGGCAACCGGTATTCGGGAAACTGCATGCTGCCCTGGGTAATGCCATGCTGAGCATCAATGCCGTGAAAGGATTCGAATACGGACAAGGCTTTGGTAGCATGAATCTGAAAGGAAGCCAGCAGAATGATATTTTCTACAACGACAACGGAACCATCCAGACCCGTACCAACCGTTCCGGTGGTATTCAGGGTGGAATCAGTAACGGCCAGGACATCTATTTCAAGGTGGCCTTCAAGCCGGTAGCCACCATCCTGATGGAACAGCCTACCGTCGACATCCACGGGAACGATACGGTACTGAAAGCCAAAGGACGCCACGACCCTTGTGTACTGCCTCGTGCGGTGCCCATTGTAGAAGCCATGGCTGCCATGACGATACTCGACTATTACCTGCTGGACAAAGCCAGCCATCTATAAAAACCTTAACTCTTCAAACCCAAGATTATGGAAATCAGACAATACATTCAGGAGAACGAAAACCGGTTTCTGGAAGAACTGTTCAGCCTCATCCGGATTCCCAGTATCAGTGCCCTTCCACAACACAAGGAAGACATGCTGGCCTGTGCCGAACGCTGGCGTCAACTGTTATTGGAGGCTGGAGCCGATGAAGCCTATATCATGCCCTCCCAAGGAAATCCTTTAGTCTATGCCGAAAAGCAGGTCAACCCGCAAGCACCTACCGTATTGGTATACGCCCACTACGATGTCATGCCTGCCGAACCGTTGGAACTCTGGAAAAGCCAGCCGTTTGAACCTGAAATCCGTGACGGCCGCATATGGGCCCGCGGAGCCGATGATGACAAGGGTCAGGCAATGATTCAGGCCAAAGCTTTCGAATATCTGGTACGTGAAGGTTTGCTGAAACACAACGTAAAATTCATATTCGAAGGAGAAGAGGAAATCGGTTCCCCCAGCTTGAATGCCTTCTTGAAAGAGCATAAGGAACTGCTGAAAGCTGATGTCATTCTGGTATCAGACACCAGCATGCTGGGTGCCGACCTGCCTTCCCTCACCACTGGTCTGCGCGGACTGGCATACTGGGAAATCGAAGTGACCGGCCCGAACCGCGACCTTCATTCCGGACATTTCGGTGGCGCCGTGGCCAACCCTATCAACACGTTATGCAGCCTGCTGGCTCAGGTTATCGATGCCGACGGACGCATCACCATCCCACATTTCTATGACGATGTAGAAGAAGTGCCCGCTGCCGAACGTGACATGATAGCCCACATCCCCTTCGACGAACAGCAATACATGGACGCTATCGGGGTAAAGGCCCTGAAAGGAGAAAAAGGCTACTCTACCCTGGAACGTAACAGTTGCCGTCCGTCGTTCGATATCTGCGGTATCTGGGGCGGTTATACCGGAGAAGGTTCAAAGACCGTTCTTCCATCGAAAGCCTATGCTAAGGTTTCCTGCCGCTTGGTTCCTCACCAGCAACACGAAAAGATATCCCAACTGTTCATCGATTACATCCGTGCCATCGCTCCGGAATACGTGCAGGTGAAAGTCACACCAATGCACGGAGGAGAAGGCTATGTATGCCCCATCACTTTACCGGCCTATCAAGCAGCCGAAAAAGGTTTCGAGAAAGCCTTCGGCAAGAAACCATTGGCAGTACGCCGTGGAGGAAGCATCCCCATCATCAGCGATTTCGAACAGATACTGGGTATCAAGACCGTGTTGATGGGATTCGGTCTGGAAAGCGATGCCATCCATTCACCAAACGAGAATTTCCGACTGGACATTTTCCGGAAAGGTATCGAAGCGGTTGTGGAATTCCACAAAGAATTCAGTAAATAAGAAGCGTATAAACTTAAAATATCTCAAAAAGTCCTTCCCCTATCCGAAACGGATGTTTGTTCCAATAACGAACAGACATCCGTTTTTTGGTAAAATACACTCCCGCAATTGAGATTTCCACCGAGATGTTTTTTACATCCTTCAGACGAAAAACATATATTCTCCATTCGCAGGATATACGTTCCGCATCCCAAGAATATATGTTCCCGAAGCAAAAGACATAAAAAACCTATTCGCATTTCAAAGAATCGATAAGAATATCTCTTTTCATCATCGGATAAGCCACTGGAATCATAATAATACAAACAACTATTTGAAAAACAAAAAAATTATCGTTTACTTTACCGACCAAAAGCGAACTACTATGGAAAAGACATCAAAATCCAAGCCAAAACAAAAATCGAAAAAGACCAAGAAGGCTCCACCCAAAGTTTCTTACCACTATAAACCGAATAACCTGACACTGGAACAATGGCAAATAGCATTACGGCAGCAAGCAGCCCAGAAAGAGAATTTCGCCATCAGTGAAATGAACGCGAAAGAATATCCCGGTTATTATCGGGTAGCTAATCCGGTTTCACACAATGAATACCGGGTGGTGTTCCGAGGTCACGAAAGCCCATGGAACTATTGCTCGTGCATGGATTTCAAGACCAGCCAACTAGGAACCTGCAAACACCTGGAAGCCGTAAAACTATGGATAGCCGAAAAACGGAAAAAAATCCATCGGGAACAACCATCCTATACATCGGTCTACCTCTCCTACCGGAAAGAACGGAAAGTCTGCCTACGTATCGGTACAGACAATGCCGAGGAGTTCCGTCAACTGGCACAACCCTACTTCACTCCGGAAGGAGAGATGCGTCCGGAAAGCCTCAATACGATTTCAGAATTTCTTCATAAGGCCTTCCAACTGAACAACAGTTTCCGATGGTACAACGACGCCTGGGACTTCATCGCCGAAAAACGGGACAAACGTAACCGGGAAAAGTTCCTGGAAGAAGAAAATACCGATGCCATCTTCAATTCTCTACTCAAGACCCGTCTATTCCCCTATCAGAAAGAAGGAATCCGTTTCGCGTACCGGGCCGGCAAATCCATCATAGCCGATGAAATGGGTCTCGGCAAGACTATCCAAGCCATCGGAACCGCCGAACTGATGCGGAAACAGGGACTGGTTTCTTCCGCACTGATACTCTGCCCTACTTCTTTGAAATACCAATGGAAAAAGGAAATCGAAAAGTTTACCGATGCGGATGCCATCGTGATAGAAGGCAACCACCTGAAACGGAAAGAACTGTACAAGGCGGAGGAATTCTACAAGATTGTTTCCTACAACAGTGCCTGCAAGGATATCCAGGTCATGCGTTCACTCACCACCGATTTGCTCATCATGGACGAAGTACAACGGCTCAAGAACTGGAATACCCAGATAGCCAAGGCTGCCCGACACATCGAATCTGCGTATGCCGTCGTACTTTCAGGTACTCCCCTGGAAAACAAACTGGAGGAACTGTATTCGGTTGTCCAGTTCGTAGACCAGTATGCCTTAGGACCTTATTACCAGTTCGTAGACCAGACCATCATCAAATCGGATACCGGCAAGACAATCGGTTACAAGGGTCTAAATGCCGTAGGCGAGCAACTGCATGATATTCTGCTCCGACGCCGTAAAAAGGACGTAGCATTGCAACTCCCCGAACGGATGGACAAGATATTGTTTGTCCCCATGACGGAACAGCAACAAGCCATGCACGACGAATGCCAAAGTATCGTTGCCCAACTGGTCATGAAATGGAACCGCCAACGCTTTCTGAGCGAGAAAGACCAGAAACGCCTTTTACTGCTTCTGAGCCAGATGCGCATGGTGTGCGACAGTACCTATATTCTGGACCAGAAAAGCCGCTACGATACCAAGGTAGACGAAGTGATGAACATCCTGAACAATGTGTTCGAAAGCAGTGATGAAAAAGTTGTAATCTTCAGCCAATGGGAACGTATGACCCGCCTCATCGCTGCCGAACTGGATAAGCTGGGCATCCGGTATGAATACCTCCACGGAGGTGTCCCTTCCGAAAAACGGAAAGTCCTGATGGAGAATTTCACCGAGCTGCCTGAAAGCCGTGTATTCATTTCTACTGATGCCGGAAGTACCGGACTGAACCTGCAGGTGGCCTCCATCCTCATCAACATCGACCTGCCGTGGAACCCGGCCATTCTGGAACAACGCATCGCCCGCATCTACCGCATCGGACAGCAACGGAACATACAGATCATCAACCTAGTTGCCCCGTCGTCATTGGAAGAACGCATACTTTCTACCCTCAATTTCAAGACTTCGCTTTTCGAAGGTATTCTGGATAACGGTGAAGACAGCATCTTCTTGGAAGGCAGCAAGCTCGACAAGATTATGGAAAACATCGCCTCGTCGTTCGCAACGCCGAAAGAAAAGAACAAAGAGGATGGAACTGTCATCTTGACGGGCGACCAGGAAGAGATAAAACCAAAGACCTCCGCACCCACCGACTCTCCCAATGAAGCGGAAGAAGAAAAAACAGAAAGTGAGTCAGAAAGAAAGGCCACCCTGGAAGAAAAACCCCAGACAGAAGAAGAACTACATGAAGGAATCCTGGAAGAAATGGGAGGAATATCCGACACCTGTGTTTCATCGGAAAAGCCCGCTCCGGCACAGCTCATCCAGCAAGGAGTCTCTTTCCTCAGCGGACTGGCCAAAACACTTCAATCGCCCGAAGCTACCCATGAACTGGTAGACAGCCTGATTGAAGAAGACAAAGAAACCGGACAGACTACGCTGCGCATTCCGGTTCCGGACAAGGAAAGTGTAACGAATCTACTGAACGCAATCGGAAAACTATTCAGTTAACTTCAGTATCAAAACTGCACATCCCGGTCTTTCCCAAACAATATGGAGGAAAGCCGGGATTTTTTATTTTCTGTATCGCAATTCCCAAAATGCCACAGCCGAAGCCGCTGCCACATTCAATGAATCAACACCGTGGTACATCGGAATGCGGACCACATAATCTGCTTCCGCAATAACTTCATCGGGAAGTCCGTCACCTTCTGTTCCCATTATGAGTGCCAAACGGGGAATCGTCTTTAATTCCGGATAATCAAGTGATACAGAACGGTCGGTCAAGGCTAAAGCCGCTGTACAGAATCCCATTTCCCGTAACGATACAATTGGATGAGACAACCAGGTCCATGGAACAAGAAATACCGACCCCATCGATACCCGCACGGCACGACGGTTCAACGGGTCACAGGAATCCGTCGAAAGTAAAACTGCATCCACTCCCAAAGCCGCCGCCGAACGGAAAATGGCTCCGATATTCGTTGTATCGGTCACCCCGTGGATTACCGCTACCCGATGAGCATCCCGACAGATTTCTTCCGCACTGCAGGGAACCGGACGACGCATGGCACAAAGCACACCACGGGTCAGCGTATAACCGGTAAGACTTGCCAACAGTTCCCGACTACCTGTATAGACAGGAATATTTCCCACACGAGCAATGATGTCGGCCGCATTGCCTTCGATATGTTTCCGTTCGCAAAGCAAAGCGAGAGGCTGATAACCTGCATTGAGTGCCACACGGATAACTTTCGGACTCTCGGCAATAAAGATTCCTTTCTCGGCATTCATCCGATTACGCAACTGGGCATCTGTCAAGGTTCCGAACACTTCCACTCCGGGGTGTTCCAAAGATGTTATTTCGATGATGGGCATGAAAGTCTTCTTTTTCCGCCAAAGTTAAGAAAGAAAACACGCCCAAACAACATTTTTTTCCTACCTTCGCCAATAAAGCAATCAAAAAACCCTCATCATGATTAAGATATACGGAATGGAAACGTGCCCCGACTGCACGTATGTAGAAGAACAGGTAAAAGGAAACGACAACTATGAAGTCATCGACATCGGACAGCATGTAAAAAATCTCAAAGCATTCTTGAAACTCCGGGACAATAACCCGGTGTTCGACGAAGCCAAGCGATACGGAGCAGCCGGTATTCCCTGTTTCGTACTGGAAGACGGTACCGTTACGCTGACACCCGAAGAAGCCGGGCTGCATTCGCGCCCCATCAATGAAGGAGCTACCTGCAATCTGGACGGAAGCGGTTGCTGATTCCAACAGTCTTTGCATCGCATCCATCTTACCCATTCATGAACTCTATCGTATGACAAAGAAAATTCTTTTCTTGCACGGATTTTTCGCTTCGGGTGCATGTATTCCGGCCTGCACCTTGAAACAATGTTTCGAAGGTAAAGCCGAAGTACTGACTCCCGACCTACCCTTACACCCTCTGGAAGCACTCGCATTCATCCGTCACCTTTGCGAACAGGAACGACCGGATGTACTGGTAGGCAACAGCAACGGTTCTTTTCTGGCACAGATAGTAGCCTCGGCTTCCGGAATGCCTGCCCTTCTAGGAAACCCATATTTCGAAATGACCCGGTTCCTTTCTGAACGTATCGGTAACCACACATACAAGTCGCCACGGACAGACGGTAACCAACAATTTACTATTACACCAGATTTGATAGACGAATTTGCCGGACTCCAGATTCATCAGTGGGATTTCTGTTCACCTGCCAACCAGAACCGAATTTGGGGACTGTTCGGAGAAAACGATCACCTGGCCCATTATGAGCCGCTGTTCCGGGAACATTATTCACACGTATTTCATTTTCCAGGCGCTCACACCCCCACCGCAGAAGAAGTACAGGAATATTATGTCCCGTTGGTTGAAAAACTGATGGATCTACCATACAATGAAAGATAGACCACAAACAATACAGATACCCTGCCTTTGATGCCTGGACACTTCCATTCATCGAGTCCAACCGAAAGCAAGAATATCCGGAAATCTGCAAAAAGGTTGGATAAAAAAGCTGCCTAACGTTGATTTTTCGTACATTTGTCCAAAGAAATCAACTATTTTATGAAAACAAGGCAAATCCTTCTATTCCTACTCATTATTTTACAAGGTACTTTAGCCTTTCCATCCATCACCGGCGAGAAGATGGATGAGAGGTTAAAGATACAGGAAGAGAAGCTGGATACAGACTCCAACGATACAGAAGCATTGCGGGAAATCAGTTACCTTTACCTGCAGAAAGCAGATTACCAGAAAGCCATCGAGTACGGGACCAGACTTTTCAACCGAGGATACGAAAAGGAGGATTACTACGGAAGCATTCTTCAGGCCCATATCTGCTTGGGGCAGGCCTATACCATGACCGGAAACATCAGACTGGCCTATTCCAATTTAGGACAAGCCGAACGACTGGCGCTTACAGCCTATAATGACTCTGCCTTATGTTCCATCTACAACGGAAAAGGCTTGTACGCGCTAAACCTACAAAACGACTGCTATCAGGCCCTTGAATACTTCTTCAAAGGGCTTGAAACGGCCGGACGTATTCCGTACGACAGGCTGACCTCAATATTATTGGCCAACATCAGTTCCGTCTATTACCTGAAAAAAGACACGACCGGACTGAAATATACTTTGGAGTGTTACCGGTTGGGCAACGAGAAGAAAGACAGTTACCTGACCTACTGCGGAGCTGCAACCACAGCCTACATGTACTACCTGAAACAAGACTGGAACAATGCCTTCACTTATGCCCAAGAAGCCGAAAACCTCATGCAGGTACACCAATTCCGGAATCAATCCAACATTTATTCATTACTGGGACATATCTATAGAAAAACAGGACAACCGATACAGGCAGAGACCTGTTACCGGAAAGCATTGAAACGAAAAGACCAGAATGACTGGATTGCCCTATCGGATGCCTGTCAAGGCTACGCCACCCTGTTAATGGAACAGCAGCGCTTTGCAGAAGCCATCCGTCTATTACAGCAGGCAATAACGGAATCCACCCATGTTCCATCCGCCTTATTCCGTATCGGATTACTGCAGAAGTTATCAGCCTGTCTGGAACATGAAGGCTACATAAAGGAAGCTTTGGCATACAGTAAACAGTCCATGGCAGAAGCAGACAGCCTTTACAATGAGGCGAAAGAACGTTCGATGTACGAAATACGTACACGTTATCAGATTGACCAGCATGAAGCAGCCTTGCAACGAAGCAAAGTAGAATTGATCAAAAAAGAGAACAACCTGCGAATACTTTTCATCGGGATTATCACTCTGTCAATCATCGTTGGTATGTTATGGTATCTATATCATCGGAAGAACCGACTGTATATGGCTATCGTACGCCAAAACAGAGAAGCCCTCCGGAGAGAAAAGGAACTCACCCAACGACTCGTGAAACAACAGCAGGAATTGGAATACCCAACCGGCAGCCCGGAAACCCAACAAACGCAGACAGAAAAATATGCTTCATCCACACTCACGACCGACAAGAAAAAAGACCTGTTTCTACGTTTTGAAAAACTCATGACGGAGGAAAAGATATATACGGACAACCTTTTGACGAAAGAAAAGGCTGCCGAATTATTGGGAACTAACCGTACATACCTTTCACAAGTCATCAACGAAGAAACCTCTCAGACTTTCACCCAATACGTAAACAGTTGCAGAGCCAAAGAAGCGGTACGTCTACTTTCCGATCCGGAAAACAATACCCCTCTGAAAGCTATTTCGGCCCAATTGGGTTTCAATTCCATGACCACATTCTATCATCAGTTCCAATTGATAACAGAAATGACACCTGCTCAATACCGCAGCAAGATGAACGATTTGCGGAAAATAGAAGCGGACTCCAAATCCGAATAGACTTCTACAAAAGATACTGACAGGCTTATTTATTACGGTTTTTTATTCAAATACGGCAATTGCCGATATTGGAAGGGTGTATTTACCTTAGATTAAAGATTAATTCTCTTAATTTGTTTGTAAGGAAGTCAAGAGATTACCAACTAATAATCTAAACTAATACAAAATACACATGAAACATTCAACTTACCCCTTCCTGGCATACCTGGCAGGAATCCTGTCTTTAGTTTTCTGTACGGGAATACTTCATGCACAGACCTCAGACCGGACCATTACAGGTATCGTCGTCGATGAACAAGGTGTTCCGCTTCCTGCGGCCCATGTGCAGCAAGTATCTTTGGTATCCGGTGAAGAACTGGCTGCTGTAACAACAGACCTGAACGGACATTTCAGACTGACTTTGTCACAGACAGCTAAAGAAATCCAGGTTTCTTTCGTCGGATACACGACTAAACATGTAAAACTGGACAACGAGACCAGTTATCGCATCACACTTGAGCCTTCTGCTGAACTGATAGACGAAGTGGTTGTGACCGGATATCAAACCATCTCCCGCGAACGGACTACCGGCGCTTTTGCCAAAGTGAATGCCAAACAGCTGGAAAGCCAACGCCTGAATGATATGGAATCACTGATTGAAGGGCGTGTAGCCGGTTACTCGGAAGGTAAAATTCGAGGTATCACTTCCATGAACGGACTGACAACCCCACTCTATGTCATCAATGGTTTTCCAGTAGAAAAAACGACCAATGACGGATATGGAAACTGGGTAGAAGGAGTTCCGGACATCAACATGGAAGACATCGAAAGCATCACCGTATTGAAAGACGCGGCAGCCACCTCCATCTATGGTGCCCGTGCTGCCAACGGTGTGATTGTCATCACCACCAAGAAAGCAGCCAAGGGAACTACCGAAGTAGCCTTCTCGACGACACTCAGTGTACGTCCATATACCTCGGCAGCCAACCATTATTTAGCCAATGCAGCTACCATGATCGGATTGGAACGTGAATGGGCGGAACAAAATCCGAACCTGCATTCAGACAACGCACAGGCCTACGCACAAGGCTTGTTAAATAACATGACCTATCCGACCGGTGGAATCCGTAACCTTCTGAATTATTATGCAGGAAATATCAGCCAAACAGAACTGGAAGCGAACCTGGAAAATCTGGCGCAGTCTCATTACCGCTATTACAATGACATAGCCCGCTATACCAAGCGGAATGAACTCAACCAACAATACAACCTCAGCCTGCGGAAAGAGAGCGACAAAAACTCATTCAGCGCATCGTTAACCTATAAATCCGACAACCTGGAGGATCTGTATTCCGACAACCGGGACCTGGGCTTCAGCCTGCAGAATACCACAGAACTTACCTCTTGGCTTACCCTGGAACTGGGTACTTACCTGAACTATGGCAGTGGTACGACACAAAGCTTCGACCCCTTATCGCCCGGATACACGTATATGCCTTACGACGGACTGGTGGACAGCAACGGAAATCCCTATACGAATACCGAGGCCGACCGCTACAGCCAGGCTGACCTGAACACATTACATTCCAACGGACTCTACAACCTGGACATCACACCGCTGGACGAAATGGGTTGGAACCTGACACATAACAAGAACTTCAGTAACCGTACCTTTGCCAGACTGGCATTCAAATTGACCGACTGGCTGAGATATACCGCTTCCTTCCAATATGAATATGCCGACTATTCCAGTGAGCAGCTGAAAAACAAGGAATCGTTTGAGGTGCGGAACCGCGTCAACGGTTTTGCTACATCCGATGCCCAAGAAGGTACCGTATTCAACCTGCCTTACGGAAACATGCTGAAAAATGCCACCAACCGTACGCATGCCTATAATTTCCGGCAGCAGCTGGATTTCAATTATACATTCGGGAAAGTGCATAACGTAACCTTAATTCTGGGAACCGAGACCCGAGAAAACAAACTGGATTACGATGACCGGACTCTCTATAATTTTGACCCAGACCTGTTGACGTATACCATGATAGATGCCAATACCCTGAATAAATTGCAAGGCTTATGGGGATGGGCATCATTTACCCAAAACGATGTTGCATCTGTCCGACAGTTAATCAACCGGTATGTATCCGTCTACAGCAATGCCGCCTATACATTCAACGACAAATATGCACTCACCGGAAGCATACGTTGGGACAAGACGAACCTCTTCTCCACCGGATCCAAATACCAGAAGAAACCTATCTGGTCGGTAGGTGCAGCCTGGAACATCGACCGCGAATCCTTTATCAATCTGGATTGGCTGAACATGCTGAAACTGCGCACCAGCTACGGTATCGGTGGAAACATCGCCAAAGATTCCGCTCCCTACATGACAGCCTACTACGGTAACAATACACATGTAGGTGGCATCACGGGCACCATCGGAAACCGTCCCAATCCAGATTTACGGTGGGAAAAGACCACAACCTTCAATGTCGGTCTGGATTTTTCACTCTTAACGAACAGGCTGAACGGAACCCTCGAGTTCTATAACAAACTGGGAAGTGATTTGCTGGCAAATACCAACGGAGTACCTACCGAAGGAATGGGGTTCTCTACCTATACCATCAATAACGGCCGGATGACCAACCGAGGCTTCGAAGTGACCTTATCGGCCGATGTGATACGTTCCTCAGCCTGGAACTGGAACGTATCCGGCGTATTAGGATATAACAAGAACAAAGTGACTTACGTCAACGTAGAGGCTCCTGTCAGCTACCTGCTGATAGACTATCCGTCGGCCTATCCACGTATCGGAAATCCGTACAACGCCATCTACGGCTACCAATGGGCCGGACTTAGCGCAGAAGGAACTCCTCAAGTATACGATAGCAAAGGAAACCTTTTCACCGACATGGAACCTTCGGAACTGGAGGATCTGATTTACCTCGGAACTACCGTCCCCATATATAGCGGTTCCATTTCCACCAACCTAAGCTACCGTAATTGGGAACTTGCTGCACAATTCCTTTTCGAAGGAGGACACAAGATGAGAAACACCAACCTGGCTTATCTGTCCGGCATGGCACCGGTAAGCAAACAGATTGAGGACCGTTGGCAGAACCCAGGAGATGAAGCGCATACGGACATTCCACGTTATATTTCGAACGAGAACCCGCTGTACAACTACAACCATTACAACATGTACGCCCGTTCTTCCGTCAATGTCATCGATGCGACCAACTGGAAACTCGATAAACTGTCACTCATTTACCGCATACCGAATGAAGTGTGCCAGAAAATACATCTGCGTAACGCACGCATTATGCTGGGTATGGAGAATGTATGGACGTTCGCACGTAGTACAGATGCCAAATACTTGTTGGGAGGCTATGTCAAACCGACTTATCTGTGTGGCATCTATCTGAACTTTTAATATCCTTATTCAAAAAGAAACACCATGATGAAATATCTGCTTATCCAATTGATTTTATGGACAGGGGTTCTGTTCAGTTCATGTACAGACTACCTCAACATTGTCCCCAAAGGGGAAAAGATCCCTACGACACTTGCCGATTTCGAAGCCTTGCTGCGTGATGAATATACCATCGGTCAGACACCGGTTGCCAATGCCTTGTATCTGTTGAACGACCGCTATCTGACAGTAAGCAATCTGAACACTCCCACCTTGGCGACAGCCAACTACATGTGGGACGAGCAAGCGGACCGTATCATCCTCAATAACTCCAGCGAAAACACTTATTACTACCTTTACATGGCTATCGCCAACTGCAACCTTATCATCGAACATGCTCCCACGGCTACCGAGTGTACAGACCAAGAACGTGCAGAAGTGATAGCCTACGCCAAGGTTATTCGTTCCGTCTGCTATTTTACCCTGGTCAATTTCTATGCAGACACGTACGACAAAGAAACTGCCAGCCAGACACGCGGCATTCCGCTGATTACCAGTGCGAACATCAACGCCCCGCACGAACAGGTCAGTGTACAGGAACTGTATGACTTCATCATCAATGACATCAAAGAGGCCATTTCAGCTGGGTTGCCGGAAAAATCCATGACAGTCATTCATCCCAACCTGGGAGCCGCGTATGCGATGCTGGCACGGATATACCTCCAGATGTCCGACTTCGAGCATGCCCTCCAGTATGCCGATAAGGCTTTGGAACAGAATGACCGACTGTTCGACTGGAATGCTTATTACGATCAATACAAAGAGCGGATAGAAGACCCGGACAATTACGACAACCTGCCTACGCCGACAGACTATACATACATAGAAAACTACTATTTCCGTTGCGGAGACAACAGCCCCAACTACAGTTCTTCCGAACTGGCTATTCCGGTAGAACGCGCCAACCGTTTCGAGCAGGGAGATGCACGCTTCTTATCACGGTGGAAATATCGGTCCGTCAATCAAGACACTTACTATGACGGAATCGGTTCAGGTTATTTCAACTGGGGAGGATTGACCACGTGTGAAGTCTATCTCATCAAGGCAGAGTGTCTGGCACGTCAGGCCGTAAACAATGATTTCAGTGAAGCCATGCAGACACTGGATGCCGTACGCATCACCCGTATCCGTCCTGAGTTCTACCAACCGTCCGCCGCATCGACATTACAGGAAGCCATCAGACTGATACGACGCACCAAGGACAATGAACTGATCTTTTCCATTGTTCCCTTTGCCGATGCACGCCGGTTCAACCGGGAAGGAGAATTCGTACAGCCCTTATCAAAAACCTATCAGGGAAAGACCTATACATTATCTCCCCAATCTCCCATGTGGACAATGCCTTTCCCTGCGGGAGCCATCAATAATCCGGGGAACGGAACCATAGAACAAAATGTTTCAAAATAAAAAAGATTAAGTCATGAAAAATCTCAGAAAATTCGGCACGATGCTGATTGGAGTATGCAGCATGATAAGCTGTACATCCAACCCCAATGGATTCATTATCGAAGGAGATGTAGAAGGTTTGCCTGACGGGACCGTGGTACAACTATACCCTGTCTGCCATGAGAGTTCAGGCCCTATAGCCACCGACACACTGCAAGACGGAAAGTTTTTGTTTGAAGGACAAGTAGAAGAACCACTAGCCGCCAGACTCATCGTCAAAGACGGATACGGCTCCACCTCACTCATGTTGAGCAAGGGAAAACAAACACTGACGGGACAGATTACCTCCCAAAAACAAGAAAATAATGTATCGTACGACTTCCAGCAAGTGGACCTGTCCGGCTCAGAACTGACAGACAGATACCGCTCATTAATGGAGGTACGCAACAAACTTGACTCCATTTACAACGAAAAGTCCAAACGATATGAGCAAATCTACGCAGCAGTCAATGCAGCCAGACAAAAACAGAATCAGACTTTGATTGACTCGTTGTTACAATGCGCGGAATACAAAGAAGCAGTGCGAGCCGACAGTCTGTTCTTTGTCAAGGTAAAAGACAGTTATCACAAAGTCATCATGGACAACAAGGATAGTTTCTGGGGTCCACTGATGCTTATCAGCCTGACTACATACCTGACAGAAGCTGACAGCACTTGGTACAAAGAATTTTCTCAAGAGGCACAGAACAGCTATTACGGAAAGATGGTCAAGAATGAAATCTGGCCGGCAGAAAAAAAGGGGTTACAAGCACCCGACTTCCAAGTGACTGCTTCCAACGGAGAACAGACAAGCCTGAAAGAATTGTCGGCAAACAAGAAATACATCTTGATTGATTTCTGGGCCTCCTGGTGTAAACCTTGTCGCAAAGAAATCCCTAACCTGAAAAAATTGTATGAACTGTATGCCGCAAAAGGATTCCAGATTATAAGTATTTCCATCGATAAGAAAGAGAAGGAATGGCAGAAAGCGCTGGATGAAGAGCAACTTTCATGGCCTAATTTCCTCGACAACGGTGAAGTAGCCAGCCTGTACAAAGTGAAATTCATCCCTACAATGTACCTGATAGACGAACAGGGAACCATCGTATGTGAAAATCTGAAAGGAGAAGAACTAAGCAACAAACTGGCCGAACTGTTCAAGTAAAGGAATCAGCATACAAACAAATAGGGCGGGAGTTTGCATCCCGCCCTAAACTATCCTATCAAAACAATGACAATTATTCCTTGATTTCAAGTTCCATCAGCACCGGCAAGTGATCACTATACCCGCCGTGGTAACGTTTGCCCCAATACGTACGAAAAGGAGTATCTCCTCCGTAACGGTCGTCTTCCTCCATCAGGAACGGGAATTTCAGGATATCCACCTTGTCATAACGGGCACGGATCTTCTTGCTGCCCTTCAGCATAAAACCGTTTACAATCATCTGGTCGAGTATCCCCCATTCTCCCCGATAACGGTAAGTACCGTCCGTACGGCCATCCATCAGGTTATACAGCTTATCCTTCTGTACTTTCTTACCTGGCTTGACAGCCCCCAGCACCTCGGCGATGGAGCGGTTGGACGGATAGTCATTGAAGTCACCCATGATAATGACATGCGGACGACGACGGACAGCCATGACTGAATCGGCCGTTTTCCGCAGATACTCCGCTGTAAACAGGCGATAAGGCTCACTCTTCGCTTCACCTCCCGAACGCGAAGGCATGTGGCAGACAAAGACATCCAGCGTATCGCCAGAAACTACCTTACCGCTCACATGCAGGATATCACGGGTCGGTCTTCTGTCAATCTTCTCGGAAGGAATGCGTACAGTCTGTGTACCGAGGTGACGGAACGTTTCCGGCTGATACAGCAAGACGACATCGATTCCCCGCTCATCCGGCGATTCGGTCATCGCATATTGGTAACCCGCTTCGCGCAACGGCGAATTGGACACCAGCTGCTGGACACAGTGTTCGTTCTCCACTTCACACAAGCCGACCAAGTCGGGTACCTGGTCCTCACCGGCAGCCAGAATCACCTTGCCTATCTTATTCAACTTGTCGTAGAAACGAGGCAGGCTCCATCCTTTGGGATTATCCGGCAAAAACTCGTAATCGTTTTTCAGCGAATCATGCTCACAGTCGAACAGATTTTCGACATTGTATTCCATCACGCGGAATTTCTGTTGAGCAACAGCCGGAGCCAACGAGCAACCGGCAGCCAGAAGAAATGCCCAAAATCTATACTTCAAACCTTTCATGCCTTTACCGGAATATGAGCCAATACATCCAACAGGTGACGCCAGAACTTATCGACAGTAGGAATCAGCATCCGTTCGTCAGGAGAATGAACCCCACGCAAGGTAGGTCCGAAAGAAACCATATCCAAAGACGGATATTTCTCCAGGAACAATCCACACTCCAGACCTGCATGGATGGCTTTGATTTTGGGTTCTACACCGAATAACCGTTTGTAACTCTCCACCGCTACTCCCAGTATTTCGGAAGACGGATTCGGCTTCCAGCCCGGATAACCGTCGCCAGTCGTAGTCTCAGCACCTCCCAATTCGAAAGCAGCACGAATCATCTGCGACATATCCTTGCGTGAAGAAAGGATGGAACTGCGCTGACTGGTCCCCACTACGATTTTCCCGTCACGCATCTTGATAGAAGCCAGATTGGACGATGTTTCTACCAGTCCCGGCATATCCTGACTCATGGCATAAACTCCATTGTGGACTGCATAAATAGACAAAAGGAAACGTTTCATGGCAGCCTGCTCCATCACTTCGGAACAAGGAGTTTCAGATTCCAGTTCCATACAGAGTTTCGGTTCGGTAACCGCATATTCGTTCTCCACTTCAGCCAAGAAGACATTCAAATCTACCCGAACGGCCTCCTTAAATTCCATCGGTACGGCACATACAGCATGCGCTTCACGTGGAATGGCATTATGCAGGTTTCCTCCATCTATCTCGCAAAGACGCAAGTCATAACGGTTCATCAGCTGTACCAGATAACGATTCAACACCTTATTGGCATTGGCACGACCCTTATTGATGTCATCACCTGAATGACCGCCTGTCAACCCTTTCACAGCTACCCGGAAAAAGAAATAGCCTGCCGGAGCGGATTCCATCGGACATGGGAACTGGGCGGTAGTTCCGGCTCCTCCTGCACACCCGATGAAGAGTTCACCTTCATCTTCCGAATCGAGGTTAATCAAAATATCCCCACTCATAAAACCATCCTTTAAAGCGAAGGCACCGGTCAACCCTGTTTCTTCATCTACTGTAAACAAGCATTCTATCGGTCCATGCTCAATATCCTTCGCATCGAGTACGGCCAGTTCGGTGGCGATACCGATACCATTATCGGCCCCTAGCGTTGTTCCCTGAGCTTTCAACCATTCTCCATCTACATAAGTACGGATAGGATCTGTATCAAAATCATGCTCAGTCGTCTTATTCTTTTCACACACCATATCCATGTGCGACTGCAATACGACCTTCTTCAAATTTTCTTTCCCCGGAGTTGCCGGTTTCATGATCAGCAGGTTCCCTGCCTCGTCGGTCTTATACTCCAAACCACGTTCCTGAGCGAACCCAATGAGAAAGGCTCTGATTTTCTCCTCCTTCTTCGACGGACGAGGAACTTGACATACTTCTTCGAAAAAATGAAAAACCGAAGCCGGTTTCAAATCGTTCTTTTCCATAATTGTTCGTTGTTCTTAGTGATTGATTTTTCCTTGTAAAAATTCGTTAAATACATTCGCTTACTTCCTTATAAACACTTTTTTCGGTTCAAAATAAAGCGGAATAGGAACAAAAACTATATCTTTGCACCACAAAAATAATAAGAAATGCTTAAGACTCTCCTTATAACAGTGTTAATAGTTGCTATCTGTATGGCACTATTATCCGTAAAGATTCTGTTCAAGAAAAACGGACGCTTTCCAAATACCCATGTAAGCGGAAGCAAAGCAATGCGACAGCGGGGTATCGGGTGTGTACAGTCACAAGACCGTGAAGCACAGGTAGCGAATCCGCATGCTATCCCAGAACGAAAGAATCTGACCGAAGAGGCTAATGATTAACTATAAATATGATATTCAAATTATTATGAAAAGAATGAAGTATATCCTGAATGGATTTTTGGCACTGGCTATGATTCTGCTGTTCGCTCAGTGCAGCAACAACCAGAGTACCCCTTCTCAAACAGCCACTCCGACAGCAGTCGGCGGTTCTACCAACATGAAAATTGCATACGTAGAAATCGATTCCCTGCTGACAAAATACCGTTTCTGGAACGACCTGAACGAACTGATGATTCAGAAAGAAGAGAACATCCGTACTACACTGAATGAAAAAGCCAAGGAACTGGATAGAGAAATGAGAGAATTCCAGCGTAAACTGGAAAACAACGGTTTTGCTACCCGCGAACGTGCTGAACAGGAAAACCTGCGTCTGTCACAGAAACAGCGTGACCTGCAGCAGTTGCAGGAAAAACTGGCTGCCGACTTGCAGACTGAGAACCAGAAGAACAGTCTGCAGCTGCGTGACTCTATCAACTCTTTCCTGAAAATCTATAACAAGACAAAAGGTTATAGTCTCATCATCAGCAACACCGGTTTTGATAATCTGCTGTATGCCGATACTGCCTACAACATTACTCAGGAAATTGTAGAAGGCTTGAATGCTCGCTACAACCCAAGTTCTGCAAAAAAATAATTTGTTTTTATAACCTCCTAAAAAGACTGCTCCATGTAACGTGTGGAGCAGTCTTTTTTATACTTGAATGTCAGGCAACCTGTTCATTTCCTGACCTTCTCCTGATAAACCTTTGCCCGGTCTACAACTTCATTTACGAACTTATAGGTTTCCAAACCTCGAAAATACCCGTTCTTACAGACCGGATCCTGATAATACTCCTCATGACTCTTCAGTAACATATAATGAGCCACATGATGCTCCCACCGATACTTGTCATGTCCGTACTTCTCGGCCAATGCCATCGCATCGGTCACATGACCGACTCCTGCATTATATGCAGCCAATACGAACTTCACCTGCTCATTGGCATCTGTCACCTTCGAGAATATCTGCTGCAAGTTAGAAATGTATTTGGTAGCCGCCTTCACACTTTCCTCAGGATCCTGCTCCTTACCTGCCGGTACTCCCAAAGCACGTGCTGTAGCCGGCATCAGCTGCATCAATCCCTTGGCTCCCGCCCACGATACAACTGTCGGATCGAAATTGGATTCTGTATATGCCAATGAGGCCAACAGACGCCAGTCCCAGCCGATTTCTTTGGCATATTTTCGGAAGAGGTCGTCAAAGTGTGAAATCTTTCCGTCCTTCAGCGACAGAAAATCACTATGGACCGTATGTTTCTCCAGTTCGAAGTAACGTTGGGCACTCGCCCTGAAAGCCGCCGAATTGATGTTCTCCCGATGCCAGGAATCGGCAGCCTTGGCCAACAGCGGAGAAGTCTTCCGCACCGCCCACGAAGAACGTTGGTCGAAACTGATTTCCAGACTGATGTCCAGATTCGGGTAATAGGTACGGTTGATACGTGCCACTTCGTTGGTAGCTACCGTATAATTGATTTTTTCTTCAGCTACCCAAGTAATCAAATCTTCCGCCGATACACTATCCGAACTGATTTCTGTAATCCGGATACCTCCCCCTAACTCTTCGTCCAGATTTTTCAGACGAGAACGGTATTTCCCCGGATTGACGTAAACTTCCTTTCCCACCAGTTCCGTCACATCCTTCAAGGCTCCGCGCCCCTTCCGCTGTACGATAACCTGATGCGTAATGTTTTCTTCACCGCAATAAATCAGACTGTCCTTCCGATGATTCGTAACAGCCAGGTTATAGGCAATCAGGTCTCCTTCTCCATCCAGCAGCATCCGGACCAGCTCCGCCTCATCCTTGGCTGTCTTCACTTCAAGTTCCAGTCCCAATGATTTGGCAAACTGCTGGGCAAGTTCATATTGGAATCCCATCGGCTCTCCCCGATAGTTGAAGTACGAAGTAGAACTGTTGATGGTAAGCACCACCAGCTTCCCCTGCTCCTGTATCTGAGGCAAATCAATGTGTGCAACCGCCTCATCCGCCTGTTCCTCCTTTGATTTGCAGGCAAACAATCCGACACAAAGCAACAGACAGAAACAGATGAGATGACGGAGTTTCATCGCCCGACAATTTTTTCGATGTACATCTTCAGAATTTCAATGGCCTTTTCGTTATGTCCTCCCTGAGGGATAATCAGGTCGGCCACCCGTTTGGCCGGTTCGATAAATTCCAGATGCATCGGCTTCAAAACCTTGACATAACGCTCCATAACCGCTTCGGCAGTACGTCCGCGTTCCAGGACATCACGCTGAATCACCCGAATCAGACGTTCATCAGGGTCGGCATCCACAAAGATACGCAAGTCCATCTGCTTGCAAAGTTTCCGGTCACTCAAAGCCAAGATACCTTCGATGATGACCACTTTCCGGGGTTCAACATGTACTGTCTCCTTCTGACGGGTACAGGTAAGATACGAATAGACAGGCTGTTCGATAGGCTGCCCTTTCCGTAACATGGCAATGTGTTTCGACAACAATTCCCAGTCGAAAGCATTCGGATGATCGAAGTTAATGTTCTGACGCTCTTCTACCGGCACCATGCTACTGTCCTTGTAATAAGAATCCAAGGGGAGTACCGCTGCCTCATCGGCAGAAAGGCTTTCGATGATTCTTTTCACTACTGTAGTCTTTCCGGAGCCTGTACCTCCAGCAATTCCAATGATAATCATATCGTTTATTCAATAATTAATTATACTTTTGCATCGTACATACAAAAATACGATAATTCATAAAATAAACAACCATGTTGAAACACATTGTTTTATTCAAACTGAAAGAAAGCCTCAGCGCTACAGAGAAACAAGACGTAATGAACCGCTTCAAGGCTGCCATCGAGGCATTGCCGGCTACCATTTCCACCATCCGTCACATCCATGTAGGATTCAATGTCAATCCGGCAGAGCAATGGGACATCTGTCTGGACAGCGAGTTTGATAACCTGGAAGATATGAAAGCATACGCTACGCATCCGGCACACCTGGCTGCGGCAGGCCTTCTGAAAGACGCCAAGGAAGGACGTGCGTGCACAGATTACGAATTCTGATGACGATTTGCACAGAAAACGAAAAATAATCTGATATTTATTTGGAATTCTGAATCACACACTTTATTTTTGCCACAGAATAAAGAACAGAATATGATTTACACAGCTGCACATCACCATCCTCATCATTACCTACGTAAATGACGGTAGGCTGGATGGTCGTGTGGTCACCCCATAGGAAGGCTTGCCGTACAACGGTAAGCCTTTTTTCATTCATTCAGACAATAAAAATTTAAAAACGATAACCATTATGCTTAGAATTGCCGTACAATCCAAAGGCCGTCTGTTCGAAGACACCATGGCCTTGCTTGCTGAAGCCGACATCAAATTGCCCACTTCGAAACGTACCCTGCTGACTCAATCGTCCAACTTTCCGGTGGAAGTACTGTTCCTGCGTGACGACGATATCCCCCAATGTGTAGCCAGCGGTGTAGCCGATCTGGGAATCGTAGGAGAAAACGAATTTGCAGAACGGAACGAAGACGCAGAAGTCGTATACCGTTTGGGATTCAGCAAATGCCGGCTGTCACTCGCCATACACAAAGAAATCGACTATCCCGGACTGGAATGGTTCAACGGACGTAAGATCGCCACTTCTTATCCGGGTATCCTGAAACGGTTCCTCAAGGAAAAAGGTATCCAGGCAGACATCCACGTCATCACCGGTTCGGTGGAAATTGCTCCGGGTATCGGACTGGCCGATGCCATCTTCGATATCGTAAGTTCCGGCTCTACCCTCATCAGCAACAACCTGAAGGAAGTGGAAGTCATCATGAAAAGCGAAGCCTTGCTTATCGGCAACAAGAATATGACAGCCGAAAAGAAGGAAGTGCTGCAGGAACTTCTGTTCCGTCTGAATGCCGTAAAAGCCGCAGAAGACAAGAAATACGTGCTGATGAACGTACCGACGGACAAAATCAAGGATATCATCGAAGTCCTGCCAGGTATCAAGAGTCCGACCATCATGCCACTGGCTACCGAAGGATGGAGCAGCATCCACACCGTACTCGACCAGAAATGTTTTTGGGAAATCATCGGGAAACTGAAAGCCATCGGTGCTCAAGGTATCCTAGTATTACCGATTGAAAAAATGATTCTCTGAAACCCACCGGTCGCATCCATGTTTTACCCTTAAAACCGAACAACCATGAACATTATCACCTACCCCGAACGTTCTCAATGGAACGACCTGCTGCGCCGTCCCACCCTCAATACCGCAACCTTGCGTGAAACCGTCCTCGAAGTGTTGGAACGTGTCCGCACGGAAGGAGACAAGGCCGTCATCGAATACGAAGAAAAATTCGACCATGTACACCTGGATAGCCTGACCGTGTCTGAAGAGGAATTTGCCGAAGCAGAAAAGGCTGTCAGCATCGAGCTGAAAGCTGCCATCATGCTGGCTTTCAACAACATCAAGAAATTTCACGAAGCACAGAAGTTCGAAAGCAAACCGGTGAATACCCTGCCGGGAGTTACCTGCTGGCAGAAAGCCGTAGCCATCGAGAAAGTCGGCCTGTATGTACCGGGAGGAACTGCTCCCCTTTTCTCCACCGTACTGATGCTTGCTACTCCGGCTCAGATTGCGGGATGCAAAGAGATTGTACTCTGTACCCCTCCTAACCGTGAAGGAAAAATCCATCCGGCTATTCTGTATGCCGCCAAGATTGCCGGTGTAAGCCGGGTATTCAAAGCCGGAGGTGTACAAGCTATCGGCGCCATGGCCTACGGCACCAGCAGCGTACCCAAAGTATACAAGATATTCGGTCCGGGTAACCAATACGTCATGGCTGCCAAACAGGAAGTGTCTCTACACGATGTCGCCATCGACATGCCGGCAGGTCCTTCGGAAGTAGCCGTACTGGCCGATGAAACGGCAAATCCTATCTTCGTAGCATCCGACCTGCTTTCACAGGCAGAGCATGGTGTAGACAGCCAGTCCATGCTGATTACCACCTCGGCCACCTTGATACGTGCCGTAACTGAAGAAGTGGAACGCCAGCTGGAAGAGTTACCCCGCAAGGAGATTGCAGCCCGCTCCCTGGAACACAGCAAACTGATTCTGATAGACAACATGGAACTGGCTGTAGAGATGATGAACCGTTATGCACCGGAACACCTGATTATCGAGACCAAAAACTACCACGAACTGGCTGAGAAGATTGTCAATGCCGGCTCGGTATTCCTGGGAGCCTATTCTCCGGAAAGTGCGGGCGATTATGCCTCGGGAACCAACCACACCCTGCCGACCAACGGTTATGCCAAAGCCTACAGCGGTGTAAGCCTGGACAGCTTCATCCGGAAAATCACATTCCAGGAAATAACCAAAGAAGGTATCGCCACCATCGGCCCGGCTATCGAAGTCATGGCAGCCAACGAATACCTGGACGCACACAAGAACGCCGTAAGTGTACGTCTGAAAATGTAACTTTAACCCTTTGCTGATATGAAACCTTTGCAAGAACTTACGCGGCCGAACATCTGGGCCTTGAAACCCTACTCTTCGGCCCGCGACGAATATAACGGAGCGGAAGCATCCGTCTTCCTGGATGCCAACGAAAATCCCTACAACCAGCCGAACAACCGTTATCCGGATCCGCTCCAACGGGAACTGAAGAATTTGATTGCTCCCATCAAGAAAGTAAGAAGCGAACAGATTTTTCTGGGTAACGGAAGCGATGAAGCCATCGACCTGGTTTATCGTGCCTTCTGCCGACCGGGAATCGATAATGTAGTGGCCATCGAACCTACCTACGGCATGTATCAGGTATGTGCCGACGTAAACGATGTGGAATACCGCAAGGTCGTACTGGATGCAGACTTTCAGTTCAAGGCCGATGACTTGTTGAAGGCATCGGACGATAACACCAAACTGATCTTCCTCTGCTCGCCCAACAACCCGACCGGCAACAACCTTTCTCATCCGGAAATCGAAAAGCTGCTGCGGGAGTTTCCGGGGCTCGTAATCGTGGACGAAGCCTATTCAGACTTCTCTTCGGCTCCCTCTTTCCTGCGGAAACTGGATAGTTATCCGAACCTGATTGTCCTCCAGACCTTCTCCAAAGCGTGGGGATGCGCCGCCATCCGCTTGGGTATGGCCTTCGCCTCACCGGAAATCATCGGCCTGCTGAGCAAAATCAAATATCCATACAATGTGAACCGGCTTACCCAGCAGGAAGCCATCCAGATGATGCAGAAATATTATCAGATACAGCGGTGGGTAGAATCTCTGCTGGAGGAACGGGGACACCTGATGAAAGAATTCAGCAAACTTCCGTGCTGCAAACACATCTATCCGTCGGATGCCAACTTCTTCCTGACCCGTGTGACCGATGCAAAGAAAATATACAATTACCTGGTCGGTAAAGGTATCATTGTCCGCAACCGAACCAACGTGACGCTCTGTAAAGACTGCCTGCGTATCACCATTGGTACCCGCCCGGAAAATGATATGCTGCTGGAAGCATTAAAGGACTTTGAAGGATGAACACCATGAAGAAAAAAGTTTTATTCATCGACCGCGACGGGACACTGGTCATCGAGCCACCTGTCGATTATCAGTTGGATGCTTTCGAAAAACTGGAGTTCTATCCGAAAGTGTTCCGAAACCTGCACTTCATCCGCCAGAAGCTGAATTTCGAATTTGTCATGGTCACCAACCAGGACGGACTGGGAACCGACAGCTTTCCGGAAGATACCTTCTGGCCGGTACATAATCTGATGCTGAAAAGTTTTGAAAATGAAGGCATCGTTTTCGATGACATCTGCATCGACCGGAGCTTTCCTGAGGACAATGCACCTACCCGCAAGCCCCGCACCGGCATGTTGACCCGCTACCTGAACAACCCGGAATATGACCTGACGGGAAGTTTCGTCATCGGCGACCGGGCAACGGATGTGGAACTGGCCAGAAACTTGGGCTGCAAAGCCATCCTGCTGCAACCAGACCGTTCCTCACTGACGGAAGAATTGAAAGAGACCTGCGTATTGGCCACGACAGACTGGGACCGTATCGCTGAATTCCTGTTCGCCGGAGAGCGGACTGCCGAAGTGCGGCGTACGACCAACGAAACCGATATCTATATCCGTTTGGACCTGGATGGCAACGGGACCTGTGACATCCATACCGGACTAGGATTCTTCGACCACATGTTGGAACAAATCGGCAAGCACGGAGGCATCGACCTGACCATCCAGGTAAAAGGAGACCTGCAAGTGGACGAACACCACACCATCGAAGATACCGCCATTGCTCTGGGTGACTGTATCCGTCAGGCCTTAGGCGACAAGCGAGGTATCGAACGGTACGGTTTCTGTCTACCTATGGATGATTGCCTCTGTTCTGTCGCCCTAGACTTCGGAGGACGTCCCTGGCTGGTTTGGGATGCAGACTTCCACCGCGAAAAGATTGGCGACATGCCTACCGAGATGTTCCTGCACTTCTTCAAGTCGCTGAGTGACTCGGCCCGCATGAATCTGAACATCAAGGCGGAAGGGCAGAACGAACATCACAAGATAGAAGGTATCTTCAAGGCTCTGGCACGCAGCCTCAAAATGGCAGTGCGGAGAGATGTCTATCACTATGAAGTACCTTCCAGCAAAGGTATGCTGTAAGCAGACCGTTTCCGGTTCTAAATGTTAATTTTTATTTTTAACGGCCAAATTGCTTGCACTTATCAAATTTATCGTTACATTTGCAACGAAACAAGAAAAATATAGAACAACAATGAAACAATCTATGGCATATACATTCTTCTGGTGGCGCCTCTTACAACTCCAAAAGTCGTAAGGGAACTCAGTCGTGTGTATATACCTGCATAGAAAAGATATAACCGTGAAAGGCTGTCGTACTTTACGACAGCCTTTTTTTTGTTCATTTCCGAAAACAGCAATTAATCACATTCAAAAAAACAGCTATCGATATGAAAACTTATCAAGTAAACGAAGAAGGGTATTATGGTAATTTCGGAGGAGCCTATATCCCGGAAATCCTTCACCGATGTGTCACCGAACTGAAAGAAGCCTATCTGAAGGTATTGGAAAGTCAGGACTTCCAGGAGGAGTTCGCCCAACTGCTACGCGACTATGTAGGACGCCCCTCCCCTCTTTACCTGGCCAAACGCCTTTCCGAAAAATACGGCTGCAAGATTTACCTGAAACGGGAAGACCTGAACCACACCGGTGCCCACAAAATCAACAATGCCATCGGCCAGGTACTACTTGCCAAACGCATGGGGAAAAAACGCATCATCGCCGAAACCGGAGCAGGACAACACGGAGTAGCTACAGCCACTGTCTGTGCCTTGATGAACATGGAATGCGTAGTCTACATGGGAAAGACTGATGTGGAACGCCAGCACGTCAACGTGGAACGGATGAAGATGTTAGGAGCCAAGGTTGTGGCTGTCACTTCAGGGAACATGACACTGAAAGACGCTACCAACGAAGCCATCCGAGACTGGTGCTGCCACCCTGCCGACACCTATTACGTGATTGGTTCCACAGTGGGACCTCATCCATATCCCGATATGGTAGCCCGCCTGCAATCGGTCATCAGCGAAGAAATCAAGAAACAGCTGCAGGAACACGAAGGACGAGATTATCCGGATTATCTGATGGCTTGTGTGGGTGGCGGAAGCAATGCCGCCGGAACCATCTATCATTATATTGACGACGAACGGGTGAAAATCATTCTGGCAGAAGCCGGCGGTAAGGGAATAGATACCAACCTGTCGGCCGCTACCATCCACCTCGGGAAACTGGGCATCATACATGGTTCAAAGACCCTGGTCATGCAGGACGAAGACGGACAGATTCAGGAACCTTACTCCATTTCGGCAGGGCTGGACTATCCCGGCATCGGTCCCATGCATGCCAACCTGGCCCACGAACACCGTGCCACCGTTCTGGCCATCAACGACGATGAAGCCATCCGGGCTGCCTACGAACTGACACTGCTGGAAGGTATCATTCCGGCCTTAGAATCCGCACATGCTTTGGGAGCATTACCCAAGGTGGCCTTCCGACCGACAGATATCGTGGTACTGACCGTTTCCGGACGGGGAGACAAAGACATCGATACCTACCTGAGCCATAACCCGTATCAGGACTGACCTTCAAAACAGAAAAATATGAAACAATATACTTATACCACCGCCTACAAAACCCTGTTAGGTGATTTGCACACTCCGGTAACAACTTACCTGAAGGTACGTGACCTGTTCCCGCAAAGTGTCCTGATGGAAAGTTCGGATTATCACGGAGTAGAAAACAACCGTTCCTTCATCGGACTGAATCCGATAGCCAGTATCTCCATCAGTCACGGTAAAGCTACTGCCAAATTTCCGGACGGGACCCAGGAAGTCCGAGACATCGATGACCACTACCGGGTAGACCAGGCCATCAGCGATTTCCTGACCCGCTTCCAAGTAGAAGGCGAATATGCCCACTATTGCGGCCTATACGGTTATACCACCTTCAATGCGGTACGTTATTTTGAACACATTCCCGTAAAAGACAGTATCAGTACCATCAATGACGCACCGGACATGCTGTATATCCTGTACAAATACCTGATTGTCTTCCATGACTTCAAGCACGAAATGGTTTTGCTGGAAATGCAGAGTGACGACGAACCCAGCCACATTGACGAAGTGGAAAAAGCCATCTGTAACCGGAACTATACGACCTTTGACTTTCGGGCAGTAGGCCCCACCGTCAGCACGCTGACCGACGAGGAACATAAAGCCAACATCCGTAAGGGAATTGCCCATTGCCTGCGGGGGGATGTTTTCCAGATTGTCCTTTCACGACGTTTCATCCAGCGCTACCAGGGAGATGATTTCAAACTTTACCGGGCATTGAGAAGCATCAATCCGTCGCCTTATCTTTTCTATTTCGATTTCGGTGGTTTCCGCATCTTCGGTTCCTCACCCGAAACCCATTGCAAGATAGAAGACGGGCGAGCCACCATCGACCCGATAGCCGGAACTACCCGACGCAGCGGGAACAAGGAAACCGATGCCCAGCTGACGGCCGCCCTGTTGGCCGACCCGAAAGAAAATGCGGAACATGTCATGCTCGTCGACCTGGCACGCAATGATTTAAGCCGCAACTGCCACGACGTAAAAGTAGAATTCTACAAGGAACCACAATATTACAGTCACGTGATTCACTTGGTCAGCCGTGTCAGCGGTGAACTCAATGCCGGAAGCAACCCCATCAAAACATTCATCGACACGTTCCCTGCCGGAACCTTAAGCGGCGCTCCGAAAGTCAGAGCCATGCAGCTCATCAGCGAATATGAGCCTCACAACCGGGGAGCTTACGGGGGTTGCATCGGATTCATCGGACTGAACGGTACGCTAAACCAAGCCATCACCATCCGTACATTCGTCAGCCGCAACAATGAACTTTGGTTCCAGGCTGGAGGCGGTATCGTCGCCAAAAGCAATGAAGAGAACGAATTACAGGAAGTCAACAACAAGCTGGGTGCCCTGAAAAAAGCCATTACCCTGGCCGAACAACTTTAACAAAAGCTACAATCATGAAAATAGTCATCATTGATAATTACGACTCATTTACCTACAACCTGAGTCACCTGGTCAAGGAACTAGGTGCAGAAGTCACCGTATTGCGCAACGACAGCTTCCCAATAGAAGAACTGGAAACATACGACAAGATTCTGCTCTCCCCCGGGCCAGGTATTCCTAAAGAAGCCGGCTTATTGCTGGAAGTCATCCGCACTTACGCCGGAAAGAAACCTATCCTTGGAGTGTGCTTGGGCGAACAGGCTATCGGAGAAGTATTCGGGGGAAAACTTACCAATCTGAGCGAAGTTTATCACGGTATTCAGAGCCCTATCCGTATCACAGCCTCCAACTACCTGTTCGAAGGACTTCCCGAAGAAATACTAGTCGGCCGTTACCATTCATGGGTAATAGACCGGGAAAACTTTCCCGATGCCCTGGAAATAACGGCCGTCAGCCAGGAAGGTTACATCATGGCACTTCGGCACAAGGACTTCGATGTACAGGGTATCCAGTTCCATCCGGAATCGGTCTTAACTCCCGACGGAAAAAAGATTATCAGCAACTGGTTGAATCACGTATGAAAAGACAGAACGATATGAAAGATATATTGAAAAGACTCTTCAACCACGAAGAGTTGACCCGAGAAGAAGCCTGTAACTTGTTACAGAATATAACCCGTGGATGCTACAGCGATATCCAGATAGCCTCCCTGCTCACTGTATTCCAGATGCGCGGTATCAAAGTAGATGAACTCATCGGCTTCCGCGACGCATTACTGTCCACCCGCCTGCCAGTAGACCTGAGCGCTTATCAGCCGATTGACATCGTAGGAACAGGAGGAGACGGCAAAAACACGTTCAACATTTCCACTTGTGCCTGCTTCATCGTAGCCGGAGCCGGATATCATGTAGCCAAACACGGCAATTATGGAGCAACGTCCATCAGTGGTGCCAGCAACGTTATGGAAGCCCACGGAGTAAAATTCACGAATGACCCAGACAAATTGATTCGTTCCATGGAAGAGTGTAACATGGTCTACATGCACGCACCCCTCTTCAATCCGGCCATGAAAAGTGTCGCTCCGGTACGGAAAGCCTTGCAGATACGAACCATCTTCAATCTGCTGGGACCGCTGGTGAATCCTTGCTTACCGGCCTATCAGTTGTTGGGAGTAGCCGACTTGCAACAAATGCGTCTTTACACCAATACCCTACAGAAGCTGGGTATCGGATTCGCAGTAGTCAACAGCCTGGACGGTTACGACGAGATTTCACTGACCAATGAATTCAAGGTCATGACCAACCACTACGAAACCATCTACTATCCGGAAAGACTGGGATTACAGATAGCCTCGCAGGAAGCTCTTTCCGGCGGAAATACACCGGAAGAGGCGTCACGAATATTCGATGATGTCCTTACCAACCAGGCTACCCAAGCCCAGACAGACTGTGTGATCATCAATGCCGCTTTTGCCATCCAGGCCATCAATCCGATGATGCCTATCGAGACTTGTATCGGTACAGCCCGCGAGACCTTGGAAAGCGGAAAAGCACTGGCTACCTTCCGGAAATTCATTGAACTGAACAGTTAATCACCTTTACACAAGTCAATCACCATGAAAGAAGATATTCTGCAAACCATCATCGCCCATAAACGGATAGAACTGGCAGCACAGGAAGAGGCCGTACCCATGGCACATCTTGTCCAGCAACTGGATACCCCATCGGACGGTATCAGCATGAAGGCTTCATTGGCTTCTTCACCCTACGGAATCATCGCCGAATTCAAACGGAAATCCCCTTCAAAAGGCTGGATAAACGCTGAAGCCGACGCCGCTATCATCCCTGCCAGTTACGAGACTAACGGAGCTTCTGCCCTTTCCATCCTGACCGATGAAACTTTCTTCGGCGGAACACTGAAAGACATCCGTACTGCCCGTCCTCTGGTGAATCTACCGATTCTTAGAAAAGACTTTATCATCAGCGAATATCAGTTGTATCAGGCAAAGCTGATAGGTGCGGATGCCATCCTGCTGATTGCTGCCTGCTTGACACCTCAACAATGTATGTCCCTGGCCCGTACAGCCCATGAACTGAAGCTGGAAGTTCTATTGGAAATTCATACGGAAGCTGAATTGGCTTATGTAAATGACTATATAGATATGGTAGGAGTCAACAACCGTAACCTAGGTACTTTCCATACCGATGTAGAAAATTCGTTCCGCCTGGCAGAAAAACTTCCGGATAACTACCTGTTGGTGTCCGAAAGCGGTATCTCCCGACCGGAAACAGTCATCAGTCTCCGTACAGCCGGATTCCGGGGATTCCTGATGGGAGAAGCTTTCATGAAAAATTCCCGACCGGGAGAAACATTGTCTCACTTCATTCATGAACTGAAAGTATGCTTATAAAAGTATGTGGCGTGCGGGATGCCAACAATATCCGTGAAGTGGAAGCCTGCGGGACAGACTGGATGGGATTCATCTTTTTCGCTCCCTCTGCCCGGAACGTAACCGACCGACCGGAATACCTGCCTGTACATGCCCGCCGTGTCGGTGTATTTGTCGACGCTGATTTCAAGACCATGACAGAAAAGATACAGGAATTCGGACTGCATCTCGTCCAACTGCACGGGACTGAATCACCGGAAACCTGTCTGAAACTGAAACAACTGGGTGTAGAAATTGTCAAAGCCTTTGCCATCCGTTCTCCCAACGATTTAAAACAGACAGCAGCATATACCGGCACATGCGACTATTTCCTCTTCGATACACCTTGTATTGGCTACGGAGGATCCGGAAAAAGTTTTGACTGGAACCTGCTCCAGCACTATCAGGGAAAGACTCCTTTCCTGTTAAGTGGAGGAATCGGACCAGACAGTCTGGAAGCACTGGCCTCCTTCCACCATCCGGCATGGGCAGGTATCGACCTGAACAGCCAATTCGAAACAGCACCTGCCTGCAAGAATACCGCTGCACTAAAAACATTTATCGAACAATTCAAAACGCTACAACTATGAACCGTATCAACCAATTATTCAACGAAAAGAAAACACCTGTCCTCTCCTTGTATTTTTGTGCCGGAACACCGGTCCTGAACGGAACTGCCGATGTTATCCGGACCCTGGAAAAGAAAGGCATCGATATGATAGAAATCGGAATCCCGTTCAGTGACCCGATGGCAGACGGTCCCGTCATCCAAGATGCGGCCACCAAAGCCCTCCGAAACGGTATGACGCTGAAACTGCTGATGAGCCAGCTGAAAGATATCCGTAAAGACGTCCGGATTCCATTGGTGTTCATGGGTTACCTGAATCCAATCATGCAATACGGATTCGAACGCTTCTGTCAGGATTGTCAAACATGTGGAATTGATGGCGTGATTATCCCTGACCTGCCGTTCAAAGACTATCAGCAGGAATATCGTCCGATTGCCGAAAAATACGATATCAAAGTCATCATGTTAATCACTCCAGAAACCAGCGAAGAACGAATCCGGCAAATCGACCGGCACACGGATGGCTTCATCTATATGGTTTCTTCGGCAGCCATCACGGGAGCCCAGAAAGACTTCAACGAACAGAAACAAGCTTATTTCAAACGTATCGAAGCCATGAATCTGCAGCATCCGCGAATGATCGGTTTCGGTATCTCCAACCGACAGACATACGAAGTCGCAGTATCGCACGCAGCCGGATGCATTATCGGAAGCAAGTTCGTTACCTTATTGGAAGAAGAACAAGAAGATGCCGGAAAGGCGGTAGACAGACTTCTGGAAGCCTTAAAATAACCATTTTGTCATTTTAACAGGGCCCGAATTGCATATAAGAGCGAAGATTACTATCTTTGTGGCAAAATTCGAGAGACAATATGATAAAATCAGACTATCCTTCCGTTCTATTGATATATACCGGAGGAACCATCGGTATGATTGAAAACCCAGAAACAGGTGCCTTAGAGGCATTTAATTTCAATCAGCTGCAAGAAAATGTACCCGAACTGAAACGTTTCAACTGCCGGATTTCGGTCTACCAGTTCAGCTCACCGATTGATTCCTCCGATATGGAACCAGCTCTATGGTCGAAACTGGTGAAAATCATCCAATACAATTATGACAGTTTCGATGGTTTCGTCATCCTTCATGGAACAGATACCATGGCTTATACGGCCTCTGCCCTGAGTTTCATGCTGGAGAATCTGGCCAAACCCGTCATCCTGACCGGAAGCCAACTTCCTATCGGAGTATTGAGAACTGACGGAAAGGAAAACCTGATCACTTCCATTGAAATAGCTGCTGCCAGACATCCGGACGGAACAGCGGTTGTACCAGAGGTCTGCATCTTTTTTGAAAATCACCTGCTACGTGGCAACCGCACTACAAAAATCAATGCTGAGAATTTCAATGCATTCCGTTCCTACAATTATCCGGCTTTGGCTACAGCTGGCATTCACATCAAATACGAATATGACCGTATCCGGAAGGTTGACCCTAAACTGCCGTTGCATGCCCATTATGTCTTTGATACGAATGTCATCATTCTTACCTTGTTTCCTGGCATCCAGGAGAATATCATCCGCAATGTATTGGAAACACCCGGACTGAAAGCTGTCGTACTGAAAACCTACGGTTCTGGTAACGCTCCTCAGAAACCTTGGTTTATCCAACTCCTGAAAGACGCAACCTCTCGGGGTATCGTCATCATCAACATTTCCCAGTGTCAGACCGGTATGGTGGAAATGGCCCGTTACGAAACCGGACTTCACCTGCTGGATGCGGGAGTCATCAGCGGTTACGACGCTACGGTAGAAAGTGTACTTACCAAACTGATGTTCCTGTTAGGCCACAAACTTACGACCCGCGAAGTACGTAATGAAATGGCCCGTTGTCTGGCTGGAGAATTTACACGTCCTGAATTGTAACGTCATTGTAACATCTATTTCATAAGAGAGAAACAAACGATGCTCACCTTTGCAGAAAGAAAATAAATCTGTTACTTTTGTAACTAATAAAAAGGATGAGTATGAATGATTATCGTATTTTAGTGGTAGATGATGAAGAAGATCTGTGCGAGATTCTGAAGTTCAATCTGGAGATGGAAGGCTATACAGTAGATACAGCCAACTCGGCAGAAGAGGCCCTGAAATTGGATCTGACTTCCTACAACTTGTTATTGTTGGATGTCATGATGGGAGAGATTTCCGGATTCAAAATGGCCAGCATGCTGAAGAAGAACAAAGATACGGCAGGAATCCCCATCATCTTCATCACAGCCAAAGATACAGAAAACGATACCGTCACCGGATTCAATCTGGGAGCAGACGATTATATCTCCAAACCGTTTTCACTGCGTGAAGTCATCGTGCGGGTAAAAGCTGTTCTCCGCCGCACCAGCACGGTCCAGAAAGAGCCGGAACAACTGCAGTACAAAGGTCTGGTCATCGATATTCCCAAGAAAAAGGTTACCATCGATGATACCGAAGTTCCGCTTACCAAAAAGGAATTTGAAATTCTGCTGCTTCTCTTGCAGAATCAGGGACGTGTATTCTCCCGCGAAGACATCCTTACCAAGGTATGGCACGATGAAGTCTATGTACTCGACCGTACCATCGATGTCAACATCACCCGTCTGCGTAAGAAAATCGGCAATTACGGAAAGTACATCGTTACCCGCCTGGGATATGGCTACTGTTTCGAATGTGAATAAAGAAGGAGAACTGTACCATGACCAAACTGACCTTCCGCATCCTGTCGTTCAGCCAACGGCTGTTCATCTCTGTCATTCTGCTGTTCATCGCTTTTGCCGTATGTTTCATGATTTTCCAATACCAACGGGAAAAGTCATTCAAGACAGAACTGCTCAATACCCAGCTACAGAATTACAACATCCAGTTGTATGACTATCTGACTGACAGCGGAAGACTGGACATGGATTCGCTTCAGAAATATGTGGAAAGACACTTGATTCCCAACTTACGTGTCACCATCATCCAACCGGACGGAAAAGTCATCTATGACAATTCCAGCGACAAGTGGGAACAATTTCCCAACCATGCTTCCCGAAAAGAGATACAGAATGCCTTGATGCAAGGAAGCGGCTATGCCATCAGCCGCCGTTCGGAAAGTATTCAAGGGGAGGAATATTTCTATTCGGCCCATTATTTCCCCTCCCATCGGCTGATTATCCGTTCTGCCCTTCCTTACAACCTCAGTCTGACCGAGCATCTGAAAGCCGATTCCAACTACATCTGGTTCACACTGGTAGTCAGTCTGATATTGGCCATTCTTTTCTACCGTTTCACCAACAAACTGGGGATGTCCATCACCAAGCTACAACAGTTTGCCATGAAAGCAGACCGGAACGAACCGATAGACATGGAGATTCTACAGACTTTCCCCAAAAATGAGCTGGGGGAAATCTCACAGCACATCATTAAAATCTATAAAAGACTACATAGAGCCAAAGAAGCCCTTTATATCGAACGCGAAAAATTGATATCTCACTTGCGCACCTCTCATGAAGGGTTAGGGGTCTTTACCCAAGAACGGAAAGAAATTCTGGTAAACGACTTGTTTACCCAATATTTCAATAACATATCCGACCAGAATCTGCGTTCGACCAACGACATATTCTCTATTCCGGAAATCAAGCCGTTTGTTGATTTCCTGCAAAAGAATCAAAGCAATTACAGCAAGGAGGAAAAGCGGACATCCTTGCATATCAGCAAGAACGGAAGAGTCTTTTCTTTGGAATGCATCCTGTTTCAAGACCTTTCTTTTGAAATTTCCATCAACGATGTAACCCAGGAAGAAGAACAGGCGCGACTGAAACGTCAATTGACTCAAAATATTGCTCACGAACTGAAGACCCCGGTCAGCAGTATTCAGGGATACCTGGAAACCATACTCAGCAATCCGAATATTTCACCGGAGAACATGCATACCTTCCTGGAAAGAAGTTATGCACAGAGCAACCGGTTGACAACACTACTTCGGGATATTTCCGTACTGACCCGTATGGACGAAGCTCCTGATATGGTGGAACGGGAAAGCATTGACCTCAGCAAGATCGTAAAGGACATGCTGAACGAGGTAGCTTTAGGACTCGAAGAAAAACAGATTCGTGTCATCAACCTATTACCTCCACGCCTGATACTGGTGGGAAACCACTCACTGGTCTATTCCATCTTCCGGAACCTGACCGACAACACCATCGCATACGCCGGAACCGGGGTACAGATTACCATCAACTGTTTCCGCGAAGATGACAAATACTATTATTTCAGTTACTCAGACAACGGAGTCGGAGTAGCGGAAACCCATTTGAACCGCTTGTTCGAACGCTTCTACCGGGTCGACAAGGGACGTTCCCGCAAATTAGGAGGTACAGGATTGGGACTGGCCATTGTGAAGAACGCTGTTCTGTTCCATGGAGGAACCATCTTCGCCAAAAAAGCTCCACAAGGAGGACTGGAATTTATCTTCACCCTTCAGAAGCATAAGGAAGCCTGAAACAGGGTTTCCTCATTTCACTCCCCATGTGCAGACAAAATCAGAAGTAACCAGATATGATAAGATAAAACGTTGGTCCGTGCCGGTCCGATACTCTCGGGCCAGCATCGTACCGGACTCTTGAGGCACGAATGGGAAAATCTGTAAATGTGACAGGAAATCAACTCCGTCAGTTTCCAATAATTTGAACAGCGTTTCTTTTCCCGACCAATGCAATAAAGCTCCTTTCAACTGAAGTTCAGCAGGAAGTTGTTCCTTTTCGGGAAACTCATCGGACCTGATGAAACGGGAAGTCACTTTCAACACCCTTTCCGCTACCTGTTCGATATCGATACCCGGCAAAGCGGAAGGATGAATTCCCACAGCAACATATCCCTTGGTATGTGAAATGGTAATCCGTCGAGAATCATGTTTCAGATAAGGCTGCCCCGACGGTAAATGAGCAATGTCAAACTCCTCACCTGCCAAAGCCTTCAGCAGCACACGTACCACCAGATATTCCAGTTTACGAGAAGGTGATTTCAAGGAGCCAAGTTCAGTCTCATAAGGTAACTGCTCCACCAGCATAGCACGAAGCTCTGAAGGCGATTCAGTGACTTTCCAGATCCCCCATACGGCTCCTCCGGCCGACCATTGTTTCCAAAGAGGCATGATTACGGTTCTTTCTTTGCTTCTACCACCGGAAGCGATTCCACAGGAACTACAATAACCTTTATCTTCAAGATACGGCGTGCGTCCATCTCCAATACTTCGAAACGATAATCTCCATACGTAAGCACCTCATGCAAAGCAGGGAACTCACCTTTCAGTTCCAGCAACAGACCCGCAAGCGTATCAGCATCTCCGGCAGCTTCGGAGAAGTCATCCGGATCAATCTTCATAATTTTATAGAAGTCAGACAGCAGTGTCTTGGCCTCAAACACGTAAGTATTCTCAGACAAGCGTACATACATCCGTTCCTCATCATCATATTCATCATTGATTTCACCTACTATCTCCTCAATGATGTCTTCCATGGTAATCATACCGGAAGTACCTCCAAATTCATCGACCACAATGGCGATATGCACTTTATTGGTCTGGAAATCCCGAAGCAGGTCATCTATCATTTTAGTTTCCGGAACAAAGAATGCCGGTCGGATAAGGTTCTGCCATTTGAAATCGGGTCCTTTATCCAGATATGGCAACAAGTCCTTGATATAAAGAATACCTTTGATATTGTCGCGTGAATCTTCATATACCGGAATACGGGAATACGCATTCTCTACGATACACTTCAATACATCCGGATACGTAGTATCTATCGGCAGGTCAACCATATCCAGTCGGGAAGTCATCACCTCTTTGGCTGTCTCGCCACCGAAACGGATGATTCCTTCCAGCATGTTGCTTTCCTCTGATATTTCATTCTTATCGGTCAGTTCCAAAGCATGAGACAACTCATCGACGGAAATATTGGAAACTTTCTTTTTCCGTTGAGCCAATTTGTTGACAATGAAACCAGACTTCATCAATAATGAAGAAACAGGGCGGAAGACAGAGCGCAGTACATAAATGACCGGCGCCGACTTCCTACAGAAAGCCAGCGTGTGCTGGGCTGAAAAGATTTTTGGCATAATCTCACCGAAAAGCAACAGCAAGAAAGTAAGCAGGACAGTAATGACCAGAAATTCCAGAATCTGTGCAGAGCCAAAATCAACCACTTCTTCGAAGAAGTAGTTACAGAGCATGATAATGGTCACATTCACAAAATTATTTGAAATAAGGATGGTAGCCAACAACCGTTCCGAATCATTCAGCAACGCTTTGATTTTCTTATCGGAACGATGTTCTTCCTCCTCGATGGAATTAAGGTCAGACGGAGAAAGTGAAAAGAAAGCAATCTCCGAAGCAGACACAAATCCAGAAGCGTAAAGCAGAACTACTACCAAACACAATGCAATGATGGCCCCCATAGAAGGAGACATGACGGTTACTCCGTCACATAAATCCGCCAAGCGGCATAAATACGAGTCCGGGTCCAAGGAAAATGATTTTAGTTAAACATGTGTTTCTTAAAAAGGCAAATCGTCCGATTCGGATGTTGCAGGCTGGGGCTGGGCAGCAGACGGCTGAGTTGCTGCCGGCTGTGGAGCGACCGGCTGACCGGCAGGTTGCTGTACCGCACGGGTCAGCATCTCCATATTATCGCCGAAGATTTCCACCACATACCGTTTCACCCCATTCTGGTCGTCATACGAACGGCTTCTGATTTTTCCTTCTATGTAAAGTTTATCGCCCTTGCGGACATATTTCTCTGCCACTTCGGCAAGCCCTCTCCACAAGACGATGTTGTGCCATTCGGTACGTTCAGGCACCTGCGTACCATTGGCCAATGTATATCCACGGTCGGTAGTAGCCAAAGGAAATGTGGCTACCGCTACACCGCTGTCCAAGTAACGTACTTCGGGGTCTCTCCCTACATTACCTATCAACTGTACTTTATTCAATGACATGATTCTAACGATTTTGGTTCAAAATTAGAGAAAAAAAACGAGATACCAAGCGTGACACCGGAAATTTGTGCAAATCATCGACCCGGACCCGCAGGTAACCTAGAAGTTCACAGCCATCGGCTTCCAGCGTCACCTCGTAACAATTGGCATGAATTACCCGATGAGACAAGACATGTTTCACGTTCTTCTCTATCAAACGCACGTTTTTTATCGGATTTCCCTGCAACAATGCAGAAAAATCATCCGAAGCGAATAATTTTTCCTCTTCCATCGCTTCCGAAGTCTCAATCAACGGAAATTCATACAAGTTCTGCCAGATATCACCTGCCGGTCTCTTCCGGAGATAAGTATATTCTCCCGCACATACATATATATAATGAAAATAACGGGGAATCACCTTCGTCTTATGCTGCTTACAGGGAAGGGCATCCACCTTTCCGGCCTGCAGTGCCACACAACTGTCGTTCAACGGACAAAACAGGCACGAAGGTGAAGACGGGACACACTGTATCGCTCCAAAATCCATAATTGCCTGGTTATAAAGCGCGGGACGCTTCTTATCCAACAATTCATCCGCCAATCCGGCAAAGAGTTTCTTTCCCTTCGTACTGTCTATCGGTTCGTCTATCCCCATCCAGCGCGACAGTACCCGATACACGTTTCCATCTACTACCGCACACGGCAAGTCATAGGCAAACGAACAGATGGCGGCGGCCGTATAATCGCCTACCCCCTTCAGTTTCCGGACCTCCTCATAGGTTTCCGGGAATTTTCCCATCCCTGCTATGGAACGGGCAGCCGCGTGCAGATTGCGTGCCCGCGAATAGTACCCCAATCCTTGCCAGTATTTCATCACTTCATCCTCATCTGCCTCAGCCAAGGAAAACACATCCGGAAACCGTTGGATAAAACGACAATAGTAGTCATATCCCTGGGCCACACGGGTCTGTTGCAGAATGATTTCGGATATCCATATTTTATAAGGGTCTTTCGTCTCACGCCACGGCAAATTACGTTGATTCACCTCGTACCATGTAATCAATTTTTCAGCGAACCGATTCATAAAAATTCTATTTCTTTGAACTTCAAACTAGCAAATTTTCCGCAAAAATAGGGTTTTTACAGGTGTCGAACACACTTTTTCTAAAATTTATAGCGAATATATTTCTATAAAAACAAGAAAAGGTATATATTTGCAATCCAAAAAATTAAGACAACGTATAACTATAATCCAACAGTGAAATGACTAAAGCAGATATCGTAAACGAAATAGCCAAGAATACGGGTATCGACAAGCAGACCGTGTTGACTACCGTTGAGGCTTTTATGGATTCAGTGAAGGAATCTTTGTCGAATGACGAAAACGTTTACCTGAGAGGTTTCGGTAGTTTTATTGTAAAGAAGAGAGCGCAGAAGACCGCACGCAACATCTCTAAGAATACTACAATCATTATCCCGGAACACAATATTCCGGCCTTCAAGCCAGCGAAAACTTTTACTCTTTCAGTAAAAAAATAATTAACATTAGTATTAACCCTATAAAATTTTGAAGCTATGCCAAGCGGAAAGAAAAGAAAAAGACATAAAATGTCTACTCACAAGCGTAAAAAAAGATTGAGAAAGAACAGACATAAAAGCAAAAAATAAATAGTCTGTCTGACTTTAGAAAGAACAAACTTGCGATACTGTATGGTCTTCCAAGTTTGTTCTTTCTGTAAATTGAGGTATAAAAAGAATAAACCAAACGTCTAAACATACAAGTAACAAGTGACAAGCGAATTAGTAGTAGATGTACAGCCCAAAGAAATCTCCATCGCCTTGTTGGAAGACAAGAATCTCGTGGAATTTCAGAAAGAGGAACGGAACCTTTCGTTCGCTGTAGGGAACATGTACGTGGGCAAAGTCAGAAAACTGATGCCCGGACTCAATGCCTGCTTCGTAGATGTAGGCTTCGAGAAAGACGCTTTTCTTCATTACTTAGACTTAGGCCCACAGTTTCATTCTTATCAGAAGTATCTGAAACAGGTTTTAAGCGACCGTAAAAAACTCTATCCTATCTCGAAAGCTTCCATGCTTCCCGACATCGAAAAGGACGGCACCATCTCGAATGTGCTCCAGCAGGGACAGGAGGTCATCGTACAGATTGTCAAGGAACCCATCTCCACCAAAGGACCGCGTCTGACGTGCGAACTTTCATTTGCCGGACGTTATCTGGTCCTGATACCTTTCAATGACAAGGTTTCGGTTTCCCAGAAAATCAAGTCCAGTGAAGAGCGTGCCCGTCTGAAACAACTGCTACAGAGTATCAAGCCGAAAAATTTCGGCGTCATCGTACGCACCGTAGCCGAAGGGAAACGGGTCGCCGAACTCGACGCAGAGCTTAAAGTCCTGTTGAAACATTGGGAAGAGACCATCACCAAAGTACAGAAGGCCACCAAACTGCCTTCATTGGTCTACGAGGAAACCAGCCGTACAGTAGCCATGCTGCGCGACCTGTTCAACCCCTCTTATGAAAATATTTATGTAAACGATACGACCGTTTACAACGAAGTAAAAGATTACGTGGCACTGATAGCTCCCGAACGGACGGAGATTGTCAAGTTCTACAAGGGTCAGCTTCCCATCTTCGACAATTTCGGTATCACCAAACAGATCAAATCCTCGTTCGGGAAAACCGTTTCCTACAAAAGCGGTGCTTATCTCATCATCGAACACACAGAAGCGCTGCATGTGGTCGATGTGAACAGTGGAAACCGTTCCAAAGCAAGCAACGGACAGGAAGCCAACGCGCTGGATGTGAATTTAGGTGCTGCCGACGAGCTGGCCAGACAGCTCCGCCTGCGTGATATGGGAGGTATCATCGTAGTGGACTTCATCGACATGAACCTGGCTGAGAACCGCCAGAAGCTTTACGAACGCATGTGCCAAAACATGCAGAAAGACCGTGCCAAGCATAACATATTGCCACTCAGTAAATTTGGTCTGATGCAGATTACCCGCCAACGGGTACGACCGGCCATGGACGTCACAACCGATGAAGATTGTCCGACCTGTTTCGGGAAAGGGAAGATTAAACCTTCCATCCTTTTTACAGATACACTGGAAAGTAAGATTGACTACCTGGTCAACAAGTTAAAAATGAAGAGATTTACCTTGCATATACATCCGTATGTAGCCGCTTATGTCAATCAGGGAATCGTTTCCCTGAAACGGAAATGGCAGATGAAATACGGATTCGGTATCAAGGTGATTCCGAACCAGAACCTGGCTTTCCTCCAATACAAGTTCTATGACGTATTCGGCGAGGAAATCGACATGAAGGAAGAGTTCGAAATCAAATGATAAAAAAAATGACTGTATGAACCTGAAATCAGGACATACAGTCATTTTTTTTGTTTCTACGACAGAGGTTATTATCTCACCCACTTTTCTTCCAGCTCTACCGCCATCGGAAAAATCAGGTTGTTTTCCAGGTGAATGTGCTCATACAGGTGACGTACAAAGTCTTCCAGTTCCTGCATCAACAGGCGATAGCTGTTGCATCCGTCTGCCGGAGCTGTAAATCCGTTGGTCAGTTCAGCGATACGGTGATAACGGTTTCCTTCGCCCTCGTGTTCCATCCGCATCACCCGAATCGGATTCGCTACCGTTCCGCAATGCATCTGTTCGATGTAGCGGCCCTGTTCGGAAGCGTCGAACAGTTCCAGCAGGTAAGGGAACAATACATTCTCCTCTTTCTGCAAATGCATTTCCAGTTCCTGCAGCGATTCTACAAACAACACATGCAGCTCATGCAGTTCCGGATGTGCCTCTCCATGCACAGCCTCCACTTTCTCCAGCAGCGCCAGCGTCACCGGACCTTGACGACGGATGTAGCGGTGATGGATTTTCAAGACATAATCTATCAGCAGGTCCAGCGGCCAGGCAGCAAACCCACCGGCAACCTCCTTATTTGGTTCAAGGGCATCCAGTGCCTTCAGCACCTCAGCTACAGAGACATCGGCCTGCTCACAAGCCTTTTCCAACGCTACCTCACCGTGACAGCAGAAGTCAATGCCGTAACCGGCAAATACACGTGCTGTCGCATAATCAGTGGCTACAATCTGACCAACCTCCCAATTCTCATTCCATTGTTTCTTTTCCATAAAGCGATATGTCTTTTATAAGTGATACTTTCTTTTTCCGATGATGCAAAGTTCGGTAAATCCACCCACATATTCTGTCACGTATGTTACAATCCTCCAAAAATATACAGTCTGACAGAAAGTCCCGTATTTTGTCATTCTGTCACTAGAACCGAGGCAGATAATGAAAATTTGGGTTCACATACCTTAAAAACCTCCGGTTGTCCTTTAAAAAGGTTTGCACAAGTTTAAACGGCCTGCCGCTTTCATGCGACAGTGTGGCTGAAGGCACATACTTTGCAGATTCTTAAGCGAACCGACCACCGAAAGGCGGGGGGCTCAAAGGAATTAAAATTGAAAATAATAACTTAATCAATAGGAGGTTTTACTATGATACCTGTTAGAAAATACAACAATCAGAATTGGTTACCAAGCATCTTCAATGATTTCTTCGACAACAACTGGATGGTTAAGACCAATGCTACCGCTCCGGCTATCAATGTAATCGAGAGCGAAAAAGACTACAAGGTAGAAGTGGCTGCTCCAGGTATGACCAAGGACGATTTCAACATCCATTTGAGTGAAGACAACGAATTGGTCATCACGATGGAAAAGAAGAATGAAAATCAGGAAGAAGACAAAGAAAACAAGAAATACTTGCGCCGCGAATTTTCTTATACCAAATTCCAGCAGGCACTCATCCTGCCGGAAGATGTAGAAAAAGACAATATCAGTGCCAGTGTTTCTGAAGGTGTACTGACAATCGATCTGCCGAAACGCCAACCGGAAGAAAAGGCTAAAGTAAGCCGTCAGATTGAAATCCATTAATTTTCATCATTGATAACCTATCCGGAAATCCCTCTGCATCGTGCAGGGGGATTTTTTTTTGCTGTAGCGCAAATAAAAGGAAACATTTACAACCCAATTGCAGAAATAGACATTTACCTTTGCATATCAGAATTTCCAACCTTGCGTGCCATGCATACAGAACAATACAGCATCATACTTGAAGAAGTAGGTATCCGCCCTACTGCCACCCGATTGCTCATCTACGGAACCATTGCCGGACTGACCGATACATTCAGTTTAGGCAACCTGGAAGATTTACTTCCCAGCATAGACAAGTCGGTCATCTTCCGTACACTGACACTTTTCCATGAACACCATCTTATTCATGGAGTAGACGATGGAAGCGGATCACACAAATACTGTCTTTGTCACAACCATGGTCATTGCCTGAATGAAGAAGCACATTGTCACTTTTACTGCGAACACTGCCAAAAGACTTACTGTCTGGATAAAGACAGCATTCCTCCCATCCGACTACCGGAGGGATTCGTTGCCAAAAAAGTCAGTTATGTAGTAAAAGGCATCTGTAGTGAATGCGCCCGAAAAAGCCGGAAACAGTGACAAAAAAAGACCGGATGCCCTTGTCACAAGTTCACCGGTCTTTCTTGTTGACTTCCGGTCCTGAAAACCGGAAGCCGTTCTATCATGCGTTCAGCAATACTTTCTGGATGGCATCTTTCAGTGCATGTTTCGGCATAGCCCCCTGTGCCATCTGAGGAGAACCCGCCATCGGAACGAACAGCAGCGAAGGTACGCTACGGATTCCGAACAGGGCTGCCAATTCCTCTTCAGCATCCACATCAATCTTATAGATGTCCACTTTGCCTTCATATTCGCCTGCCAGTTCGTCCAGTACAGGAGCCAGCATCTTGCACGGTCCACACCAGGTAGCGTAGAAATCAATCAGTGCCGGACGTTCGCCCAAGAATTTCCATTCGTTAGGGTTGGTTTCATAATTTGCTACTTTAGTCAAGAAATCCGCTTTGGTCAAATGAGTTGCTTTCATAATCTTCTATGTCTTTTTTAATGTTATTGTTTAATTCTTTTTATCTTGATAAGGCTTTACAAAATCCTTATAGATAGCCTTTGTTTCTGTAGTAGTACTGCATCCGCCGCAACAGCATCCTTTATTCAGGACAGCCAATCCGGCAAATAAGATTCCCAGCATAAGCAGGAAATAATCGCCTGCATACAAACCGTAAGAGGTAACCCCTACTCCCGATACCAGACGTATCCATCTGGAGATATCCCAATTATTCAACAAATTACCCATAGCTTCTGTTTTTAGGTTTCTGATACAAAAGTAGTACCAACCGATGGGTTGTACAACAGATTTTTCCTATCTTCGTATAGATAAAATCTATCAAGGTATGAATCTGCAACAAATGGAATATATCGTGGCACTGGACAAGTACCGCCACTTTGTACTGGCAGCCGAGGCATGCGGAGTTACCCAGCCTACCCTGAGCGCCATGATTCAGAAACTGGAAGAAGAACTTGATGTAAAGGTATTCAACCGCGACCGGAAGAACATCACTCCTACCCCCATCGGCAAAAAGATAATCCGTCAGGCACAGATAGCCCTGAACGAGACCCAACGCATCAAGGAACTGGTGGCCGACGAGACCGACAGTATGACCGGCAGCCTGCGCATCGGTGTACTGCCCACCATCGCCCCCTATCTGGTACCGGATTTCATCCATCATTTCCGGAAAGCTTATCCGGGCGTCAGTCTCTTCATTGACGAACGGGCCAACAAGGCTCTGATTCAGGAACTGGAGTACGGAAACCTGGACATTGTACTGACTACGCCTCCGGAAGATTCCAAAAACCTGCTGGAGATACCGGTCTATACCGAACGTTTTGTAGCCTATTTCTCTGAGAAATGTGACCAGACTTGCCGGGCGATTACCACCGACAATCTGCCAGCCGAACAGATGTGGATTCTGAAAGAAGGGCACTGCGTACCGAACGGTTCGCTCAACTTCTGCAAGAACAAGGAAATCGGAAACCACATCTACGAAGCCGGCAGCATCGAAACCCTGATACGTATCGTCGACCGGAACGGAGGTTATACCATCATTCCGGAACTGCACATCGGTTTCCTGACGGAAAGCCAGAAAAAGAATATCCTGCCTTTAGAGACAGCCCCACCTGCCCAACGGTTTGTTTCCCTGTTGATTAAGGATGATTTCATCCGTGAGCGGGCTGTCAACGCAGTTCTTGATACGCTGAAAGCCATTCTTCCTGCACACATGTGGGAAGAAAGAGCCAGCAAACGCCCCATCCGGTTGCGGAGTACCCCGCTGAATACCGACAAGAACGGATAAATTTCCCCTCGCCCCTACGAATAATCCTTGTCACCTGCAGAAGAACAGACTGCTCTCCATCCGCAGAACCTACGGTCTTCCGACGAAAGACATAGGTTCTGCCTTGCAGGAACGTAAATCCGGGGGATTAAGAACGTAAACAACGACTGCAGAAAAACGATATATAATACGAAACAACGACTATTCAGTATCTTCCCAACCAACAATACAGACATGGATAAGAAAAAGAACATAGCCTTGGTACTCTCCACAGGGGGAGCCAGAGGAATTGCCCACATCGGTGTCATCGAGGAACTGGAACGCCAAGGATATCACATTACTTCCATCGCCGGTTGTTCGATGGGAGCGTTGATTGGTGCGGCGTACGCTACCGGAAGGTTGCAGGCCTGCAAAGAAGCCCTTCTGTTACTGAACAAACCGTCCCTCTTGAAACTGATGGATATCACCGTATCCCGAAGCGGATTTCTAAAGGGCAACAAACTGATGCGGAGAATCGCTGAAATCATTCCCGATGTACGCATCGAAGAGCTGAAGATTCCCTTCACCGCAGTAGCTACAGACCTGCAGACAGAGCAGGAAGTAGTGTTCCGTAAAGGGAAACTGCTGGACGCTGTACGTGCCTCCATTTCCTTACCGAACCTCTTTCAACCTTTCAAATGGAACGGAAGTTTTCTCGTAGATGGAGGATTGTCTGCTCCTCTACCCCTAGAATATGTACACAGGGAAGCAGATGACCTGCTGGTAGCTTCCGTAGCCTATAGCCTACACAGCAATGACAAACCGTTTTTACTGAAACCAGACCGGTACTTCTTCATGAGCCAGCCTACCACCATTCTGGTCCAGAAGAATATCAGTCACACCATCGCCCGTTTTCATCCCGACATGGTGATACGCTCGGAAACCCGTCCGTTTACGATTTTTCAGTTCGATAAGGGGAAAGAACTGATAGCGTTGGGAGTGGCTGCGGTAAGGAAGACATGCAAGCCATAAGTCGACTAGAATTCATCCATGCAGCCCATTGACTGGAACAATCACGATGAAAGTATCAGAACTGTCCGTCAGGCTTATTTCTTTGTATCGAACGAACAGAAGAAGCGCAAAAGCTCTCCATTGGCCCGATTGTCAATCTCCGCTTCCCGCTCTTCTTCAAACAGATCTAGAGTAGCCAAACATTCTCCACAGATATCCACCCCTATCACCTGCTCCTGCCGGAGCACCACAGCCAGCAACTGTTCGAGTTCAGGCAGACTAAGGGAACCTTGGTCCCAGTTGGTGACCGCCGAAGACGGGTTCAACACATCCTTGTCAATGGAGATATAGACCGGTTCACTAACATGCTCGGCAGCAAAAGCCTTCCAACCGGCCTCCTGATTGAAGGAAGATTCACTGTAGAAACGGACACGGCTGCCATATTCCTCCGGCACTTCCTGCACCAGACGGTCTGAAGCGCCGACAACAATCACCTTCCGACAATTCACATTGGTATCAAGAACATCTTTCACCCAACTTCCGCATGACAAGATATGCTCGAACAACGGAGGTTGCATATCGGGATGATGGTCGAAAACCATCAGGGCAAACGGAACATCCAACTTATCCGTCCAAAATTTTGTAACGTAATGATAATCGCCCGAATCGATGAAATGGATTCCCTGGGGAGAATAACCGTCTATCAACCGCTTTAAAGCCGATGCCCCTTCCTCATCGCAATAACATTCTGTTCCGTTCAGATGCCTGCAGTCCAGCCATTTGATTTTCGGGTTACGGAGGAAAGACTCATAATCATACACTCCGGTAAAATTCATGACTACGACCGATTTTGCATACCGGTCACGAATTATCCTATTATCATCTTCCATACATACTCCTTTCTGCAAGTAAAAAACAAACCCCAAGAAAGTCCTATTCTGACCTTTGTCAGCCAACAGACTCATCTGCAAGGCTTTGAAAAGACAACCAGGCCTCATGATACTCCAGTATCCGAGCGAGGGCCACCTTCTTGGATTTCGGGTTCAGAGGTACTGCATTTTTATGAGATGAACAAGTCTTTCACATGGAATCTTTGGCCTTTCTTTCTGCAATGATCTGATAAGACTCCGGTAAAACCATGTATCCAATGAAATTCCTGATGAAATAGTTGGCAACCACCAATGTTGTTCGTGTATTTGCGAACAAGATTCAAGATTATGGAAGAAAAGAAAGAATATACGGTTACACAGGAACAGTTGGCCAGATTTGCCAAAGCGTTGGGCCATCCCGCCCGAATCGCCATTATGCACTTTCTGGCCAAACAGACAACCTGCTATTTCGGAGACATTCATGAAGAGCTTCCTATTGCCAAGGCCACTGTATCCCAGCATTTGAAAGAGCTGAAAGATGCAGGACTGATACAAGGAGAAGTAGAAACTCCCAAAGTAAAGTATTGCATCAACCGTAAAAATTGGGAATTGGCCCGCAGGCTCTTCAACGATTTCTTCAACCAATGTGTCTGCCAGTCAGGAACATGCTGTTAATAAATGGTTTTTAAGACCGTTCCGGATGATGGAAGAAACATTTAATATTTTTCACCCTTAATGTTCGTTATTTTACGAAATACGTTTAACTATAAAAACCAACCACAATGGAAATTAAAGTATTAGGAACAGGCTGTGCCGGCTGCAGAGCCTTGTATGAAACAGTGGGACAAGTAGTCAAAGAATTAGGTCTGGAAGCTGTAGTACTCAAAGAAGAAGATCTGATGAAAATCATGGAATACAATGTAATGACACTTCCGGCCCTTGTCATCGACGGTAAAGTAGTGGCAAAAGGCAAACTTTCCGCCATGTGGAAGACGCTGTTGTTGTTCGACGCTTTCACACATACGATGTCCGCATAGTGGAGAACCACATAATGCGACGTCTTCACCGGGCGGAAGGCGAAGACCTCCTTGGCAAGCATCTCTTCCACCGTGGTGGCAGGGGTTACACACTCGTGAGCGTCGTTCACGCTCACATCCATACTCTGACTTTCAAAGTCAAATACAATGGTAACTTTCTTCATGTTGTATAAAAAATTGATGTTTCTATACCACCGCATGAACTGAAAGCCATTGGGTCTTCAGTGAACTATTGCATAGACAAGGAAAGGAGAAAAAGGAAAGGAAAACCTGTGTTAAGATACTAAATCACAGGTTTTTCTGTATGTGTAAGTGTAAGAAGAGGAACAATAGGAGAACATACGGAGCGTTGTCCTGCTGTTCCTCTTAGAATATGTTTCAGTTTTGACGCTGCAACGTGAGCGGAACATCCCCGCTGCCGGTCACATACTGCCAGCCTGTACCTGCGCCGGTCAATACCGAGTTCATGTAGCCCATGGCTTCGGCCCAAGTAGTTCTGCCGCTCACTTTCAGGGCTTCGCTGGCACTGTTGCCGGTCATATCATCGCCGATACCCGTGTCTCCGGTCACTGTACCGTCCCAGTAGCAGGCGTTGAGGATGCCGGAGCCATAGTCGTCTTTGTAATTCCGTCCCGCTACGCCGCCTGTGGTTCCTGAGGCTCCGGTGACGCTGCCCGTGGCGTGATAGCAGGCGGTGACGGTACCATATGCGTTATCGCCAACCACACCGCCGACATAGTTACCTTCACCTTTGACATTGCCTGTGGCATAGCAGGCGGTAAGGACAGCTTCGTTGCTGTTCAGTCCCACCACGCCGCCGGCATAGGAAGAACCCGTAGTATTGTTCTTTGTCGCGGTGACACTGCCCGTGGAGTAGCAGGCGATGATGGAAGCACTGCCTAACATCGCATCATTTTGTCCCGCTATACCGCCGACGTAGGCCTTGCCTTCCACCGTGGCGGAAGAGTGGCAGTCGGTGATGCTGCCTTTACGGTGAAATCCGGCTATGCCGCCTACACAGCCATTGTCTGACGAACCTGTCACGCTGCCCGATACCGAGCAATTCTCGATGGTGCCCCTATTCTCTCCCGCTATGGCACCTACATTGGAATTAGCTGTTACATTCACTTTGTCCAATTTTAGGTTCTTTACCGTACCTTCAACCTCGATGGAGGCGAACAATCCTACGTTGTTCGTTGACGGCTGGTTGATGGTCAGCCCCGTGATGGTCTTTCCGCCACCGTCAAAGGTGCCTGTATAACCTTGTACTTGTATTGGAACCCACTCATTGCCCGTGAGGTCGATGTCAGCGGCGAGGGTGCAGTTCAGTGACGCATTGTTTTGTACTTCCGTTGCCCAAGCCTGCAAGGCCGCAGGAGAAGACACGATATATGTGCCGTCATCGGCAATATCCAGTCCGATAATTTCTGTTGCCGTGCTGCCCCAATTCGTATCCATATTCGCCGTGAAAGTCACGTTGGTCAGGCCGAGGTTCTTCACGTCACCCACGAGGGTGGTGTGCTTGTTCGGGCCGAGCGGCACGTTGGAAACTCGCTGGCTGTTTGTGCCGTTGGTGAGGGTGATGTTTTGCGTCTCATCTTTCACCAAGGCGTAGAATGAGAATACTTCCGTACCTTCTTCTGTGCCAGTAATGGCATTGGTCACCATATGTTCAAAAGAAGTATCTTTGAGTTTGGCTTCCTGAATAACGTCTCCAGCGGCTACGTTGTATGTCGAGTAGGTGGTCGGCACGGTGACAGTGATACTGCCTGCCTCCACATTCGTGGTGGTTTTCAGTGTTACTTTCGCCACTACGTGCTGTAGCTCAGCTGATATTTCGGCAGTTCCGGCAGTTTTGTAATTCCATGCTTCGCTGCGTTCTGCCCATGCTATTAAATTTCCATTTCCCGTGTAGTTGTAGGCAACTTTCGTCAAATCGGTCAAAGCACTGGCAGGTTCTTCCGCATTATCTGCCCAATACAGGAACACGTAGGTTTCATTCGGGTTAAGGTAAACGTTTGCAAGAGAGAAAGTCCCTTCCGCTGTCGGCTCTCCCATATCCAGCGGACTGGCAAGGTCGCCCGGCGCAGATGTCAAGGTTGTACCGTTATCAGCTATTGTGAAGGCCTGCACGTAGCAGCGTGTCGGGGCTTCATCTTTGTCCGCGCTGACAGTGCGCGTCTGCACACCGTCGCCCACGGCGACCGAGATGGTGACGGGCACGAGGCCGTCATGCCCCGTGTCCGTCATCACTTCGTCCTGGCTGCAGGATGCCAGCAGCACGGCGGCTGCCAGCACCAGGTGTGTTCGGAATTTGAATTTGCCAATCATGTGCAATCAATTAAAAAGGTTTGCCCTCTTCGCTCCAATCCTCGCTCACTGTGGCCTTGATATTGCCCAAAACCAGTCCGGCGTGGTAGATGTCGCCCGTCAGCGTGATGTGGGTGTTGGCCGAAACAGGCACGTCATTGATGTCAATGGCCGGATTTTCTAACGGACCGTCGTAATGCAAGGCAAGTTTCTGTGTGCTGCCGTCGCCCAAGACGTAGAAATGGGCTACTTCGTCACCATTATTATAAGTCCTGTTGGCGGCCTCAAACGTGTAGCCGTTGGCGACAGTCGTCCCTTCTACTACTTTTCCCGTTGCCACATTGTACTTGTTGTACACGGTCGGCACGGTGACGGTAAGGGGCCATGCGTCGCTGACGGTGAAATCCGATTCCGTCATCACGGTCACACGGGAAACGACATGGCTTAAGGTCACGTTTATGCCTTCCGCGCTCCACTGCTTATCCAAGTTATTTCCTGCCCATGCGATGGTCTGCCCGTTGGTGTATTCCACCGCTTTCAAGTCTTCAGGAGCGGCAGTGCCGTCAGCTTCCGTGTCCGCCCAAAAGAGGAAGTCGTAGGTCGCGTCTTCCTTGAGGTACACCGTGGTGGTGAAAGTGCCGTCTGTGGAAAGTGTCATTTCTTTCACATCGGAATTGTTGTCCTCCAATTCCGAGCCATCGCCATTGAGTATCTGCACGTAGCAGCGCGTTGCATCGACATCGCCTGCGGCGCGTGTCTGCATCCCGTCCGTGGGCAGGGAGGCGGTGATGGTCATGGGCTTCAGACCCTCGTTGTTGTTCACTGTATTTTGCAGCCCGTCGTCCTGGCTGCAGGATGCCAGCAACGCTGCGGTCGCCAACATCAAAACTGTTGCTTTTCTGTTCATCTTTTTTATTCGTGTTAATTTAGTTGTTGTTATATTCAATTTTTATACCATTTCGATGGTGTTATGTATATGCTTTAGTTCATCTCTTGACCTTCCCTTTATTTGTAATATACTTATTTAGTCGATTGCTCCAGTACATCTGAAACGGTGGAGAAATTTTCGAAATGAGTGTTATAAGGACTATAAGATATATTATATACAGGAGTGTAATTTATATAAATAGTTAAAATTTCAGAATAAATGTCATTACGTATACGAAAAATGTAACCATCTTCAAATTCCTTTTCTAAAATCTTGCCAGACCCATCAAGTGATATTTCAACTTCTTCATGAAGAATTGCACCGATTACTGAATCAAATTTATAAATGTCACTTCTGGGCAAATAAAAATAGTAGCCATTACCTCCAGGAGTGCCTTTTGAATTTCCATCATCTTTGAGGAAAAAATGTTTGATTTGCTTCTGTACATATTCACTTGTCGCTCCCCATTTGGGATTGTCTTCCGACAAGTCGCCTCGCAGATAGACGTGGGTATTGGCGGCAAGAGGCACACTTTCAATGGTCTGCTTCAATAAATGAAATTCCACGTCCACACTTTGCGCTTCGTCTTTGGAAATGAAATAGAAAGATGCCACTTCCTTATTAGCTGCAACATTGGTAGGTCCTTCAAAAGTCTTGACCAACGTCTGTTGAGAGAATGTAGAGTTGGCAGGGGCAGCCACGTTGTATGAACTGGCGCAGGTGGCGGTCACACGGACAGTTTCCCCGGCTTCGGCTGATGTTTCCGTGGTCGTTTGCAGGGTGAGCTTAGTCACGGCGTGTTTCAGGCTGACGGTTGTTCCAGTTACCTCCTCCGGCGTACCTGTGGTGTGATAGGCGTATGCCACAGTTCCTGCTTGGTAAGGCACCGCAGTAAGGTTGCTGATGTCTTGATTTCCATTATCCGCCCAAAACAGGTAAGTGTATTCCGCGTTGGAAGCAAGTTCAACTGTAAAAGTGTAGTTATCGTTACTTGATGTTCCCGCAATGGGGTCTGTCACCTTCGTTACGCCCGCCGCGTCATATACCTGCATATAGCAGCGTGTCGGTTGGTCGTCTGTCGTGGCAGTCGGTGTGCGTGTCCTGGCATCACCCTCCATCACGATGTCAGGCGACACGGTGAACGTGTAAGTCTGCGTCTGCCCTGTGACAGGAGCATCTCCGCCATCCTCCAGCAACTCGTCCTGGCTGCAAGAAGTGGCAAACAAAGCCACCGCAAACGCCATGAATATGTATCTTAGTTGTTTCATTTTATTTCCCTTAGTTCAATAAATAATCAATCAAAACTCTATCACAATATCCTCGCCCCATTCGGTGTCAATCTGCACACCGCCCGGAGTCTTGCCAGCCGTGAGGAAGTGGCCCGTGACAGTGGTGAGGTGGCCCCGCTTGTAGGGTATCTTCACGTGCTGCACGGTGGCGACTGCCTCGCCTGTGTTGGTGTCAATCATCTCTATGGTGACGGTAACAAACGATTCCTCGCCGTTGGTCAGCACGAAGTCCGCGCCCACCTGGCGGTTCACTTTTGCATCGTACCCCTCGGCCACGGTAGGCACGGAGGTGTAATGTATGCCCGTATTGAGCGCATCGTTGGGCTTGCCCGTGGCCACGTTGAAGCCCGTGGGGAAGAAGCCCTCGTAGGTGACGCGCACCTGCAAGTCCTCGATGGGCGGCAGTGCCTCGCCCTTGTTTATCAAGTTATAATACGCTTCCACGTCGGTGGCAATCAGGCGGTACTTGGCGAAAGGACGCACCAAAGAGACAGCCCCCTCAACTTCCCCTGTGGGGGAGCTTGGAACGCTCAACGTAGTAGTTGAATAGTACGCATCCTTCTTGTCCGTCTCGCCATTGGCCACATAGTTGTCGGTGAGAACCGTCACCTTGCCGAGGTCATCGGCATTGTAGTAGCCGCCGTTCCAGTCTGCCCAAAGGCGCAGGTCGTAGTCGCCCGGCATCAGGGAGAGTTCGGCGAGGTATGTGCCGTCCGCCTGCAAGGCGCACTCCTGCACGCGGCGGTGTACGCGGTTGTCCGTGCCTGCCTGGTAAACCTCCGCCACGCAGCGCAGCGGCTTGCTGTCGCTGCCGGCACGGGTGGGCGTGTAGGCAGGCAAGTCAAGCCCCGGCACAGTGAGCGAGAGGCTCAATGTAGTAAGGTGGATGCCGCTTGTGCCGTCCGTCAGCACCAGGTACAGCCGCTCGATGTCGCCCAATGCCACCTCCACCTGCTCCGAGGCGGTGAGCATATAGGGGAAGTCGGCGGCGTGGGCCTTCAGCCATTCCACCAGGTCGGGGATGGTCGTCTGTTCCGGCAGCGGTTCCACTTTCGTGTCCGCCGGGTCGCCGTTGGCCACGATGACCAGCGTGTAGCTGCCCGCCGGGACGGGGATATACCCCGAAGCCAGTTCACGGGGATTGTCGTAAGTCTCGCAGAGGACGGCGGTCCCGTCACTGCCAAAGAGATAGAGCGTGAGGTCCGTGACCTCCGCCTCGCTTTCCAGTCCTATAATCATCGCCCCCTGTCCTTCGGGCAAGGGATATTCGCCCTCGTGCGCGTCGCCGTCGCAGGCCGTCAGGCAGATACCCAAGACCACGCACAGCACGAGGCAGGCGTATGACAATCCTTTCATTTCATGTATCCGATTCATTCTTATCATGTTTCTCTATTAGTTCATACCAGAGTCTGTCACTACACGCCTTGCCTCCTTTGCGGACGGAGCCTGCGTGTCGCTGCCCCTGCCCACGGTGCGGATGCGCGAGGCTCCGATGCCCTGTGCCACGAGCCATGCCTTCAACGCCTCGGCGCGACGGAGCGACACACGTCCGTTCACCGCCCGGCTGCCCTGCGTGTCGCACCAGCCCGTGAGGGTGACAGCCATACCGGGGTTCTCCTTCAGGATGGCGAGTATTTGGCGCGCCTTAGGCAGTTCGGAAGCCGTTATCTCCGTGCCGTCGAAGGGGAAATAGATGACGGGGAAGGAAACCTCCGCCGCTTCCTCCGTGGGAGAGCTTACGGAAACCTTATCGGTGGTTTCCGTTGTGTCCGTCTTTGTCGGTTCTTCCTCCACATTGAGGGCGGCTTCGGGCTGCTCCACGCGCTCGTCGCACTCCGTCCTTACGGGCGTGGCCGGTTCAAGCGGCGTGGCAGACAGGATTTCCGCCGGTTTCCGGGCTTTCCTGCCGCCCAAAGAGAAGCCGAGGCGGATGCCACTCTCCCAGATGAAATTGTTGTCGTGGCGGTAGTCCGGCATCCCGTCCATCGGGTCGCCCGTAAGATAAGTGAGGCCCGAATAGATGCCTATGGACACACACCGTGTGACGCGGTAAGCCGCCTGCACGTTGCCGCCCGCGCCGAGGTGCCAACGGGTATCGCCCTTCAGCGCGTCCGTGCCGCCGCTGACGGTCTGTATCGTGGATTTCGTACCTATGGCCGCGATATGCGGCGAAAGCTCCAATGTCCAGCGGCTATGTTTCGTCTTCGGGAAGAAATCAAGCAGGTTGACATTCAGTTGCAGACCGTAACGCTGCGTGAACGTGCCGCTTTCCAGGTCGGCGTAACGCCAACCGTCCATTCCGGCCACGGCGGCCTCGTAACGATGGCCGTCCGCGCCGAGCCAGTAGCCCACGCAACAGTCCTGCGCGCTTTGGTTCACCCGTCCCCAGGCAGCCTGCGCCTCCAACGACAGCACGGGATTGAAGCGGTAGCCCCCGTAGAGGCCCGCGTCGAAGCCCGCCCGCATCTTGTCGGCGCCGAAGCTGCTGAACGTACTTACGCCGAACGGCACACCGCCCTGCAGACCGATGTACCAGAAAGGATGGTTTTCCGTGTCTTGCGTGTCCCCCTCCTGCGCAGACATGGGAATGACCGCCATGAACAGGAAACAGGCGCAAAGCATTTTTTTCAATAGGTGCATAGTTTCTATGATTTCAAATTGGGATAAGCCCCGTTCAGGAATTTTAGGGTGGAGCGACGGGTTGTCCTTGTACTTAAGCCCCAAATACAAATAAAGATAGCGTATGATAAACCCGTTCTTGCGTTTGATTTGCCTGTATTGCCAGGCGACAACGCCGACGAGCACTGCAACGGCCAGCAGGCAGAGCGCCAAGACTACAGGCAGGAACAACGGGTGCCTGTCGCTGAAAGTACCCGTACCCGCGCCGAAAGCGGACACGGGCATGGACATGGGCAGGAAAGAGCAAGCCAGGATTCTGGCCGACACGGGAACAGCGGCCTTCCCTGTGCCGGGATTGCCCTGCCTGCGACCCTGCGGATGTGTGGCACACCGCCGCGCAACTCCTATGTTTCCGTTACACTCCATGTCTTTTTCTTGCTTTGGGGCGGACGTGGTGATTCCGCCTTTGTAAAGGTAACAACAACGTGACTCCCGGCAATGGATTTTTTGGCACTTGTTGTCCGAGAAATTCACGCAAGGTGTCCGAAAAATTCACGTACCTTTCTAAGATGCTTATTATCAGTCAATTACAGAAGACGCTTCTTCCTCGATTTTTTGCCCGTTTTTGCGGAACTCTTCGGGCTTTATCTTAAATTTCGCGACCCACGACGAGTAAAAAGTGGAGCGCGACATGCCCGATTCCTTGATGACGGCATCAATGGACCAGTCGGGATGGCAGATGAGAAGCTCGCTCGCATGGTCCAACTGGAGGTTCTGCACATACTTGTTGAACGACATCCCGGCAAAGCGGTTGAACATATCCGCGAACTTATTTTGCGGAACGGGAACGATTTTCAGCAGTTCCGCACGGGAGAAGTTCGGGTTGCGGAACAGCTCCCGGTTTTTCATCTCGCAGACCATGCGCTCGAAGAGGATGAAGTCCGTGTCTGTAGGCTTGGCGCCGCTCTCTTCCTGCGGCACATCGCTTTCCTGTGGCTGCGCCGCCTCCGAGGCCGTCCCGGCCTTTCCCTCTTCCAGTTCCTTTGTGAGTTGTTCCAGCCGGTCGCGCAAGGCAAGGTTCTCCGCTATCTTACAGTCCAGTTCCCGCTTGTCGGCCAACTGCCGTTTCACCTGCGCCACCAAGGCCAGGCTGCGGCGACTGATGCCCCGGTTCTTGCGGACGATGACGTAGCCCAGGCTTCCGCCCACCACCATCACCACGATGACGGCTATCGCAACGACCATCCAGCGGTCGGCGTTCCGCTGTTCCTCCTTTATCTGCGCGTCCTTTTCCTCGCTCTCGTAGATTTCCGACCATTGCAGCGCGTCGGCAGTGCGCTCTCTCCGGCGGAGCGTGTCCGTCAGGGCCAGCATGGCGGCCTGCACCCGCGCCACCTCGCCGACATCGCCCTTGCCCTGCCAGGCTTCCAGTTCCGACTGCAGGTGCGGATTGATATAGTCCCAATTCACGGTGTCCGTGTTCGCTTGGAGCAATTTCTTCTCCCTGCGGACGTAACGCAGGGCCTCGTCGAAGCGTCCGGCCGCCACCAGTCCGGGGATGCGGATGTACTCGCCTTCAGGCGTGGAAGCCACCGGGTTGGCCTCCAAGCGGCGATAGATGGCATCGCCCTCCGCCTTGCGCCCCGTGGCGTAGGCGACAGGACAAAGCAACGCAAGCAGTTCTGCCTGCCGCAGTTCCGCCAGACCGTCCGGCGCATCCTTGCTTGCCTCCAAGCCTTTCAAGGCTTCCTCCATCTGCGGAAACAGGGCGTAGGCTTCCTCGTTGCGGTCTATCTCGTAGAGCGCGGACAGCTTCAGCCCGATGGAATAGAACAGCTCGTCCCACGCATGGTAGCCGGAGTTCTTGCGGGCTTCCTCGTCGAGAAGGTCTATGCCGATGTCGAAATGGCGAAACGCCTCGCCGTGCTGCGCCATGAGCATCAGGGTCTTTGCCCAAGTGACGTGGAAGTCGGCCTCGTAGGTCTTGCTGCCCTGCTGTCTGGCCAGCTCCAGCCCCTCGGCGCAGTAGCGCATACTGGCGGCATAGTCGCCGTTGGTGTGGCTGTCTTCCGCCATGTAGGAGAGCAGCGACAAAAGTTTGCCGGGATGCTTCCGCGCCTCCGGGTCGGCGTAAGCCTTGCGGCCGTAGAACAGTGCCGCCCTATAGCGGGAAAGGCCGTTGTGGTTGACGAGGCAGCGCAACATGTTGGTCTCGAAGGGCGTGAATAGCCGCCTTTCCTCCGCCGTGTCGAGCATGGCGAGGGCTTCCTCCGGCTTCTCGAATGAAATGCCCTCGATATATCCGGCGGTGTACACGCTGTCGCGCCCGTCCGCGTCGGGGCCGGAATGCCCTGCGTGGCAGGCCGTGAGCAGGCAGGCCGCCAAGAGCAGGATGATATGGAGTTTTACTCGTAACATACTATTGGCAAATGTTTTCACAAAATTAATGTAATTTTGGCTTGAGACGGAGAAATCCATTAAAAAAGTGTCCTTTTACTCCTGATTTTTCCACAAACATTACAAACATCCGCCTTCAAACGCGCACCATGCGCATGATGCCGGCAGCGATTTGCGCCCATCCACCTGATGCGCCCAATCGTGTCAAAGAACGCCGTTCCCGTAGCGGAACCCCATAAAACTGGCGGTGTGCCGTAATTGCAAACTGCTACGTTATTATCGGGATTCGGGCTAAGTCATTTACGAAAGTAAACTCCTGCCGCCCTCACCCTCAATGCCTTGCATTTTATCAATTCTAACACACCTAAGGGACTGCGCCAAAAATTACCATTTTGACACAGTCCCGCTGCCAAAGGCAAAACCGCCCGGCCTATTTCATTCCGGGTATCTTGCCGCCGATGCCCTTGAAGACGCCGCCGAGGTCTATGTCAATCTTGCGGGCATGGAAACCGACGCCCCTCACGTAATTGTCCGCGCGTCCGTACATGGCGCAAACGGCATAGCCGTCCTTCGCCTTGAACTCGAAATTCTCTCCGCCTGCCGTGCCGACCTGGATGACATTGCCCTTGTCGGTGGTGAACTTCAGAGCGCGTACCGTGACCTTGCCGCCGAAATCGCAGCAAGCACCCTCCACTTTGACGATATGCTCGCCCTGCTTCAGGGAGAACTCCTGCGGCGCGCCGCCCTTGCCTCCATGACCGAGCGTGAGCCCGTCGTAACCGAACTCTAGGCGGTCGATGACCGAACCTGTGCGCACGGCTATGCGCCGGGGGAACGGAAGCGTCTTCTCCGCACACTGCTCCATGTCGTCAAACTCCTTGCCATAATCCTTGTTGCCGCAAAGCGGCGACCGGTCGATGCAATCTTTCAAATCCTTTATATTCATTATTGTTCAGTATGAATTTTCCTACTCTGTCTTCGGCTTTTCGGAACCCGCCGTTTCTATTGTTTTATAAGCTTACCGGCGCAAAGGTGGCACCAAAATTCCGTTCCAGACCCTTTTGGCCAAGCAGGATTGCCCCCTTTGGCTACAATATGATTGACCCTTCTGGCCAAAATAGTATTGACCACTTAGTTCACCTATTGTTATAGATTTTTTTGTGTAGATTTGAGTGCCCGAGTCCTGGTGTAACGGGGGTGATAATAAAATCTATACAAATGGATAAACGAATCAAAAACATTTTAAGATGTTATGCGGCCGGCATGGGAATCAAGGAAACGGCGTCCACGTTTCATACTTCCCGTAATACTGTCCGCAAGTATGTCCGCCTGTTCCTTTCAAGCGGCAAGAGTATTGAACAGCTTCTTTCCCTGTCCGATGGGCAGTTGGATGAGTTGTTCGGCTGTACGGCATCCCGGCATCGGGAGCCTTCTTCCAGGAGGATTGAACTGGAGGCCCTGCTTCCCGGCTATGTATCCCGCCTGTCACGCAAAGGCATGAGTGTCCGAAAACTGTTCAAGGAATACCATGCCGAATATCCTGACGGCTATCAGTTGTCTTCCTTCAAACGGGCTGTCCGTCAGTACAAGTTTCACGTCAAGGTCGTCGGTCATGTCGAGCACTATGCCGCCGACCAGATGTATATTGACTTTGCCGGTGACAGGCTTGAAGTCGTTGATGAAATGACGGGCGAGACGAAGAAAGCCGAGGTGTTTGTCGCCATCCTTCCGTTCAGCCATTATACCTACTGCGAAGCCGTGTGGTCTCAACGCAAGGAAGACCTGATAAAGGCATGTGAGAATGCCATGCAATATTTTGAAGGCGTTCCTGCGGCTATCGTTCCCGACAATCTGAAGGCTGCCGTCACACGAAGCGACCGCAACGAGCCTGTCATCAATGATGATTTCGCCGCTTTTGCCGAATATTACGGCTGTGCGGTCTGTCCCGCCCGTGTGCGTCATCCCAAAGACAAGGCTTTGGTAGAGAATGCCGTAAAGCTCCTCTACCGTTCCATTTACCTTGACATAGAGGGAATGACATTCTCCGGCCTGGAGGAACTCAATACCGCCGTCCGTGTCTCCCTGCTTGATTTCAATGAAAAGGTGATGGCCGGACGGGAGGTGTCACGCAAGGAAATGTTCCTTCAGGGAGAGAAGGATTATCTTCGGCCGCTTCCCGTGAAACGTTACGTAATGAAAGAAAGGAAACTGATGACTGTCGGGAAGAACTCTTACGTCTCGTTGTTCAAGCACCATTACAGCGTTCCGAAGGAGTATGTAGGCAGGCGCATGACAATTCTCTATGATACCGGCACGGTGGAAATCTACTGTGGCATGAACCTTGTCGCCACCCATGACCGCTGTGACATTCCCTACGCTTATTCCTGGAAAAAGGAGCACAACCTGCCGGGACACTATGGCCCCTATGACAAGGACCTGGAGGAACTCTTCCGACGTGCCTCGGAAATAGACAATATCGTATTGAACTATCTACGGGAAGTGGAGCGTGCCATGCAATATCCGCCCAAAGCGTTCAGGTCCTGTCGGGGTATCTTGACGTTGGAGAAAAAATACGGTCGCGACCGTCTGGTTGCGGCTTGCGCATGTGCGGACCAGAAGTTGCAATACGGGTATCAGGCCTTGCGCGAGGTGCTTGAACTGGGAGAAGACGCGGATTTCCTTCCCGATGAGGACGGGAAAGTACAGCCCGACATGACTTCCCCGGCTCCATTGACCCACAAAAACATACGTGGACGTGAATATTACAGAAAGGACAAACAATAAAACTCATATGTATGGAAGTAAACAATAAAACAGCTCCCGTTACGGGACAACAGGACCAGAATACCATATCGCTGGATTTAATGAACCGTATGAAATTGCATGGCATGGCAGAGGCTTTCAGGGAAAGTCTTGCCGGCACCACTCCGCAATCCATGACTGCGGACACGTTCCTTTCCATGCTCCTTGCACGCGAATGGGACTATCGTGCGCAGGCTGCCATTGCACGGCTTACCAAGAATGCGGCATTCCGTTACAAGGCCTATATTGAACAGGTCGACTATGCCACGAACCGGGGGCTGGATCGCAACCAGATGGAACGTCTCGCCACCCTTGATTTTGTGCATAAGGCACAGAACCTTTTCATTACCGGTTCTTCAGGAACGGGGAAAAGCTATCTGGCCTGCGCCCTCGGCCACGAAGCATGCAAAAGGGGATTCCGTTCCTTATATGCCAATGCCCCGAAACTGCTCGGAGCGCTGAAAGTCGCCAAAGTCAAAGGTACACTTGAAACGGAACTCAAGAAGATTGAGCGATGCCGGTTACTCATCCTTGACGACCTGTTCATCGTGCCTCTCGACGCCAAGGAGCGTCCCATACTGCTTGACATCATCGAGGACAGGCATGAACGGAAATCCATCATCATCACATCGCAGTACCCCTCCTCCAACTGGTACGACATGGTAGGTGACCCGACAATAGCCGATGCAATCCTTGACCGCATCATACATACGGCTCATACCATAGAGTTATATGGTGAAAGTATGCGAAAGTTAAGGGCTAAGAAAAACGGGAAATTTTAAAAGGGTAAAATAAAATTGACCCCTAACACCAGGACTTTAAAGGGTCAATCATATTGTAGCCAAAGGGGGGCAAATCCCGCTTGGCCAAAAGGGTCAAAGTCGCGTGGCTTTTCTAGCTGCCTCCAACTGCAACGGCGCACGGAAACTGTTTGCCAAGATGCAGGAGGACGACA